>VOFK01001242.1_pt1 | contig 33547 bp, 52 predicted proteins | sample 5384121 | NCBI WGS metagenome assembly VOFK01 (sample SAMN12384730, study PRJNA508395) | human gut metagenome | isolation source: healthy gut J | host: Homo sapiens | reverse complement strand
ATGCCCTTCTTAAAGAAATTGTTATTCATGATGTCCTCCCATATTGATGCATAATATGCATTCATTTCTTGTTTACGCGTATAATTATACATCTTTTTTTGCATTTTGTAAATAGTCATATATGCACAATATATTTGGACGGGCATCCGGCGTTTTGTGGTCAATGTGTATATATATTCACACGATGCATGAATATATTCATAATATGCGGATATTTGCCATCAGAATGAAAGCTTTTCCATCCTGTCATATGCAAGCCTGAGGCTTGTCTATATCCACGGTGCAGCAATGCGGAAGTGCCCCGCACCGGCCGAAAGCCGCTGCCCGGCATGACGGGATGTGCGCCTCGTCCAGAAGGCGCTTGCAGAACTCCGCGTCCGTCAGGCCGGTCTTTTTCCACGCCGGGGAAGAGATAGAAGGTGCCGCGCGGGGCGGACGAGACTGAGATACGGGATCTTCTCCAGCCTATCGGCGGGTAGAATATCCTGTCGCGGTAAGGACGTGACGTAGATATCCGTATGCGGCGGCGCTGGCCGAGGGCCGCAAGCGCGGCACGCTGGGGAGACGGAGGGCGTGGTATAGATAAGAGAGCTGTTTATTTTCAGCATCGCGCGGACGAGCTCCGGCTGTGCGATTATCGCGCCGACGCGCCAGCCGGTCATCATGAAGTTCTTTGAAAAGCTGTTGAGAGTGATGACGCGCTCCTCCATGCCGGGCAGAGTTCGCATGGGAACATACTCCCCGTCGTAGATAAAGGTGGTGTATATCTCATCCGCCGCAACGAGAAGGTCATACTCCTGCGCGACGCGGGCGATCATGGCAAAAGCGTGGGCGCGTCATAGGCCATGCCGGTGGGGTTGGCGGGGTTATTGAATATGAGGGCCTTGGTCTTGGGCGTTATGGCGGCGCGCAGGCGCGCCTCGTCAATGGCGTAATCCTCCGCGGCGAAGGTGGGCACCTCCACGCAGACGCCACCGGCCAGCGCGACTGCGGTATGGGCCGAAGAAGTAGGGGAAAACACGATGACCTCGTCGCCGGGGTCGAGTATGGACATCATGGTGAGAGCCATGCCGAGGAGCTGGAGGCCGTGATGAGGACGTTATCCGCGGTGATGGTCTGGCCGAAGTCCTCATGCCACGCATCGCATATGGCGGCGATGAGCTGTTTGTCGCCCTTAGGGTCGCCATAGTGAGTATAGCCGAGCTTCGCGTCGCGGAAGGCCGCGTCGATTATCTCTCCGTCGGTGATGAAGTCCGTGTCGCCGATGCTGAGGTCGATGATATCATCGTATTTTGCGAGGGCGGCGGTGTCCAGCGACAGCGTGGGGGCAGAGTTTTCGGCAAAGCGCTTTGCAATATAATTTCTCATTTCTCTTCTCCTTTTCTTTTTCTTCTGTAACACAAGGTATGACCGTGGAGGCATTCGGAATAACGTAAACCGACTTCCCGTCGAGCTGCGCCGCGGCGAGCAGCGCGTCCACATCCGAAAAGGCGCGGATGCCCATGGGCGCGACGCTTTCCGGGTCGATGGACGAATAGAGCAGGATGTTATAGCGCCGGGCCTGCTCACGGAGTTGAGGAAGAACACGATAGCCCGCGACCGTGAAGGCCTCGCGCAGGCGCTTTTCTATCGTGCCCGCGGTGAGGTCAGCCGACCAGCCGAAGTACTCCTCCGGCCCGCCGCCCTCGCGCGCTTCTATGACGAGGATGAGCGTGCCGCCCGGCCGCAGCCCGGATTCGACGTTGTCAATGGCTTTCGTGCCCTGATAAAGCGAGATATCCTTCGGATAGCCGCCGCATCCGGCGACAATGACACGTCCGCCTTTTCCGGCACGGGCACCTTGTATATCGCGTCCACCGCACGGCACCCGGCCTGCCACGACGTGAGATAGTGACCGGAATATATCCCGGCAAGCTTCATCTGCGCGTTCATGACAAGGTTTATCATGAAAAGATCCTTCACGAGCGCGGCGGCCTCGCACATATCCTCATGCAATGGGTTGCCGTCGAGCACGCCGTTGCCGATGGCGGGGTTGGAGCGCAGCTGCGCCGCGTCGAGCGAGAAGGCGTGGTTGTGGCGGATGGTGTCCAGCCCGCTGATGCCCGGCAGGATGCTCTTGCGTCCGCCGCCGAAGCCCGCCATCACGTGATGCGTGCACGCGCCGAGGCAGATGACGATGTCTGCCAGCGCAGCGTCGCGGTTTATGCGCACGGGGGTACCGTGCGGCGTATCGCCGAGATAGACCAGATCGGGTGCGGCGCAGTCATGATTGACGACGCGCACGCGCGCGTAAACCTCCGGCGTGACGAGGCGGCGCAGCTCATCCGGGCTTCCGCCCACGTGCGTGCCGTTGGCAATGACGATGGTGATATCCGCATCCTGACGCCGCAGCGCCGCGTGAGGTAATCAATGATGTGCGGCACGACGAGGTCCTGCCGCATCCAGAAGCGGCTCATATCGCTGACGACGAGGGCGACCTTATCCCCCGCATGTACGCGCGCGCACAGCGGCGCGCTGTCAATGGGCGCGTCGAGGCTTTGCGCCAGCGCGGCGGGGATATCCGCAATGGCGGGCACATCGTTCCCGTGAAGCTCGGCAATGACGCCGCGCTCATCCAGCGGCAGTGTGACCGCGCCCTTCCCATATGCAAAAGGTGTAATTCTTCATAGTCTGGCCTTTCATGAATATACATGCTGAATTTTTATGCTCATACTATACATTATCGGAAATAAATATGCAATAGATACATTTAAATAAAATGCATGGCGCGGCGGAGGTGCTTCCGCAGCGCCATGACATAAAAATCTGCAAACCGGATGAAAACGCAGGCCAATCCCCAGCCATTGTCATGTAAACATGCCAATGACAGCCCCTTTGCAAGGGGGCCATGGCGCAATACGCGATGATACGCGCGGCGGTTCATTTTGAAGCACGTCAGAAATGCTCCGTCGTTGAACTGCAAATACACTTTGCAGCAATGAATGTACTCAGCCGCCTAGCAAAGTGCACTGAAATCTCGCGCGTCGTTCGTGCTTCACATGCAACGCACGCAGAAAAGTGACGCATTACTCATGCCTCCCTTGAAAAGGGAGGTGGCGAAAATTCCTAGAATTTTCGCCGGTGGGATTTTATTGCAGTAGAAGCTTATTCCCTGTTCCGAAACGATTAGGCCGCAAGCGGCCGTCGCTGTTGATGCAGCCAATCCCCCAGCCACACCGCATACTAAAGTATGCGTGTGCCATTGCAAAGGGGGGCCATGATGCGTCAAATTCGGTGCACAACAGCCTATTTTTGCAAGCGGGTCGGAGCGTTCGACGTTCATATTGGCATAAAAAATCTGCAAACCGGATAAACCGATTTGCAGATCATGAAGACTATTTTGTTGTTGGCCTTGCCTTTGAAGATGCGCTTCCTGTTGACGTAAACGAGGCCGCCACGCAGAGGAAGGACACGATCATCGCGGCGATCCACAGGCCGAGGTTGGCATCGTCGCCCGTCTGGATTGCGCCCTTGCCCCAAGTCGTGCCGCCCCAAGTGCCGCTGCCGGGATTGGTGACAGCGACGACGTTCGCGCTGGCGCTGGGGCCAGAGCCGACCTTGAGGTGGCTCATTGCCCGCCGAAGCCGCAAGCACGGAGGCCGTATTGTAGATAACGGTCTTGTCGGCAGTTCCGGCATTCACAGTCGCCTGAATGACGAGGGCGGCAGAAGCGCCGTTTACAAGTTGGAGCAACAGTCCAGAAGCACGTACGCGTGCTGTAGGAGCCCGTACCGGTCGCGCTGACGAAGGTCAGGTGTCTGTCGAGCTTGTCGTAGATAACGACGGAGTCGAGGTCAGCGCCGGTATTGTTGGTGACAGTGATGGTATAAGTAAGGGTCGTGCCCGGCTTCACAGGGCCGGTGGGAGAGACGGACTTGGAAATGCCCAGCTTGCCCCCAGTCAACGGGGTGACTTCTTCAGGCTCCCACTTGGCATAATAGGTCTTGCTGTAGCCTGTTTCTCCAGCGTGCAGGAGCGTGGTCTGACCGGGTTTGATTGAGTCTCCGGTGCCATTGTCGGCAGTGTTCCACTCAACGAACCTATAGCCGGGTCTGGTGGGCCCATTGGCAATGGTGAACGTGTAGCTCTCACCGGGTGCAACCCATTTTACATCTGCCGCAGGAACATTTGCTGCATCAGGGCATTGCCGTCGTAGACGTGATCTCAAGCTTGACGTTCTTCACCCATACAGCATAGAGAATCATTTCTGCGCCGGCCTCGACCTCCACAACACTATCGGGATTATAAGCGACCTCTGCATCAGGGATAATGCTCCACCCGGCGAAGGTGTAGCCGGGTCTGGTAGGCTTGTCAGAAGTGACAATAAACTGAGCCTTCTCGCCGCGCGCGACATTCTTCGTGACCACAGCGGGATCAACATTTACTGCATCCGCTGCATTGGCGTCATAGATAAGCTTTGTTTCGAAAGGTCGGTGTCCAGGGTTCTTATCTCCCCCATATTGCGTAGGGGTGCCAGTCGTGCCGACGGGAACATTTATCGTAGCGCCGCGCTCATACGTATCGCCGGAATCATCATCCTTGGTGTTCCAATGCTTGAACTCATATCCCTCTCTGGTGGGGATAGTGGTCGGAATCGGAAACGCAACGGACGTCTCCCCAGCTTTGGGCGTGTCCGTCATGTCGCTGGGCATGTTATCGACTGTATCAGTACCAGCGTTGGGGCCGAACACAAGAGTCGCTTCTTGCTTATCGTCGTCTCCGCCGGGGTCAGGGCTGGGGCCGGGGGTCTCTTCCCACTGGGCATAAAGCGTGGTGGTCGAGCCCGTAGAGCAACGCTTATCAATTGCCCAGCTTTATATTCCATACCGTTGCCGCTCGGGTCGGTATTCCAGCCCTTGAAGGTGTAGCCATCTCGTGGGGGTGGTGCTGGACACAGTGAACGTGGCACTGCTGCCCTTCCGGGCCGGGCTTGGATTCGGAATCGGGAGCACCAGTACCGCCATTGGCATCGTAGCTGAGGGTCGCAGCGACATCGGGTGCGGGCAGATCCTTGCCGCCGCTGATATGGATGTACGTTGACGTTCCTCCGGCCGTATTGAATGACAGCCCAAAAGTGACGGAACCCGTTGCCGCGGACATATCCTATTGGTTATCCTTGCGTTGGTCGTCCATGTTTCCTTGTAATTGCCTACGACAACATCAATGACCAGCGTCCAGCCGGTCTCATTGCTGCCGACAAAGCGCGCCGTAGCAGAACCTGAGGAATTATCGCTGCCCACAGCGGATCTCGAAATATTCTTATACGCTTTGTAGGAACCTACAGTATGCTCTCCGGTGCCACCGTTGATGAAGGGTGCGCTGTAGCTGGACACAGTCAAGGTGAGGGGCACGGAGCTGTTTGCCCGTGTCGCAGACAGAAGAACCTCCTCGGTATTGCCGTCAAGAGCGCCGTAAGCGGCCTCAAGCGCCGCGGCGACGGTCTGAACCTCCGGCAGGGCGCGGTCTTCCTCAGACAGTTGCGAATACATGACGAAAAGATCGTTTATCTGCGCGGCAAGTCTGGCACTCCTCATCCGTCAGCGCCATGACGTCTTCAGGCATGGTGAAAGCGACGCGGCGGCAAGAAATGCACGCACGGCATCGGACACGGCGGGAACGTCCTTTTCTTCTTCGGCTTTTTCATCGCCGTTCTCTTCCTCGGGCGTCTTGGGCGCGGCGCCGGTATTTTCTTCTTCCTTCACAGGCTCTTCCCCGTCGTTTTTCTCTTCGGGTTCGCCCTTCTCCTCGCCGTCCTTAAGCTCGGGATCAGCGGGCTTTTCGCCGTCCTTGCCCTCAACGACAACGGATTTTTCGTCGTTCTTGACAGGTTCGGCCTTGTTTTCGCCGTCCTTCACGGGTTCGGCGGGCTTTGCGCCGTCACCCTTGGCAGGCTCGGCAGGCTTTGCGCCGTCGTCCTTGGCTGCGGGCGCGGCGTCCTTTTCGGGCTGCTGCTCCGTCTGAGCGGCAGGTTCAACCGACGGCAGCGCCCTCTCTGCAAAGGCCGCTGCCGGGAAGATGCTGAGCATCATGGCCGCGATCAGAACAAAGACGAACAGCGTCTTTTTGGTCGTTCTTTTCATTGATGATATCTCCTTCCAACCGTGCTGTGTTATAGCACACGTAATATAGGCGGCGCATGCCGCCACTCTGGTATGTATATCATAGCGCATTTTACATTTGCTTTCAAGTATTTTCACTGATTTTCTTCTGTAAATTTTTTTAAGTTTATGTGAGTTATTACAAATTTGCATAACTTATTACAGTATAGTTGCAATTTGGCAGGAGTTATGCAGTCCGGCGGTATGGGGTGGGGAAAAAACGGCGGCTGTCTCACATGAGACAGCCGCCGATCAGTGTCAAAGAAGTCTCGCCATCGTGCAAGCTTTTTGGTATAATGGAGAAAAAGAGGACGAGGCGGGAAGAAGAATGGAACAGTGGCAACAGGATAACCGGCGAGACGTGGTAATGGTAGATATAGATCAGCTTGCCGCAAAGGATCACCTGCTGAGGAAAATAGAAAAGGTAATGGACTATGACTGGCTGTATGAACGGTTGAATCCGTACCTATTCCCATGGCGTGGGACGTGACGGCACTGATCCGGTAGTGCTCATAAAGATGGTATTGATTCAGCATCTGTTCGGCATACCGTCATTGCGCCAGACATACCGGGAGATACAGTTGAATGTAGCGTATCGATGGTTTTTAAGGGGTATAGCCTGCTGGACAGAATACCACACTTTGCAATGGACGCTGGCTATAAGACGCCATGGATAGCAAAGAAAACACTTGATGACAGCAGGGTCCCCATCTTACCGTATACTCAGTCCAAAACCGCAAAAGGACATTTCAGGCCTTGGGAGTACAAATATGATGTAGTAACAGACAGCGTGACCTGTCCTCACGGAAAGACTCTGCGGCATACTACAACTGACAGAGACGGGAAGAGAATATACCGAAGCACACCGTCTGAATGCCGTAGCTGTCCGCGGCGTGAGGAATGCGGAGCGAACAAAAAAGGTCAAAAGATGGTGCAGCGCCATATATGGTCCGAGTGTAATTATAGGATTTCAGAAAACGCAGATATATCAACGGTTTGCTGGCAGTCGGCAAGAGGTATTTATTCTAAAATTTCAAAATGACGAGAACAACGCCGCCCAACAGGACAACGGGCGGCGTTTTAATATGGGAACTGAACTAATGCTTGAGACTTTGTAGTTTGTTCACACATATAGTCTCGATACTTTTGCATTTCGACGTCTTTTCCATTTAGTTGCAAACAATAGTTGATCTTACCAAGCATACTCTGACAGTATTTTTATATTATCGATTTTCTCAACGGTTTCAAATCTTCTTTGCAAATGGCTATCAATACCATATTTTTGACAATAGTGCATTTCCAAACGAATTGATTTACGATAATCCTTGGGCGCTTGTAGTTTTTCATTTACTACAACTCCGGTAACAATCTGCCTATCGTGTTGCCGCACAACAGTTATTTTATCTTTATTTATTTTCAAATTATTGGCGGCAACAATTTTTGAAACTTCGGATATGACATGGGATGGGTTCATTTCTCCAGAAATTGAAATGTCATCGGCATATCTTGTGTACCGCAGTTTACCATTTGAAGCGCAAAATTGATAAATTGCATCATCCATATCAGTCGTTAAAAGATTTGACAGATAAGGACTTGTCGGCGCACCTTGTGGCAATCCTTTATTTAGCGTACACAGCTTAGTCAGCAGCATACTAAGTGATTTACTATACCCGAAAGAATTGTGAAAAAGCTGATATACTCTTGCTTCGTGTAAGCTCGGAAAATAATCTTTAATATCAAGTTTCACCAGCACCGGCTGGTTACGATGAAATTTTGCATTTGCTTTTAGCGATGCGCCCGCTTTGTATGCTTTTGCATAAATGCTACATGCGTTATACGCATCACAGAGGCTTGGCTCGGGTCACAAACTGGGTCACGCTTAAATTTGCATGCATGAATCTGAAAAAGTTAGCAACATGGGGCTGGAATAGCTCTGACTTTTTCTGCTTTTTTGCTCACTTTTTCAACAGTTGCGTAATTTATGCTGTTCCTGCTTAATCTTGTGCTGTGTTCTTTGACAGACTGAACGGCGGCTGTCTCACTCACATGAGACAGCCGCCGATGATGGTTTGGAATTCTTGTTGGATGAATCCCTCCGGCAAAAATTTTTCAAATTTTCGCCACCTCCCTTTTCAAGGGAGGCATGAGTGCGCCGTGGATGATCTGCCGTGCGAGCTGCTGAGACGGCGCAAAGCGCTATTCTACCATGCAGCGGCAGATTTGCTATACGTGAGTTATCGCTTGCTGTCTCTTGGCCCCCTTGCAAAGGGGGCTGTCATTGGCATGTTTACATGACAATGACTGCGACGGCCGCTTGCGGCCTAGTCCCTTTAGGGAAGGGATTGGATGAGTGACTGCGGCAGCCGTTTGCAGTCTGATACCGGATTACCGTCTGCACGGCAGATGAATCCCCTCCGGCGAAAATTTTTTTCAAATTTTCGCCACCTCCCTTTTCAAGGGAGGCATGAGTGCGCCGGATTTGCCGTGCGTGCATATGACCGCAAAGCGAAATTAAGCTCAGATAACGAACTGCTCAAGATAGCGTTTGCTGAGGCGCAGGGAATCCAGCACAGCCGCCTCACTGCCCTCAAAGGCCTTATCCTCCACCTCGATGCAGGTGAAGCCGTCATAGCGGATATCCGTGAGCGCGGAGACGAAGCGCCCCCAATCCACATCGCCGAGACCGGGGAGCTTGGGCGACATGAAGTCCAGCGGATAGCCATGACGCCGACGCGCTCCAGCTTATCTTGGAAGAGCTTGATGTCCTTATAATGGACGTGGAATATCTTGTCCTTAAACTCATAGATAGGCTTGATATAATCTATCATCTGCCAGACAAAATGGCTGGGGTCATAGTTTATGCCGAGGTTGGGGCTGGGCAGGATGTCAAACACCTTATGCCAGATAACGGGCGTGGTCATGAGATTCTGCCCGCCGGGCCACTGGTCGCGCCCGAAGAGCATGGGGCAGTTCTCAATGGCTATTTTACGCCAAGCTCCTCCGCCAGAGCGATGATGGGCGGCCACACCTGCGCCACGAGGGGCAAGGTTATCCTCGACCGACTTGGTCTGGTCGCGGCCGATGAAGGTGGTGACCAGGTTGACGCCGAGCTTCGCGCTGGCGCGGATGACGGTCTCAAGATGGGCGATGTTCGCCGCGCGCTTTTTTCAAGGTCGCCGTCCATGGTGTTGGGGTAAAAAGCGAGGGCGGAGATCTCCACACCGTGCTGCGCGGCATAGTCGAGCACGTGGCGGGCATAGCCGTCGTCCGTGCAGACGCGCGCCACGTCGATATGACTGACTCCGGCATAGCGGCGCTCCGCCTTGCCCGCGGGCCAGCACGCCACTTCGACGCATTCAAAGCCCATGGCGGACACGGTGTCTATCATCTTTTCATAATCATACTGTTCGAGTATCGCGGTAACGAGTCCCAGCTTCATGTTCATTCCTCCCAGAAATAGCATATTATTTCATCCTGATTTATAAATTAATCACAATTTTCCGCTTTGTCAAGTGGCAAAAAATATGCACGGCGGATTATTGTGCAATGCTGATAAATGCCGCGGGAAAATGTTGGTGATAAAGCTGAAAATATTTCTCGGGGAGTTAATTTCCTTGACATTCCAGCCCTGCGACTGCTATGATAAACGTGCAAGGAAAATGTAATGGATTACATTTTCCACATCCGGAGGGTATCCCATGGTGACGATAGAGGAAGTGGCAAAGCTGGCGGGCGTGTCGGTGGCCACGGTATCAAGAGTTCTGAACAACAGCGAGACTGTGCGCCCGGCGACGGCGGAGAAGGTCAGCGCGGCGATAAAGGCGTTGGATTATACGCCGAATCAGTCCGCAAGGAACCTGCGGCGCAGTGAAAGCCGCGTGATACTCACTCTCGCGCCGAACTTTTCAAACCCGTATTATTCGCGCATCCTGACAGGGATAGGCGATCTTGCGCACGACTGCGAATACAGCGTGCTGATATGCAATACGGCCGGAGAGGCCGAAAACGAAAAGCGCTTTCTGAAAATGCTGGAGCAGCACCGGGCGGACGGGGCGATCTTCCTCGGCTGCCACGGGAATCACGGGTGGCTGCGGAACTACGCGGCGGAGTACCCGCTGGTGCAGTGCTGCGAGTACGTGCCGGCGCTGGACTCCCCTTCTGTGTCGATAGACAACTATTCCGCCGCGCTGGAGACGGTGAACTACCTGATATCTCTGGGGCATGAGCGGATAGCGATGATGAGCGCGGCGAACGACTTCATCTCCACGCGGCAGCGCGCAGGGCTACAGAGACGCGCTGGCGGGCGCGGGGCTGAAGGCCGGCGAGAAGATGCTGGTGATGGCAAGCGCGGACTACTCCTACGCCTCCGGCCTTGCGGCGGCGGAGAAGCTGCTGACCCTACCGGAGCGGCCAGAAAGCGCCGTGTTCTGCGTGTCGGACATTCTGGCGCTGAGCGTTATATCACGCGCGCACGACATGGGGCTTTCCGTTCCGGGCGACCTCGCCGTGACGGGCTTTTGACGACGTCGATTACACGACGATGTTCCACCCGTATCTGACGACGGTGGCGCAGCCGTGCTATGAAATGGGTCAGCAGAGCCTGCGGATACTGCTGGGGATGCTCGGCGGGGGCAGGACGTGAAGAAAAGGACATACCTGCCGCACAGGCTTTGGTGCGCGAATCCGCGTGCCATTCCGGCGGCTGCGGAAATAATGAAAAGGAGTAAACATCATGCTTAGAGTCGGTGTAATCGGGTGCGGCTCCATCGCAAAGCAGCGCCACGGATACGAATACTTCCAAAACGCGAACGTGGAGATCAAGGGCTTTTTTCGACAGGCGGCAGGAGCGCGTGGAGGCGCTGACGGCGCTTTTACGGCGGGCGGGTGTATGCCACGATAGACGAGATGCTGGCCGACAGCGAGATAGACGCCGTTTCCGTGTGCCTTGCCAACGCCGCCCATGCCGAGGTGAGCATCAAGGCCCTGCGCGCGGGCAAGCACGTGCTGTGCGAAAAGCCGATGGCCGTGACGCTGGAGGAGTGCGAGGCCATGCTGGCCGCGGCGCGCGAGAGCGGGAAGCGGCTGATGATAGGCCACAATCAGCGTCTCGCCCCGGCGCATAAAAAGGCGAAGGGAGCTTCGCCGCGGGCGAGCTTGGGCGCGTGATAAGCTTCCAGTCCACCTTTGGCCACAAGGGGCCAGAAATGTGGAGCATGGACAGAAGCGCGAACACGTGGTTTTTCAAGAAGGATTCCGCGTCGTTCGGCTCCATGGCAGATCTGGGCATACATAAGATAGACCTTGTGCGCTATCTCATCGGAAGCGACATAGAAAGCGTGTATTCCACGATGAAGGTGCTGGACAAGAAGTTCCCCGACGGCCGCCCGATAGGGTGGACGACAACTCCGTGGAGGTGCTGAGCTTCGCAAACGGCGCACTGGGGACCGTGACGACGAGCTGGACGCACTACGGCGAGGAATGCAACGCGACGGTACTCTACTGCGAGAAGGGCATAATGAAGCTTTACGCCGACCCGCAGTATTCCCTGCAGGTCGTCAATGCCGACGGAACGAAGGTGCTGTACGCGCTGGACAGGATGCAGACGAACGACGACGCGCAGCAGGCGTCCTCCGGCGTGATAGACGAGTTCGTATCCGCGATAGAGGCAGGGCGCGAAAGCGTTCTGGACGCGGAGGACATCATAAAGTCCATGCGGGCGGTGTTCGCGTGCGTGCGCTCCCCGCCGGGGAGGGGCGCGCCGTCGCCCCGTGACCGCGCAGCAGACATTAATTTGAAAATAATACCCGCGAAGAGCGGATGTTATAAAAAATTTATTTAACGGAGGAAACCACATGAAAAAGATCATCGCATTGCTCATGGCGCTGGTGATGGTATTCGCGCTGTGCGCCTGCGGGACAGCAGGCCGCCCCCGCGGAGACCAAGCCCGAAGCCGAGGCTCCCAGAGGCAGCACCCGCAGAGGCGGCGCCGGCGGAGGCTTCCGGAAGCACCCTGTACGTTATGGGCCCCACGCCCGACCACGGCTGGACCGCGCAGGCAGGCGCCTATGCAGAGGCCAAGTGCGCAGAGATAACCGAGGCCGGTGAGTACAAGGCAGTTTACATGGCCGCCTCCACCGGTGAGGAGCAGGTGGACCAGGTCAACACCATCATCGCAAACGGCGACGCAGTCGGCGTTGTCATGATGGCGCTGGACGATTCCGCACAGGCCGGTCAGGAAGCCCTGTACGCGGAAGGCATCCCCTTCATCTCCTTCGACCGTATAATCGAAGCCACCGAGAAGTACGCCATCCTCAACGCCTCCGGTGATAACTGGCAGTGCGGCGCAGGCATCGCATACTGGCTTCAGAAGAGCGGTATGCAGCCGGGCGACACCGTCGTGACCCTTTACGGCGACAACGGCACCGTCTGCAAGCGCCGCGAGGAAGGCTTCCGCCAGTTCCTCAAGGGGGCGAGATAGAGTACTCCGACAAGGCCCTCGGCCAGAGCTCACCACCGAGACCTGGGACGACGCCGCGCTTGACGCAGTGTTCAACACCTACTCCGTCGTGTGCAACTGGTCCGCTGACGGCGCTTACGGCTATGTCGAGCAGAAGATGGACGAGATAGTCGCCGCGGCAAAGGCGAATGGCAACAAGCTGTACATCTACTCCATGGACGATGAAATGACCTTCGGCGTGCTCAACTACCTTGAGGCGGGCGCATCCGAGGCCACCCTTGCAGACCTCGAGGCGATGGATGTGTACATCTCCGCCATCGGCGGTATGCAGGAGCTGTACGACGTCATGGCCGGTACCTCCAAGCAGTCTGCGACTGCCGACAAGTACTTCGACGACATGATGAGCGTTTACTTCTCCCCGAAGATGATGCAGGACGTCATCGACAAGATGCTCGACTACCTCTCCGGCAACTGGAGCTATGAGCAGGGCGCCGGTGAGTACCAGCCCGTATGGATAGTTGACCGCACCAACGTCAGCGAGTACGAGGGCTTCAAAGGGCCACGCCTGATCGTTTTACTTACTACCGCGCGGATGCAGGGTCTCCCCTGCATCCGCAATTTATAAAACCCCATCCGGGAGACGTCTCCCAATTATGAGCAAGGAGACAGCAACATATGACTATCCTTGAAATGAAGCATGTCTCGAAGGCCTTCGGCGGCTCCAAGGCGCTTTCGGACATTCATTTTTCCGTCGAGGAAGGCGAAATACACGCCCTGCTGGGTGAAAACGGCGCGGGCAAATCCACGCTGATGAACATCCTGACAGGCGTTATACCCGCCGACACGGGCGAGATAAGCTTCCTCGGCAAATCTTATCCAAGCCCGACCATCCGCCAGATGGAGGAGGCCGGGATCGCGTTCGTCCATCAGGAGCTGAACGTTATAAACGACCTCACGGTGGCGGACAACATCTTCCTCTGCCGCGAGCTTACAGGGAAGCTGGGCCTGCTGCGGCGCAAGGAGCAGGTCGCGCGCACGAAGGAGCTTTTTGAGGACCTCGGCGTGGACATCGACCCCAACGCAATGGTGAGCGAGCTTAAAACCAGCGAAAAGCAGCTTCTGGAGATATGCCGCGCGCTGTACGCCGACGCGAAGCTGCTCATTCTCGACGAGCCGACGACGGCGCTGTCCAACAACGAGATAGACCATCTGTTCGGCATTCTGCGTAAATTGAAAACTCAGGGGAAATCGTTCATCTTCATCTCCCACAAGATGCCGGAGATATTTGCGCTGGCAGACAGGTACACGGTGCTGCGCAACGGTGAATACATTTCCTCCGGCTATATAAAGGACACGACGCCGCACGCCATAACCTCCGACATGGTCGGCACAAAGTACGTTGACGAGGAGGTCTACAAGCCGCGCGAGCTTGGCGAGGACGTGCTGGAGCTGCGCGGGCTGAGCGGGCAGGGCTTTTCCGACATAAGCCTGTGCGTGCGCAAGGGCGAGATAGTGGCGCTGACAGGGCTTGCAGGCTGCGGCGCGTGAGCTTATGCAGACCATCTTCGGCGCGCTGCCCGCGGAGGGCAGGGCAGATACTCGTCCGCGGGGAGGAGATACACGGCTCCTCCGTGCACTTCATGAAGCACGGCGTGGGCATGCTTCCGGCCAACAGGAAGGAGAACTCCGTCGTGCCGGACATGAGCATTCTTGAGAACTTCTATCTTGCCGAGCATGAGATATCCCGCGCAAGACCGTTCATATCCGCAAAGGATGAAGCGGCGCGGTACGAAAGGTACAGAGAGCTGCTGCACATCAAGGCGGACGACAGCGCGCTGAACATAAGCTCTCTCAGCGGCGGCAACCAGCAGAAGATATTCATCGCGCGGTGGCTGAACATCGGCGCAGACGTGCTGCTGTTCGACAATCCCACGCAGGGCGTGGACGTGGGCGCGAAGGCCGAGATATACAAGCTCATGCTTGAGTTTGCAAACGACGGCAAGGCGGTCATCTTCAACACGCTCGAGATACCCGAGATAAAAAAAAGTCGCCGACAGATGCATAGTATTCTATGAGGGCAGGATTGCAAAAAGAGTTCAGCCACGCCGAGGTGAATGAGCGCGATGTGATGCTCTATTCCACCAACGCGATCGAGACTCATGTGGAGGTAGCACAATGAAAAAGAAAAACAGCTTCGGCAGCGTTGCCGGCAGGATCTGGTCGCAGTACAGCTTCATCTTCGTACTTATTATAATAATGATCGCCTATTCCTTCACCATCAGCGCCAACGGCAACACCTTCAAGTGGGTCACATCGCCGCGATACTCGGCAGTCAGAACACCTGCATCGTCGGCACGATGGCGCTGGGCATGGCCTTTGTCATCATCACGGGGCAGATAGACCTTTCCATCGGGTCGGCCCTCGTGCTGTGCACGGGCGTGACGATAATGACCTTCTCGCCAACGTCACGAACTCCATCCCGCTGATGATACTGGCGGCGCTCGCTTCGGGCGCGCTGTGCGGGGCCGTGAACGGCGTGCTGGTCGGCTGCGCGAAGATGCCGCCGTTCGTGGTGACGCTGGGCACGATGCTTATCTACCGGTCGCTGACGCTGTCGGTGGTGCGCGCGATAGACCCGGCGATATCCGGCTCGTCGTCGAGTCAGTTCGCCATGATAAGCGACAACAGCAACTATGAATTCCTGCGCATGAAATTCGGCACGGGCAAGCTTGCGCTCGGCTCGTTCTCCATTCCGTACATAACCTTCGTGTTCGTGCTGATGGTGATAATCTTCGTTATCATCGCAAACAGGACGAAGTACGGCAAAGCGTACGCGGTCGGCTCCAACGAGAAGAGCGCGCGCCTTGCCGGTATAAACACGACGTGGGTCAAGGGTCTCCGTGTTCATCCTCACGGGGCTTATGGTGGGCGTGGCCAGCGTCATTCAGGCCTGCAAGATAGGGCAACGTGACGCCCGCCTCCTCCGGGCAGAGCTATGAGATGTACGCCATCGCGGCGGTCGTGCTGGCCGGTATAAACATGGCCGGCGGCCGCGGCAACATGCTGGGCGTCATATTCGGGGCGCTGTCGTACACGACGATAAACTTCATCATCGTGTCCATCCCGGCGCTCAGCGTGGACATACAGGACACCTTCCAGGGGTCTGGTGCTGATAATAGTCATCCCTCATCCAGACCATCGGCCCGGTCATAAAAGAGAGCATTCAGCGCGCGAAAAAGCGCCGCAGCGCCAGTGCCGCCGCATAAGGCATCATCAAGGTTCTCCTTTTTTATTCTTCTCCCAGCAGGCGCCGCAGCTTTCGCATGAAAGCCGCGGCGCTTCATATTCTTGACATGCCGCGGCGCGATAATAGGGCGTGCATATTACGCGGCGGAAAGGAAATTTCGGATATCATGAAAAAGCTTCTGGGCAGGGGTCACATGGCGGCGGTTCGCCGTCATGCTGGCGGGGATAGTGCTGCTGGCGATGGGGATATCGCTTTTCAAGAAACTTTCGCTTATGGGCAACGACCCAAGCAGCGCCATGGTCATGGCCATCGGCGACACGGTGGGCGTTGACTTTGCACCGGCGCTGTTCGCTGCCAACTGCGTGTGGTTCATATCGGAGATCATATTCGGGCGGAAGTACATCGGCGCGGGGACATTTGCGAACTGGTTCGGCGTGGGGATAATCTCGTCCTCCTTCACGAAGCTTTTCAACAGCATATTCACGCTGTCCGGCGCGTTTCTGCCGCGGCTTCTCGTGATGCTGGCCGGGGTGATAATACTGAGCCTCGCCTGCTCCATGTACCAGACGGCAGACGCGGGCATCGCGCCGTATGACGCGCTGGCCATAGTGCTGGACGAGAAGCTGAAAAAGGTGCCGTACTTCTGGTGCCGCATATTTGTGGACGGCTGAGCGCTCTTATCGCGTTTCTCTTCGGCGGCATAGTGGGGCTTGGCACGCTGGTGTGCGCCCTCGGTCTGGGGCCGTTCATCAGCTTCTTCGACAGGCACGTTTCGCGCCGCCTGTGCGGAATAGAAAAGTGAAAACGGATGAAAACGAGCGGCTGCCGGGGCAGCCGCTCGTTTGACACGTGCTAAATGCTTGCTATATAATTATTTACCGATGACGCGCTTTTCGAGCCTGTCCACATCGGCGAGGAACAGCGCCGCTTCGGCGTCCGACGGGATGAGGAAGCCGGTGCGCGGGGAGACGGTGAACGCTTCGACCGCGGGGCCGTCCATAAGGCAGGAGCGCTTGAACTGCTGCCTGAGAAGTAACGGCGCAGTAGCTGGTGATCCAGCGCAGCAGCTCCTCGTCGCTGAACTTGTCGCCGTAAGCGGGCTTCGCGAGCTTGAGCGTCTTTGACGGGGTGAAGCCGCAGATCATTATCTTGTGGGTGAAGAAGTCCTGCAGGCTGTGGAGCCGACGACGGCGTCCTCGCTCTTCTGCTCGATGAGGTCGTCATGTATCGGCAGAAGCTCCGGAGTGACGGGGCAGTCAAGCACGTCATAGAGCGCGGCCTTGAGAACCTTGTCCTCGGTCTTGCCGGCGATGTAGCTGACGTTTGCGCGCACCTGGGTCTTGGTCAGGCCAAGGTTCACATCGTACATGCTGGTATGGTCGCCGTTGTAGGTGCACCAGCCGTCGACAAACTCGCTGAGATCCTCGGTGCCGACGTCAAGGCCGTTGACCTTATTGGCGATGTCCATGAGCACCTGAGTGCGCTCGCGCGCCTGCGCGTTTTCAAAGGCGATGGAGTAGTCGTCATGCGCGTGGCCGATATCGTCAAAGTGCTGGTAGACAGACTTGCCGATGTCGATGACGCGAACCTCCGCGCCGAGCTGCTCCGCCACTACGACAGCGTTGGACTTGGTGCGGGAGGAAGTGCCGAAGCAGGGCAGAGTGCAGGCGACGACGTTCGTTGCGGAAGCAGGCCCATTTTCTTCACGGCCATGGCGCTGACCATGACGGCAAGAGTGGAATCCACGCCGCCGGAGATGCCAACTACGCAGTGGTCAAGCCCTGCGTACTCCATGCGCTTGACAAGGCCGGAGACCTGGATATCAGCATACGCTCGCAGTAGGTGGGCAGATCCTCTGCCTTTTCGGGCAGGTGCGGGTGCTTGGTACTCGCGCGTGAGGGTCGTCTCCTCAAGCTCGCCGCCCCAAGGGCCGTGCAAAGAATCTCCTCCGCCTCAAGGTCGAAGCCGCCCTTTGCACGGCGGAGGTTTATCATGTAGCTCAATGTCTATCTCACTGACGGCCATGCTGTCCGCCCGCTCATCCTGCGCAAGCACCACGCCGTTTTCACTGACGAGGCACAGGCCGGAGCAGACGTTGTCCGTGGTGCTCTCCCCTTTTCCGGGGGCGGCAAGGACAAGACCGCAGGCGAAGCGCTTCGACTCATAGCGCGCGGCAAGCAGCGCGTCGTCCGTGGAGGACATTCCGTCGCCGGGAAGGAGGCCATCTGCGCAATGACCGTCGCCCCGGACTGGGCGTAATACGCCGTGGGGAATCCGCCGCGGTCACATCCGCGCCGAGCTCCACCGCAACGGTGAGACCGTTGAGGCTTCTGTGGGCGAAGAGCGCGCCGGGGCAAAGCTCCGTCTCCAATGCGCCGACATAGACAAGCTCGCCCTCGCCGGGATAATCGGCGAAGCGGCTTCCGGCCACGTTCTCGCGCGGGATGAGGGCAAGCAGCGCTCCATCGTAAATCACGGCGGCGCAGCTTAAAAGCCGGCTGCCGAAGGCATAGGGCAGACCCACAAGCACAAGCATGTCCGTCCCTTCCGACGCCTTCACGACCTTTTCCAGCGCGGCGGCCGCGCCCTCAAGCAGCACCCTGTGCCCCACGAGGTCATAGCAGAAGCAGCCTGTAAGGGTAAGCTCCGGGAATACGAGGAGCTTCACGCCCTTCCGCGCGCCGCGGCCATGCACTTTATGACCTGCTGCGCGTTATATTCAGCATCGGCGACCTTTATGACAGGGGAAGCCGCCGCGGCCTTTACAAATCCGTCTTTCATTTGTATTATCAGCCTCTATTTCTAATTTGAATCAAAGCATCAGAATTTGATACGCTCAGAGATATACGCCTTGACCTCACTGATGGGGATACGCACCTGCTCCATGCTGTCGCGCTCACGGACGGTGACGCAGTGGTCGGCCTCGTCGGTCTCGGTGCCGACGGTATTGAAGTCGAAGGTGATGCAGAACGGCGTGCCGATCTCATCCTCGCGGCGGTAACGCTTGCCGATGGAGCCGGTCTCGTCGTAATCGCACATGAACTCCTTGCTGAGCTCCTGATACAGCTCAAGCGCGGGGCCGGTGAGGATCTCCTTCTTGCTGAGAGGGAGAATGGCGCACTTGAACGGGGCGAGCGCCGGGTGCAGATGCAGCACGGTGCGCACGTCGTTATTGCCCTTCTTATCCTGCCCGACGACCTCTTCATCATACGCGTCGCACAGAACGGAGAGGACGGTACGCTCAACGCCGAGGGAAGGCTCGATAACATAGGGGATGTAATGCTCGTTCTTATCCTGATCGTAATAGGTCAGATCCTGACCGGAGACGGTCTGGTGCTGGGTCAGGTCATAGTCGGTGCGGTCTGCAACGCCCCAGAGCTCGCCCCAGCCGAAGGGGAAGAGGAACTCAAAGTCGGTAGTGGCCTTGGAGTAGAAGCAGAGCTCCTCGGGGTCATGGTCGCGCAGACGGAGGTTCTCATCCTTCAGGCCGATGGAGAGCAGGAAGTTATGGCAGAAGCTGCGCCAATAGTCGAACCACTCAAGGTCGGTGCCCGGCTCACAGAAGAACTCAAGCTCCATCTGCTCAAACTCGCGGACGCGGAAGATGAAGTTGCCCGGAGTGATCTCATTGCGGAAGGACTTGCCTATCTGGCCGATGCCGAAGGGCAGCTTGCGGCGCGTGGTGCGCTGAACGTTGACGAAGTTGGTGAATATGCCCTGGGCCGTCTCGGGGCGGAGGTAAACGGTGTTCTTCGCGTCCTCCGTGACGCCCTGGAAGGTCTTGAACATAAGGTTGAACTGGCGTATATCAGTGAAGTTATGCTTGCCGCAGGTGGGGCAGGGTATATTATGCTCTTCGACGAAGTCCTTCATCTCGCTCTGGGAGAAGGCGTCGATAGGCTTGGGAAGCTCAAACCCCGTCTGACCGGCCCAGTCCTCGATGAGCTTGTCGGCACGGAAGCGCTCGTGGCACTCGCGGCAGTCCATCAGCGGATCGGAGAAGCCGCTCAGGTGGCCGGAGGCGACCCAAGTCTGCGGGTTCATGAGGATGGCGGCGTCGAGCCCGACGTTGTAGGGGTTCTCCTGCACGAACTTCTGCCACCAGGCGCGCTTGACGTTGTTTTTCAGCTCCACGCCGAGCGGGGCCGTAGTCCCAGGAGTTGGCGAGGCCGCCGTAGATCTCGCTTCCGGCGAAGATGAAGCCGCGGTTCTTGCACAGCGCCACGATCCTGTCCATTGTTTTTTCTGTGTTTTTCATAATACGTCCTTTCCTGCGGCTGGCTGCCGCAGAGATAAAATTTAGTTGTTTCCAACAATTTATCAGTATAACAGATTAACCCCGGCGTGGCAACGATTATCAGACTTTTAACGAGTCTTAACACGCCCCGCCGCGTCATTTGCTGTAGCTTTTTGCGCATATGCTGGTATAATAGCTGCAAAACGCAAATACATACGCAACGGGAGGAACGCCATGGCACAGCTTGCACCGGCACAGGACACCACGAGGAAAAGAAAAAGAATTATTCATTCAGCCTGATGCGCTTTCTGGCGATGCTGTCTTTGACGACCTGCCACATGTTCCAGCAGGCGGGGCACGAGATAACGGCGAACCTGCTCTCCACCAGCGTGCAGCTTTTCCTGCTTATGAGCGGCTACCTCTACGCGCACAAAGGAATTCACGGAGCCGGGCGCGCGGGTGAGCTTCGTGCTTAAAAACTTCGTGAAGATACTGCTGGACTACTATCTGTGCGTATTCCTGCTGGTTTTCCCGGTGTACTACTTCGTCGCGCCGGAGAACCTGACGGGAAGCAACATATACAAAATGCTGCTGGGCCGCAGCGGCTGGCAGGGCGTGCACCACTTCTGGTACATCTGTCACTGTCTGCTGTGCTATATGATGACACCGGCGCTGTACGATCTGAAAAAATACTTCCGGGCGAAGAACTGCACCCTTGCGGGGGTGATACTGCTCATCGCCGCGATGGAGGTGCTGCTGAAATCCTATGAGTCGTACTTCATGCCGTACTGGCTGAGCTGCTACGTGATAGGCTATTTCATCGCGGAGATAAAGGACGAGAAGAAGCTTCGCCTCCTGTGGGCGGTATCCGCCGTCGTTGGCGTGGGGCTGACGGCGCTGACGTACTGGTACAAGTTCTATTATTATGACAGCGTGCTGGGGCAGGTATCGACGCTGACATTATTACGTGTTCAAAGTTCCTTTTTTGAATACGGCGTTGTGATCTTCGGGCTGGCCGTATTTCTGACGTTTATCATAGTCACGCGCGGCATACGCTGGCCGCAGAGGCTTAAGGGCTTCTTCGACTGGACGGACGGCATATCCTATGACGTATATCTTGTGCACATGATATTCGTGGAGGGCTGTCTGAGCATAATCGGCAAGACGGGCAGCGCCGCGCTGGAGGCCGTTGTGACGCTGGCGGAGGTATTCGCGGCGGCGGTGATACTCCACTGGATAAGCGGCAGACTCAAGCCGCTGGCAAACAGGCTGAGCGCGAAATTATAAAGCAAAGCCGCAAGCGCACCTCGATCAGCAATGACGCGCAGAAGCGAATCTTTCTCGAAAAAGAGGCAATTCCACTTTTTCTACAGTCTCACAAAAAGAGTGCCCACAGAGGGCACTCTTTTTGTGTATTTGCGGCATTTGGTTTGCTCAGTTCCCAGTTTGTTCGATTGTTTGCTTCTGTTCAGTTCAGGTCCAGTGCCTCACCGCCAGCAGTGAGGGTGCGCGCCGCGCCGTCATGCGTCAGCACGATGGGCGGAGCATAGTCCTCATAGTCCGCCAACGCAACGGTCGTCTCCTGCTTATCTGTGACAAGAGTCATGCTCTGCACACCGTACTGCATCAGCAGCTTCGGCATGTACACACTGAGCACTGCCGCGCTGTCATCGACCGTTATTGTGAGCGCGCCATCAGCTTCCGCAATGGTGAACTCTATGTCCTTGCCGTCCAAATCCGTGACAGTGTAGAGAGTGAGGAATGCATCTTCGTCCGCTGCCGGGTGCGCGGCTTTCTCGCTCTGCCCGCCGTCCTTGTCCTCGCCGCCGGGCTTGACGTCCTGCTGTCCGCGCACCTGTTCAAGACCGCAGCGGGCACAGCTTCTGTGTTCCGTGCCGTCGTCGCACTGTGTCCAATCGCCGTAGTCATGTGCGGTGACAGTGCCGTGCACGCCGTCAATACTGCCGGTCGTGAAGAGGCAGTCCGTGTTCACATTCGCCTCGTCGCTTCCGCCAATGCCCTTGGAATACTGATCCTTAAGGATAATATTGACCTCCGCGTCCTCGCAGATTATTATGTTTTCCTTGTCCTTATCTCTCGAAATGCTACGGCCGCCTATTGCCGCGTAATAGCCGTCGCCTGTTGCCGTGACCTTGCCGCCCCTTATGACCACGTTGCAGCGCCCCTGATACTCGCCCCCGTACTTGGGATTCTTATAATAAGCGCCGCTGCCGCCAATGCCGTTCAGCGCCTCGATCTCGCCGCCGGAAATATCAACATTGTTTCCTATAACTCCGGCAGGGTCACTTTACCGCCGGAGATACTGACGGTGCCGTCCTTCATCCAGCCGCCGCCTATTCCGCCTTCGTAAGATGTGCTGGATGTTCGCTTTGTCCCGTTCGGCGTTGTGGGCGACGCTTTTGTAGTAATTTCTCCGCCGGTGATGGAAACATCGCCCTCGCCGCCGGTACCGCCGCCTATGCCTTGCGCCTTATAACCGGATGTTGCAGTCACTTTTCCGCCGTTTATCGTGACCTTGCCGACGCCGTGCCCGTCACCGGACTCATGCGGAATCCCATAGTATTTATCGTTATGCCGTAAGAATTCCGTATCCGGTATAACAGTTCCCTCGGTCCAATATATCCAGTCGCCCGCTCCGCCGCCGATGCCTGCCGCGTTTGAGCCGCCGCGCGCGTCGATAGTGCCGCCGTTTATCGTGACGTCACCGTCGCCAAGGAAGCGCCCGCCGATACCTGCGGCATATGCGCCGCCGGTTGCATCAAGACTTCCCGCCTCGCCGGTCTCATCCTGTATGGTGACGGAACCGCTCGTCGTCTCCAGCGCCGCTCTGCCATCGCCGCCTTTCAGCACGTTGTCTCCGTCCAGCTCGATCACGACGTTGGAATCATCATCCGCGTTCGTGCTCACAGCCGCCTTTGCATCGTTTTTGGTGTGCTTGACGCGTCTATATTGACGTTGTCAAGCGTGACCTCCGCCGTCGCGCCGCCCTCGGCGGTTATGGTGACGGTGTTATCCGTCGGCTGGCCGTCGGTCTGCGTGATGACGGTTTCCGTCGTCTGCGCGACATCAAAATATCCCGCGTCCGCCTGCGTGACGTATTGCCCGGATTCGTTCGCCGTCACTTCCACACTGCCTTGCTCAAGGTAGTACATTTCCGCGTATGCGCCAGCCGGAATCGACAGCACGAGCACAGCCGCGCACACAACTGAAAAAACTCTTTTCAGCGGCTTTCTTTTCACTTTATATTCCTCCTGTTTTTGTTTAATTTGGAATTGCTACTATTTATTACTTTATACTACTTTTTGCGAAAAGTCAATATTGGAAGCGATAAAGTGTTATCCTTTTCAAAAAGGGGAAGCATTTAGTTATGAAACCTCTCAAAGTAAAAGTGAGCATTTCTCTGGATGAGGACATTGTCGAAGAGATAAAGGAGCTGGCCGAGCAGGATGACCGCTCATTCAGCCAATACATCAACCTTGTGCTCAAGCAGCATATTGCCGCAGGAAAAGCTGAAACAGCCGGGAAATAGGCGCTGACATAAAAGCAGACGCAAAAAGGGAGCCGCAGCGCGGCGCTCTTTTTTGCATATTTGCGGAAACAAAACCGATACTAACAGCGTCTATATAAATATAACGCAGGAGGCGCAGAGATAGATGAGAACGCTTCTTAAAAGGCTGAAAACCAGCCCGACGGCGGACGCCGCCCTGATATCCGCGGCGGTGTTCGTTTTTCTTCTTGCCGCAGGGATGTTTTTCATGATGGACGACCGCCACGTGCGCTTTTACGTGAGCGGCGAGACGGAAATGAACGTGGAATACGGACAGAGCTTCAGCGACCCGGGGGCACGCGCTCCGCCGTGGGCGCGTTCAGCAGCGCGCTGCCGCTGAAGGTGGCCTGTCAGGGCAATGTGGACACGAGCCGGATAGGCAGCTACCGCCTGATATACAAGGCGCACTATAAATCCCGCGACTACACGGCGGAGCGCGTGGTGAACGTCGTGGATACAACGCCGCCGGAGATAACGCTTGTGTCCGACCCGGACTACAGGCCGAGCTGGCTGGAGGGCTACGTCGAGGAGGGGTACACCGCGCGCGACGCGCACGACGGCGACCTGACCGGCGCGGTGCAGGTGTCCGCCAGCGGGGACAGTATCATATACACCGTGACCGACGCCGCCGGTAACTGCGCACAGGCGGAGCGGAGGCCGAACTACACCCTCGCCCGGCCGGAGATCCGGCTTTACGGGGATGAGAGCGTGACGATAAGCGCGCGGCCGCGCTATGCCGACCCCGGCTGCGCCGCATACGACGAAAACGGGAACGACCTGAGCGCCTATGTGACCGTCAGCGACACGCTGCGGCCGGACGTGCCGGGCGACTACACCGTGTATTACAGCATCACGAACGCGCAGGGCGACTGCGTCAGCGCGGAGAGGCACGTCACGGTCAGCGGGCAGGCGTGTCCGGAGGCCGTGACGCCGGAGGAAAAAGACCATATACCTCACCTTTGACGACGGGCCGGGGCCATACACAGCGGAGCTTCTGGACGTGCTGGACAAATACGGCGTGAAGGCGACCTTCTTCGTCACGGGCAACCGCGAAATACCGCGACGTGATAACGCGCGCATACAACGCCGGGCACAGCATCGGCGTGCACAGCTACAGCCACGAATACGGGCGCATATACGCCGGGGAGGACGCATTCTTCGACGACTTCAACGCAACGGAGGACATGATACACGAGCTGACGGGCAGCTACACCCAGCTTTGCAGGTTTCCGGGCGGGAGCTCCAACACCGTCAGCCGCTTCAACCGCGGGATAATGACGCGTCTTTTCGCAGGAGCTGGAGGCGATGAGCTATCGCTACTTCGACTGGAACGTATACAGCGGAGACGCCGGAGAGACACAGAGCACCGCGAAGATAGTGGACAACATCATTTCCGGCTGCGCGGGCAAGCGCTGCGCCGTGGTATTGCAGCACGACATCAAAGGATTACAGCGTATACGCCGTGGAGGACGTGATAAAATGGGGGCTGGACAACGGGTACAGCTTCAAGGCGCTCGACCTTTCAAGCCCCGGAATGCACCACGGCATCGCAAACTGACGGAGTTATATAAATGCTTCTCCTTCTGCGCAGAAGGAGAAGCATTTTACGGCTGTTTTTTTGCATTATTGTATTGACATTTGTGCACAGGCATATTAATATGAAGCTGCGCCGCATCTGCATGACAGAGCGACAGCAGGAGGTAAATTTAATATGAGCAAAGCAGCATCACGCGGTTCCGTCCGGCGTATGACCGGGCTGAGCCTGCTCACGGCGATAATCGCCGTGCTTACAGTCCTTGGCAACTTTGTGCGTTTCGGCCCGTTTCCGATCACACTGGCCCTCGCGCCGATCATTATCGGCGCGGCAATGTACGGCCCGTCCGCGGGCGCGATACTGGGCGGGGGTGTTCGGCCTTGTCACGCTTCTCAGCGGCCTTGCCGGCTGGGACGGCGGCACGGTGATATACCTGATGGGCGTGCAGCCTGTGGCATGCATCCTTGTGTGCGTGCTCAAGGGCGCGGGCGCAGGGTGGCTTGCAGGGCTTGCCTATCGTCTTGCCGCGCGGAAAAGCGGCCTTGTGGGTGTGATAGCTGCCGGTATAGTATGTCCGGTCGTGAACACCGGGCTTTTATTGCCGGTATGCTTCTCTTCTTCACGTCCACGCTGGAGAGCTGGGCAAGCGGGCAGGCGCGTGCTGTACTTCGTGATATTCGGGCTGACGGGTGTGAACTTTCTTGTGGAGCTGGCCGTCAACCTCGTGCTCGCATCCGGGATAACGCAGATAATAAAATACACCGAAGGCAGGAAAAGCAAATGATACTTGCGGTTGACGTCGGCAACACCAACATCGTCCTCGGCTGCATAGAGGACGGGGAGATACTGAACATCGTGCGCATACAGGACCAGCGCCACACAGACGGCGGATGAGTATGCGATAAAGCTGAAGGACATTCTCGAGATATACGGCATATCGCCGACGGGCTTTGAGGGCGCAATAATGTCCTCCGTCGTGCCGCCGGTGACGGGCCGCCTGCAGCGGGTGATAAAATTCCTGACGGGGCATGAGTGCATGATGGTCGGGCCGGGAATGAAAACGGGCCTGAACGTGCGCATAGACGACCCCGGCACGCTTGCCGGTGACATCGTTGTGGGCAGCGTGGCGGCAATGTGCTGCTACGGCGCGCCGTGCATAATCCTTGACATGGGCACGGCGACGACCATGGTCGCCGTGGACGGGAAGCACAGCTATCTCGGCGGCGCGATAATTCCGGGCGTGAAGCTCTCATACGCGGCGCTGTCCGCTGGGGCAAGCCTTCTGCCGGACATCTCCATCACTGCGCCGAAAAAGTGCATCGCCACGAACACCGTCGATTCCATGCGCTCCGGCGCCGTATACGGCACGGCGGCAATGCTTGACGGCATGATAGACCGCATGGAAGAGGAGCTTGGCGAAAAGTGCCGGGTGATCGCCACGGGCGGCATCGCGCAGTTCGTCACGCCGTACTGCAAGCATGAGATACTCTGCGACAACGACCTGCTGCTAAAGGGGCTTTGGGTGCTGTATCAGAAGAACAAGAAATAATACGCAGGATATAATAAAGCTGCGGGGTACTGTATAAGTACCCCGCAGTAAGACTGTCGAAAAAGTGGCTTTGCCGCTTTTTCGAGAAAGCTTCGCTGCGTTCTGCGCCTCTGTTGTCCGCTGATAGCGGACAATTCGACGCTCACTCCGCGCAAAGTGTTTTCTGTCACGCACATGTCGCGGCAGAAAACGAATTATACTGCTTTCGCGTCTGCGGACGCGAAACTCTGCGAGGCTTTTTTGACAAGATGAAAGCTGCGGGGTACTGTATAAGTACCTCGCAGCCTTTTTTCTTATTTGCCTATTGCTTACTTCTCCGCCTTTTCCGCCTTTTTTGCGGCGCGCTTTTCCTTTATCGCTTCCACCTTTTCAACAGCAGCGTCCACGATATTGCGGAGGTTGAAGCCTATCACGCCGCCAAGGAAGAAGCCAACGCTGAAAAACACGTGGTGATAGCGACGGCGCACCCTCGTCAGCAGACTCGGTTTTTTCTTGACCTTCATAACCTTCATAATATATCCCCTTCTCTGTAACATTATCAAATAAACAGCGCTTTGCTGTGATGAAATTATACAACGCTTACCGCGCAAAAGCAAGACTTTGCCCCCGAATGTAACCAAAAATTGATGTTATTCCAGTATTAACCGTGTATAAAACGGGCACAATACCCTCGGTTGACAAGAGCATACACGGTTTTGATGGGCAGAAAGGACGCCCATACATCCTCAAAGTCCTTGCAAATACACAAAGTATTCCCTGCGGCCTTTTCGTCGTCTGGCCGCCTTTCTGCTCCGTCAAAACTGCTATGCACCTGACAGCGATGGATTTTCGTGCAATTTTTGACTTTTGAGACGCAGATGTGTCGTAACCCATCAAGGCAAAAAGCACGACTCACCTCACATACTCCGAGCGAAGCGGGTTTGCGAGGAAAAAGGAAGAAGGAGAGAGCATAATGGAGTTTTCGCCTAAAGGCGGAAACGGAACGGTGCGAGCTTCTTCTGACGCTGTCAGGCGTATATGCTCTCGTCAACCGAGGGTATAGGGTAATCTGAGGCGTCCGCACGGCGGGCGCGACCGGGAGTGAACGACCATAGACAGGCAGCATATAAGAAACCTCGCCGCTGCGGCGGCGCTTACCATCGCAATGGGCTGCACGGCCATTGCGTCAATAAAGAGCGGGCAGGGCGCGGCGGGGGCCCCCCCCACGCCCGCGGCAAGCCCGCGCAGCACTGCCGAGAACGCGGCAGTGACCCCGGCGCGGGAAACGCCGCCGTGGGCGACGCGCATGACTCCATCGTGAGCAAGCTCCTCGGGCCGAGTCAGCCCGCGCCTGAACGCGGAGGAGCAGAGCGGGATAATGAACATCCTGCTCATCGGCACGGATGAGCGTCTGCCCGATTCCGACGACCTTGGCCGGGGCGACGTGACGATGCTGTGCTCACTCGACCGCGACAGCGGCAGCGTGAAAAGCTTGTGAGCTTTGAGCGCAGCACCGCCGTACCGTGGCCGGGGCATGGCGACGTGATGCTGACGAATTCCTTCACCTATGGCGGGGGCGGAGCTGACGACGGATTCCGTGCGCAACTGCTTCCGCGTGGACATCGCGGGCTATGTCCACATGGATTTTGAAGCCTTTCAGCAGGCGATAGACGCGCTGGGCGGCGTGGACATAAGAGCTGACGCGCGCCGAGGCCGACGCGCTGACGGAGGACACGTACACGCAGACGTGGTTTTCCGAGGGGATGAACCACCTTGACGGCGACGGCGCGCTGCGCTACTGCCGGCTGCGGCGCATAGACGACAACTGGCAGCGCGTGGCCCGCCAGCGCGCAGCACCGTGCAGGCCATACTTTCAAAGACGAAAGGGCTGACGCTGGCGCAGCTGAACACACTGGCGGAGAAGGTCCTGCCGCTTATCGACACCGACCTTTTTCAAAGCGGCAGCTCGCCTCGCTGCTGATAGCCGCGCCGAAGTTCATCGGCGCGGAGGCCGCGCAGATGACCATCCCCGACAGGGACAGCATCTGGATGTACAACGGCGCGGATGAGGGCGTGACCGGCTGCAACTACAAGGCTGAAAGCGAACGCCTGCATGAATTCATCTACGGCGATCAATAAATTGAGTAGGGATGATATATATCCCTACTTTTTTATGTCTTATTATGATCACAGCCGCGGCATTTGGCGCAGTCGCCGCAGCAGCCGGAGGATGCGCAGGAGCAGCCCCCGGTTTTACGCCACGTGCGCCACGCAAGCACGACGCACACCGCGATGACGGCAAGAATAATTATATCGGCAGCGCCCATAACACACTCCTTCCGTAAAGCTCAGGCGATCAAAAGCCCTATATTATACACGGCAAAGGCCGCGAGCCACGCCACGGCACACTGCATTAGCACGATGCCCGCGGTCTTTATCCCGGAGTTCAGCTCGCGCCGGATGGTGGCGACAGCGGCAACGCAGGGTGTATACAGCAGCGTGAACGTGAGGAAGCTGACAGCGGAGGCCGCTGTGAAAACACCCGTCAGCGCGCCCGCTGAGCTGGGCGACACTGGTGTTGAGCAGCACCGTCAGCGTGGACACCACGGCCTCCTTCGCCGTGAAGCCGGAGATCAGCGCCGTGACCATGCGCCAGTCAGCAAAGCCGAGGGGACGGAACACCGGCGCGATAAGCTGCCCGATGAGGGCAAGCAGGCTGTCCGCACTGTCCGTGACCACGTTGAGGCGCGTGTCGAAGTTCTGCAGAAACCAGATAAGTATGGTGGCCATGAAGATGACTGTGAACGCGCGCTGCAAAGTCACGCGCCTTCTCCCACAGCAGCAGGCCGACGCTCTTCGCCGAGGGCATACGGTAATTTGGAAGCTCCATCACAAAGGGCACGGGATTGCCGCGGAAGGCCGTGCTTTTCAGAATAAGCGCGACTATTATGCCCACCGCCATGCCCATCACGTAAAGGCATATCATGGCAAGTCCGCTGTTTCGCGGGAAGAACGCCGCGGCAAACACCGCGTATATCGGTATCTTCGCGGAACAGCTCATATACGGCGTGAGCATAATGGTCATCTTCCTGTCCCTGTCCGATGAGACCGTGCGCGTGGCCATGATGGCCGGAACGGAGCAGCCGAAGCCGATGAGCATGGGCACGAAGCTGCGCCCGGAAAGGCCGATCTTCCGCAGGAGCTTATCCATCACGAAGGCAACACGCGCCATATAGCCCGTGTCCTCAAGTATGGAGAGGAAGAAGAACAGCACCACTATTACCGGCAGGAAGCTCAGCACACTGCCGACACCGGCGAATATTCCGTCTATCACAAGGCTGTGTACGACGGGTTTATCCCATAGGCCGTCAGCGCGCTGTCCACCACAGCCGTCAGCCGTCTATCCCCAGCGCCGAGAAGGTCCGACAGCCATGAGCCTATCACGTTGAAGGTCAGGAAAAAGACGAGGAACATCACGGCGAGGAACACGGGGATGGCCGTATATTTGCCCGTAAGCACACGGTCTATTTTCATGGAGCGGCGGTGCTCCCGGCTTTCATGGCATTTGACGACGGACGCGGCCACAACGCCCTCAATGAAGCTATAGCGCATGTCGGCAAGGGCGGCGTTCCTGTCAAGGCCGGACTCGTCTCCATCTGCACGACGCAGTGCTCCAGCAGCTCCCTTCTCGTTTTCATCAAGGCCAAGCTCCTCAAGGCGGGTGTTGCCCTCAATGAGCTTGGCCGTGCAGAAGCGCGCAGATACGCCGAGCTTATCCGCATGGTCCTGTATGAGATGCACCACGGCGTGGATGCACCGGTGCACGGCGGAGCCGCTTCCCGCAGAAGTCGTAAACCTTCGGAAGCGCCCTGTCGCGCGCGGTCTGCACGGCCTTATCCACAAGCTCGGATATTCCCTCGCCCTTGACGGCGGAAATGGGCACGACGGGCACGCCGAGGAGCTTGCTCATCAGCGCAACGTCTATACTGCCGCCGTTCGCATTGACCTCGTCCATCATGTTCAGCGCAAGCACCGTCGGCACGCGCAGCTCCAGAAGCTGCAAGGTGAGATAGAGGTTGCGCTCAATATTCGTGGCGTCTACTATATTTATTATCCCGTCCGGCTTCTGGTTTATTATGAAGTCGCGCGTGACTATCTCCTCCCTGCGTATACGGGCGCAGGGAGTATATGCCGGGCAGATCGACCACTGAGCAGTTCTTTTCGCCCTTTATCGCGCCGATTTTCTGATCCACCGTCACGCCGGGGAAGTTGCCCACATGCTGATTGGAGCCGGTGAGGGCATTGAAAAGCGTCGTCTTGCCGCAGTTTTGGTTTCCGGGCCAGCGCAAATATCATTCGTCCGCGACCCCCTTCAGCTCTATCTTTCTCGCGTCCTCCACGCGCAGCGTCAGCTCATAGCCGCGCACGCGGATCTCGACGGCGGTCGCCCATTGGCGCTATCTTCTGCATGGTCACGCGCGTGCGCGGCGTCAGCCCCATGTCCAGCAGGCGGCAGCGCAGCGCGCCCTCGCCCCCGACAGCGGAGATGACCGCCGACTCGCCCACCTTAAGCTCATCCAGTGTCATATTCTGTCCGTTTCCGTCCTTTTATAGTTAGTCTTGGCTAACCCTGATGTTAGCATCCACCAACCTGTTTGTCAACGAAATACTTCGCCATATAACACTATTGCAGCGGAGGGGGCGGATATGCTCATCCCGCGTGCGGCGCGTCCTTCACGTACTGCACAACATAATCAACGAAGCGGCGAGTGGCCGGGCCGGCCTTTTCCCCGGCGGCGATGGCGATGCCGATGGTGCGCTTGGCCTCCGGCACGAGCGGCAGGACCTGCATGTTGTCCGTCCGTCCCTTCAAAAGAAGCTCAGGCATGATGCTCATGCAGAGACCGTTTTCCACCATGGCGATGATGGCATAGTCGTCCTTGGTGTAGAAGCGCACGTTCGGCTTTATCCCCGCCGCCTCGAACACCATGCGCGCGTCATGGTCGGAGCTTTCAAGCAGGCTTATGAACGGCTCCGTCTCGCATTCGACTATCGGGAACTTGGGGTAGCTTGCAAAGCGGCTGCCGCGCGGTAGAATGGCAAGCAGTCTGTCCTCCTTCAGCGGGATGCACTCACAGCCGAGAGCGCTGGGCACGGTGACAAAGCCGACGTCTATGCTGCCGTCGCGTATCCACTGCTCCACATCGTGGTAGTCGCCGTTTTTCAATATGAACTCCACCTTGGGGTAGTCGTGCTGGAAGCTTTTTCAGCACTGCCGGAAGCCAGTGCACGGCGACAGAGGTGAACGCGCCGATGCGCACCGTGCCGGAGTCCAGCCCCCGTATGGAGGCGGCAGTCTGGTTGAGCTGCTCGGCGCTGCTGAGAAGGTTCCTCACGGCGGGCAGGAGCCGCTCCCCCCCCCGTCAGGCGCACCCCGGCGCGCGAGCGCGTTATCAGGGCGAAGCCCAGCTCCTTTTCCAGCGCGTCTATACCGTGGCTCACGGCGGACTGCGTGCAGCCGAGGCCCTCCGCCGCCTTTGTGAAGCTGCCGTTATCCACAACAGCCATAAGCATTTCATACTGCGCAAGAGTCATGACGCAAGTCTCCTTATTTCGTTATATGAATAAATTTCATTTTAATATGAACATCATTAGAGGCGGTTATATTATACCGGAAATTTTTGATTTTTGCAAGCCCATTGGTCCGGAAATGCCTTGCGGGAAAAAATTTTTGCTTTATAATTGCGGAGTAATCAAGAAGAGAGAGGATCTTTAAAATGCTTAACGTCACGACTATCTGTATACTTATATCGGTCGTCGTATACCTCGTCGGTATGCTGGTGATCGGGTTTGTATATTCCAAGAACAGCACCTCCGAGGAGTTCTACCTTGGCGGAAGAAAGCTCGGCCCTATCGTCACCGCGATGAGCACCGAGGCCTCCGATATGAGTGCGTATCTGCTTATGGGCGTGCCGGGTCTCGCCTTATTCTGCGGTGTCGCGGAAGCCGGTGGACGGCGATCGGTCTTGCGCTGGGTACATACCTCAACTGGCTGCTCGTCGCAAAGCGCCTGCACCGCTACTCCATCAAGATAGACGCCATCACCGTGCCTGATTTCCTCGCCCGCCGTTTCCGCGATAACACCAAGGTCATTGAGACCATCGGCGCGCTTGTTGTCATCGTATTCTTCGTGCCCTACACAGCCTCGGGCTTCGCCGCGTGCGGCAAGCTGTTCAACAGCCTTTTCGGCTTTGACTACATGCCCGCGATGATAATCTCCGCGGCCGTTATCGTAGCCTACTGCGCCACCGGCGGCTTCATGGCCGCCTCCGTGACGAGTCTTATCCAGGGCTTTGTCATGACCATCGCGCTTATCATCGTGCTGGTATTCGGCATCAACGTCGCCGGCGGCTGGAGCGCCGTCGTTGAGAACGCAAAGGCCATCCCCGGCTACCTCAGCTTCTCGTCCAGCACGGACATAATCTCCGCCCAGCCCAAGAGCTACCCCCGCTTATGATAGTGTCCACGCTGGCATGGGCCCTCGGCTACTTTCGGAATGCCCCATGTGCTGCTGCACTTCATGGCAGCAAAGGATGAGCACAATAAGCTCGGTTTCAGCCGCCGCTTCGCCACCGTGGTCGTTGTCTCGCTGTCCGTGGCCGTTATCATCGGCCTTGTCGGCTGCACCATGGCCAAGACCGGCGCTATCGCACTTCCACGCAACGGAGGCCGAGGCCGAGAACATGATTGTCAACACCTCCGCCCTGCTTGCAACTCAATGGCATAGTTCCGGCGCTTATTGCCGGTATCAAATATGCCGGTATCCAGCAATACGGCCA
>VOFK01001405.1_pt1 | contig 33565 bp, 32 predicted proteins | sample 5384121 | NCBI WGS metagenome assembly VOFK01 (sample SAMN12384730, study PRJNA508395) | human gut metagenome | isolation source: healthy gut J | host: Homo sapiens | reverse complement strand
AGGTTTATATGTTCATTCAGTTCACTTTCCATTCAATCACCCCTCCCGAAGCTCCTTTCTGCAATTGTGCTGCAATTTTAAGCCCCTTTGTTTTGACAGGTTTGAAATCCAAACTATTATAGCAATCTTTTTTTTTACAGTATATTCAGTCAACGCCTCTACCTCTTTCCAACTTTCGCCTTCTTTATAATATAGTTTCCAGCTTTCCGGCACACGGAAATCTCCGTCATAATGGTCAAAAATCCAACCAATACACTTGTACGTTCGATACGGTATAAGGCTGGTCGAATTCATAAGCCAGTGTTTCGACAGTACCGTTCTTCAGCCACCAATAGTGGTAAGGTTTCGAGATATCCGATGAGCGTTTAGGTTCCCATTGGTCATTTACCCCCCATGCCCATGTTTCCACCGAAGCCGATTCGGGAGCATCTTTCTGTATAGGAGCCTGTATCATCAGAGTACGTGCTTTGCTGGCAATAGTAGCTTCCGGAGTGGGGCGGGCATACTCGGCCGCTTCGGGAATCCATACAGCCATCTGGTCGGCACCGCGGTTGTTCCATGTAGAATAAGGAATTGCTTTGAAGGGAACATCTTTTACCTTACCATTCCTGTCAATTTCTTTAGCTGTACCGCTCAGCACCATTACGCCATTCAACAAACCGGCATCGTAAGAAGCCTCCATCGGAGTACCGTCGGGGATGAATTTGTTGAATACCGTACTGTCGGCTTGGTCTTGTCCTTCCAGACAGAATATAATAGGACCCCGTTCTATAGCCAGTTTGCCACGGTCATCCTCTACTTGGTCATTTGCTTTCACACGACGTACCTCCATAGGAAGATTGATTTCAACCACATCACCCGCTTTCCAGTTGCGTACAAGGGTGGCATAACCATCATATTGCTTCGCATTGACTTTGGAACCGTTCACAGAAATGCTGTAAGCCTGAGCCTTGTCTGTAAATGAGTAGAGATCTGTGGGTACGGGAGCGTCTTGCGCCCATCCGGGGATACGCACACGCAAAGCAAACTCCTGTTCTTTTTCGGGAGTGACGGCAATACTTATCTTTCCGTCCCACGGATAGCCTGTAGTTTGTTCCACATTTATTTTATTACTTTCCGTTTCAATATCCGCCTTGCTTTGGATAAAGAGATTGACATACACATCATTGCCTTGAGTGGCATACATATAATAAGGTACTGAAGCCATGAAACGGGTTATGTTGCCCGGACAGCAGGCACATCCGAACCAGTGCTGGCGCTCATGCTGCCCCATGGATTCCAACGGATTGTCATAGAAGAACTTGTCACCGCTGAGTGATACGCCCGAAATGACTCCGTTATACAACGCGCGTTCCAGCACATCCGCATATTTGGCATCTCCCGTAGCGAGAAACATACGATGATTCCAATACACATTGGCTATAGAGGCGCAGGTTTCGCAATAGGCTGTGTGATTATTCAGTTCATAGTTCGGACCGAATCCTTCACCTTGTGGGCGGGAACCGATTCCGCCTGTGATAAAGAGTTTTTTGCCGGCCATATTTTCCCAAATACGGGTTAAGGCATTGAAATAGGCGGTATCATGAGTCAAAGCGGCTACATCTGCCACTCCGGAGTAGAGATATCCGGCACGGACGGCATGACCTACTATCTCGTCTTGTTGCAGGATGGGCTTGTGATCCTGACTGTATTCGCTCAGTTTATGTCCGTCTGTTCCTCTGCCGGTTTCTTCTACAAAATACTTGGCCGTCTGCAAATATTTCTCATCGCCTGTCACCTTATATAGTTTGACAAGAGCCATCTCGGCGATAGGATGACCGCTGGGACGATGGATCTGCCCTTCGCCGGGTCCGAAGACCTGACATACCAGATCGGCATTTTTGATAGCCACATCCAATAATGTACGTTTTCCGGTGGCGCGATAATGAGCAACGGCGGCTTCGTACAAATGGCCGCTGTTATAAAGTTCGTGGCTGTTGATTTTTTCCCAGCGGTGCGTGCCCCACCAACCGGATAAACGGGTACATTGATTGGTTACACAAGTAGTAAGATAACCATCCGGTTCCTGTGCGGCAGCTATGATATGGATTACACTGTCCAGATAATGATCCAGTTTCCCGTCATATTTTACGGCCAGCGAGTAGGAAGCTCCTTCTATAATTTTATAGGGATCGGTATCGTCGAAAGAAAAGTCACCGCGATGCTCGCCTTTCATCAGACCACCCGCAATGGCAAAGTTATCGAATCGGCCGTTCTTTTCACATTCTTTGAAAGCGGATGGGATGGAAAACGGTGCGGTTGGTTTCAATCCGCGGTGACCAGAAATTATCATCTAAATGAACTTGGGTGAAAGGAACTTCTTTGATAGGAACATCAGGTTGTGTATAAGGTGTGCTACATGCGCATACACTTATTATAGCAATGCTGCTCCATACTATTTGCAATTTGTTTTTCATACTATATCTGTGTTTTTTATTTCAGTATCAACTATGCCAACAGATGCAAAGTAAGTGAACAAACCATTAAGTAGATAAAAGAAAAATCTATTATACTGCGAAAATCGTCTTAAAGATGATCAATCCATTTTTTAATATAATGATATTGATTATCAGTATTTTATACTATTGTTATAGACAATTTTTTCATTCTATTGGACAATCGTTTTATCTTGTAAAGACAAGGATTAAGCAGATTTGTCTGTTTTTTGAGCTTGAATAGTTGGAGATACTTAATTCTTCTTAGAAAACCTCAATAAGATCCGGTGAAACTTTCCTTCTCTGATAATATAAATTAGATTGGCGTTCCTTATTCAATAAAAAACTTAATGATGCAGCTATGATATATGCGTATATTCGGGTTTCAACTGATAAACAGACTGTAGAGAACCAGCGGTTCGAGATAAATCGTTTTGCCAAACAAAGGGATTTCCAAATTGATGTGTGGGTGGAAGAAACGGTTTCAGGAACACGGTCAGCCAAAGACAGAAAGCTTGGCGTACTATTGAAAAGAATAAAGAAAGGGGATACATTGATTGTGTCGGAGATCTCGTTTGGGAAGAAGATTGATGGAAGTAATGAGTATACTGAATGCATGTATGTTGAAAAATGTCATCCTGCTCACGGTGAAAGAGAAATATGAGCTGGGAAATAATATACAATCTCAAATATTGGCATTCGCTTTTTCCCTTTCCGCACAAATAGAACGCGACTTGATTTCCCAACGTACCCGTGAGGGACTTGCACGCAGAATTGCTTCCGGACAAAAGTTGGGACGTCCCATGGGAGGACATAACTCGAAATATAAACTTACGGGAAAAGAAGAAAAAATTAAGGCTATGCTGGAGGCGGGAACCAGTAAGGCGGAGATGGCGAGGAAATTGAAAGTGAGCAGGAATACATTGGCAGCTTTCCTTAACAGAAACAGGACAGGGATTCCTTCCAACTGATAAAGGTGATATGTCTGTTATTCGTAATAAGAAGAAACAAAGCCTCTGATAGATTATTCTTACTTAAATTTCGGTTTTAGCATAAGGATATACATAAAGCACAAAAACGCTCTGTCACAGTAAAATGCACATTACTAATTACTTCCGGTGTAAAAGTCTCTCAAATCCCCTTCAATTGGTATGTCGGTGGGGAAACAAATCCGTTTTTGGGAATGCTCGCATTCGGGAATACCAGCGGACAAGATGTAGAGTCAGCCCCCCACTGCCTCCCGGCTACTCGTGGGCATCATAGTTCATATCTGACAGGATACTGTTTGTTTCGGCTATTGAACCTTGTTGCGTATGTAATAAGAACCTGTTTCTATCGTATCTTCACTCCGTTCCGTTTGATATTCCACCTAAGTGAAGCAACTATTCCACCCTAGTGAAAATGGCTGTTCACTAAAGTGAAATCGCCTCTTCACCTAGTCGAAGCAACGAACGCAGCCAGACAAAATATGCCACAGCTATGCTCTCTTGCAAGGAAGCGACCACAGCTATGGCACAGGAATTAAAACAACCTGTATACGTCAAGCCGAATTTGACAGCGGAGAATGGCAAACCGTTTCAAGGGGACTTAGAATCTATTTACACAGTATGTCGTTGATTTACAGTAATATACTGTGTATGATTTGGAATGGTAATGTGCTGATGCAGAAGAAACTGATACGAAAAATCATCGAAAAAATGGCATCTTATCTTTGTAATTACAAATGAACAATTTTGTACTTTCGATGAAAACGTGGATAGAACGGACGAATGAATGCTTCCATTGTAAGGGCAGACACTGCCTCTTATCGATTACAATTCTTCGCAAACAACCATTTCCATGCCTCGGTATACAACAATGATTTTATGTAGCATGGTAGGACTTATCGCTTTCTGCACAGACTCGCTCGAAGCGTAGCGTTCAGCTTGTTCAATGGCTTGTCGCTTTAATTGTTCTATCCGTTCGCTACTGTCTTTTCCTTTGGCATATTTCAGTTCGATGATGTAGGAGTGACTTATGTCTTTGTAAATATCCAATAACGGATGCAAGAACAGGTTGACGTATCCTTCCTGACTGTCTTTCTCGGACACAGGACGATAGAAAGGATTTTGTGCGGTTATGGCAAGAGTAAAACCATGAACAAAATATTCACCTTTCTGCTTGTCCTGCTGCGAGGCATAACGGTGCAGACATCCGGCAATGTATTCAAAGTAAGGTTTCCATTTGCCATCATAAGCCAGCCCTGAGACAAGCTTCCTCTTTTCATAACTGTCGAAAGTCAAGTCGTTTTCATGATAAGTATCCAGAATGTAGGCAAAGAGTTGTTCACGTACCACCTGGTTAGGGATGGTGAGTTTGGTTTCTCCTTTATGCATTCCGCTGATGGTCAGCATTCCGAAGTAGAAAAGCAATCAGTTCTATCAACTCGTCTACCGAATGATTGAATGGGCATGTTGTGGAGTAATACTCCAGCATATCCCGTACATCTTTTTCTGTGAATCCTGTCATTTCATTGAATTGTGGATTCAGCGTGTAATTGGTGCCGATGTTGAATCCGCTGGTCAGGTCGTCCATGGATAGATAATAAGATAAGAATTGCGTTCGGGAGTGGGGTGTTGTCCATGGTAGTTTTATCCGTTTACGATAAAACAATACCGGGTGACTCATATTAACATCTTCACATGCCAAGCTTAAAATAAAATATGCAGTAATATATGTGTATAATTATTTTCTTCTTCTTCCTGTCAAAACAAAGGGGCTTAAAATTGCAGCACAATTGCAGAAAGGAGCTTCGGGAGGGGTGATTGAATGGAAAGTGAACTGAATGAACATATAAACCTTTTAAATAAAACTGTATGATGAAAACACATGAGAACCGGGCCTTGTTCAGCAGGGCTTTGCTGAAGGCTACCACCTGTCTTTTCCTTACTGCGGGTATTGGAATTAGTGCTGCTTATGCAGCACCAAGGGAAATACCCAAGCTACCTCGATAGTACAACAAAGTAGCACTGTCAATGGTAAGATTATAGACGCAAATGGAGAACCCATCATTGGTGCCAGTGTTGTGATAAAAGGTACTACTAATGGAACTATAACCGACTTCGACGGTAACTTTATGCTGGAAGTTCCTGCTAAAGCTACTTTAGTTGTATCCTATGTGGGATATAAAACGCTAGAGGTTCCTGTAAACGGAAAAAAAACACTTAACATCAATTTGAAGGAAGACACAGAAATGCTTGATGAAGTAGTAGTGGTAGGTTATGGTACTCAAAAGAAAGCCACACTAACCGGTTCTGTTTCACAGGTAGGTGGTGAAGAACTGAAGAAAGTGGCTGCAACAAATCTTACTAATACACTTGCCGGAAAAACAGCAGGTGTCATTGCTAATACACGTTCGGGCGAACCGGGTGAAGATAACGCTGACATTCTTATCCGTGGTAAAGGGACTCTAGGAAGTACCTCCCCTCTTATTGTCGTTGACGGTATTGCCGACCGGTCATTCAGCCGTCTTAACCCCGAAGATATTGAATCTATCTCTGTCTTGAAAGATGCTTCAGCAGCTATCTATGGTGCACGCGCAGCTAATGGAGTAATCCTGGTTACAACCAAACGCGGTACAGAAGGGAAAGTCAAAATCAACTATAGTGGTAATGTATCTTTTTCCCAGCCAACCCGTATCCCTGAAATGTTGGATTCTTACCAATATGCCACTTATGTAAATGAATACGATGCCGGACATGGTGAAGCTGCCACTTATTCTGCCGAAGCATTAGGTATGATTCAAAGTGGCGAGGATCAAATTCGCTATCCTAATACAGACTGGTGGAGTGAAGTAGCTAAAGACTGGGCTACCAAAACTCAACACAGCTTGGCTATCAGCGGAGGTAATGACAAAATATCTTTCTATACTTCGGCACAATATATGTATCAAGATGCTATTTACAAGAAAGGTGTACAAGACTACAACCAATATCAGTTTACTACCAACCTTGATGCAAAATTACGAAAGCAATAAAAATTCAGCATGGATATTTTAGGCCGGCAGGAAGTCAGGAATCGTGGTGTATATTCTACAGAAGACCTGTTTGGCTATTTTCTTACCACTAATCCGATGGCAGCTCCTTATTATCCTAATGGCTTGTTACGTGTAGGCTATGATGGAGTAACCAACAATGCCGCTGTAAAGTAACGGATATACCGGGTACTAATAAAACGACATCAGTACCTTAACCTAAAGCCAACTCCGTAGACTTAGACGTCATTACCAAAGGATTATATGTAGAAGGTTATGCCGCACTAGACTTTCATTTTAATGATGGAAAACAGATAAATAATCCTTATGATGTTTACCAATATGACGCAGCAACAGATTCCTATATCAACAGACGTGATGCCACAGGTTCCATCAGTGTTAACCAATGGTTCAACAAAGATAAAAACCATTACCTTGAATGCCCGTTTAGGATATAGTCACGATTTTAAAGGTGGACATCATGTAGATGCTTTTATAGCTTACGAACAAAGTAAATACGATTATACTGGTATTTCTGCCTATCGTACAAATTATTTATCAACAACTATTCCTGAAATCTTCGCTGGAAGCGATGTAGCTAAAGACAAGGATAATAGTGGAAGTTCGAATGTAACAGCTCGTCAAAACTATTTCGGTCGTATCAATTATGCCTACAAAGACAAATATCTGGCAGAATTTACAATGCGCTATGATGGTTCTATGAATTTTGCTCCGGGACATCGTTGGGGAGCTTTCCCAGCGTTTTCTTTAGGTTGGGTGATGTCAGAAGAAGAATTCTTCCAACCCTTGAAAAATGTAGTAAGTTTCTTCAAGGTAAAAGGTTCATGGGGTATGATGGGTAATGACAATGTAACTGCTTATCAGTATATGTCACAATACAAATTCATTGATTTAAACAATACCAGCTCCATGTGCTTCGGTGATGAAGTAGTAAAAAGCAATTTATGAATCACGTACAGCCAACCCTTTAATTACTTGGGAAAAAGCAAAGACTTGGAATCTAGGGTTTTCTTCACAATTCCTTGATGGTAAGTTCGGACTGGATTTTGATTATTTCCAATCACGCCGTAATGACATTTTGATTACCCGTAATGCTTCTATCCCTACCTATTCGGGGTTAGTTCTTCCAGCCGAAAATTTGGGTAAAGTAAAAAATCACGGTCTAGAACTCATTGCAACCTATCGTGACCATTCCGGTGATTTCTCATGGGGAATAACAGGAAATTTCACTTATGCCAATAACAAAGTTGTATACGAAGATGAAGCTGCTTCCACTCCGGAATGGCAACGTCGTACCGGTCATCCTATTGACGGAATGGTACTATATAAAGCATTAGGAATCTATCAAACACAAGAACAGGTGGATAACACACCTCACATTGCAGGTGCCAAGCCCGGTGACTTAATTTATCAAGATACCAATGGAGATGGAAATATTACCTGGGATGATGCTATACGTTTAGATAAATCGGCCACACCTAAAATAATCTTCGGTCTGACCCTGAACGGAGCATGGAAAGGTTGGGATCTGAATGTATTTTTCCAAGGACAAGCTGATGCAGAGCAATTGGTTCAACCGACCATGAATATGGCAACCGATTTCTATGAAGGACGCTGGATAGAAACAAATACAGCAGAACAAAATGCCACAGCCAAATGGCCGCGTGCATTCATCAAGCAGACATATGGTGACGCATGGAATGGTGTAGCCTCTACATGGTGGTTACGTGACGCTTCCTTCGTTCGTCTGAAATCTATAGAATTAGGATACACACTACCCAAAATGTGGACTAAAAGCATAGGTATTGAGAATGCACGTATTTATGTTAATGGTAACAATCTTTTTACCATTGATGGTATGAAAATATGTGATCCAGAGGCCGGTATGTTCAAAAACACAGATGGTTATGTGGTGGAATCCGGTGGAGTCAGAGGTTACCCTCTCCAACGTATGATTACAGTCGGAGCTAATGTTACATTCTAATGACCTATAAAACTAAAGTACAAAATGAAAAAACATATATTACTTTGTGCAGCACTTGCACTTTCAAGTTTCGGACTTCCTTCTTGTTCAGATATTTTAGATCAAAAACCACTAGACTCATACACAGATACAGCTGTTTGGAGTGACTTGAGTCTGGCAGAAAGTTTCTTAAACTACTGTTATTTACGAGTGGAAGCAGAAAATACAAACGGCGTAATGTTCTGTAATTATACAGATGAAACCTATCATATGCACGACTATGGAACAAGTACCTATACACAAGGCCGTGCTTCATGTGACAACTATAATACCGGGTGGACTGAAGGAAAAGGAAATACGTGGTCACATTATTATGGCGGCATTAAATTATGCAACCAATTATTGGAAGACATCATGGATACGCCTGCCAATACCGATAGTGAAAAAGAATGGAAAAATCAGATAATCGGCCAGGGCTACTTTTTACGCGCCTACTACTATCATATGCTATATAGTGTCTATGGACGTATTCCATTGATTGACCATACTTATGACTTGGATTCTGAATTCAAAGAGGAACGTGCAGATATGGATGATGTAGCTGATTTTATTGTTGCTGATTGTGATAAAGCTGCTGAATTACTTCCCACAGTCTATAAAGATGCAAGTGATTTTGGGCGTGCAACCAAAGGGGCGGCCCTTGCTTTAAAAGGCCGAGTATTGCTTTATAAAGCAAGTCCCTTATTCGGTACTCCCTCTAGAGAAAAATGGCAGGCAGCAGCAGATGCAAACAAAGCAGTCATCGATATGAATATCTATTCTTTAAAACAAGTTTCGAATAGTGATGAATATGCAGATCTGTTCTTCGATTCCAAAAAAATCCGGAAGTAATTTTCGAAAAACTTTATGATGAAAAAGGAATTGCAGGAAGCAGTGCCAGCCTAGTTATGCAAGCTCCTGCCGGACCTGGTAACGGATATGAAGGCTGGAGTACGTGGCAACCCACTTACGAAATAGTAGAACTCTTCCAGAATGCTGATGGTACACCTTATAAACCGGCAGAAACCAAACCATTCACGATTTTACAAACCACAATTGACCCCGACTCTGGAGAAGCCACACAAAAAGAAGTCACTATACAGGCATCAGATGTAAACCCATGGGAAGGTAGAGAAATCCGTCTGAAAGCAAATATTCTCTATGATGGTATGTTGTGGGGATACGGAGATTCAAACCGTGAAATCGAATTATTTGAAGCCGGAGCAAAAGGGGTCATTCCGGGTAAAGATTCACGTACAGGAGAAACTTGGTGGAACGGTACAAAAACTGGATATAATATGCGAAAGTTCTTATCTTCTCATATTAACTTTTATGACGATACGGTAGTAGATACTACCCCATGGTTCTTCATCAGACTGGCAGAAGTCTATTTGAACTATGCTGAATGTCAGATAGAACTAGGTAACAATGCCGAGGCTCTAAAATACATCAACCTTATCAGAAACCGTGCGTTATTACCGGATGCCACAGGCAAAGACATACGGACTGAATATGAATATGAACGCACTGTAGAATTGATGTTCGAAGGACAACGATTCTTTTGACTTACGCCGCTGGAAGAAAATGGAAGAAACATATTCCAAAGAACATTGGCCTACCGGATTAAAAATTTATAAATTGCAGAATGGAACCAAAATATATTATCATAACCCAGAAGCCGTACAGCAACGTAATTTCGATGCCTCAAAAAATTATTGGTGGCCTATCCCACGTTACGAGTTAAACAAATCAACGTTACTAGATGCCGCACCGTATGAATAAAAAATAGTATTTCTTGATTATTATATATTACAGGAACGGAAAATAAAAACCGTTCCTGTTTTTAAAAAAAGTAATTATATATGAATAAACATACCTTCTTTTTATTTCTGGCAATAATAATCACTTCCTGTTCCAACGCACAAGGAAACAGCGATATCCCTCTACCCTCCGGCAAGTCTATCTATATCCCCAAGGAGCTTCAAGGCATGGATTTACAGAATCCGGCAAGTCAGTGGAGTTATCACCGTATGGCATACACCGAGAACTTCATCATCTTCTGGGAGAAGGGCTTCGGCAATGACCTCAGCAACCCACCACAGCTGGAGGGGCATTCCATGAAGGTGAACCTGCCCAATCTGAAGGAAAAGCTGGAAAGTTTCTACACCTATTTCTACCACACACTACAGTTTGCCAAGCAAGGTTCGAAATGTGACAAATACCGCATGATGGTCATGATTAACTATTCTTTAGAAGGAACCGCCTACGGCGGGGATTACGACGGACAGATCGGTGCGCTCTGGATCACCCCCAACCGGGTACAGGACGAGAAATTGAATTGTATCGCGCATGAACTGGGGCATAGCTTCCAGTCACAAATCACCTGCGACGGTCAAGGAGAGGCTTGGGGTGGTTGCGGCTTTTTCGAGATGACTTCACAATGGATGCTCTGGCAAGTAAATCCTGACTGGATGACCGATGAGAAATATCATTGGGATGCGTTCAAAACCCTTACCCACAAGGCTTATCTGCATTTGGATAATATTTATCATTCACCATATGTGCTTGAATACTGGGGAATCCGGCACGGTTTGCCTTTCATAGCCGAACTGTACCGCCAGGGAAAACGTGGGGAGGACCCTGTCATTACCTACAAACGGCTGAACAGTCTTGGACAGAAAGAATTCTGTAACGAGATGTTTGACGCCTGCCGCCATTTTGTCAACTGGGATTTTAAGCGAGTATGGAAAGAGACACGCCCGTACGCAAACCAATACACTTGCAAAATGAATCCGTCTAAAGAAGGATGGTACCGGGTTGCACCCGAAAACTGTCCCGAGAATTATGGTTTCAACGCCGTTCCCCTCTCCGTTCCCCAACCGGGGAGTGCCGTGGAAGTGGAGTTCCTTGGGGAGGCAGGCAGGGAGGGTTACAATTCCGTCCACCCGGAGAAAGCCGGCTGGAGATACGGTTTTGTCGCTGTCACTCGGGAAGGAAAATCCGTTTACGGGGAAATGGGAAACAACACGAAAGGAGTGGTGAAGTATATTGCTCCCAAGGATGTACCGTTGGCCTACTTGTGGTTGGTTGTCATGGGGGCCCCGACGGAACACTGGATGAATCCCATATCCGGGGAAAAAGATGCACAATGGCCTTATAAAATAAAAATAACCGGCAGTTTCCTACTTTCACCTCGGCAAATTGAAAGATTCATCTGGAATCCTCACTTTTTCTTCGAATTTTCTCTTTTCTTTCTCAGAAAAATAGTAATCTTGCATAAGATTTAGAAAATAAGAAGAAAATACTATGAAAAGACTAGTCCTATTGCTATTGAACTTACTGATGCCGATGATTCTGTTTGCAGCGTCCAATGACCTCTGTTTCCGTCATTTTTCTGTAGAAGACGGACTATCATCCAATTCGGTACGTGCTTTAATGCAAGATAAATACGGTTTTCTATGGATAGGAACGGATGAAGGACTGAACCGCTATGACGGCACTACTGTAAAACTCTATAGACTGAAAGATAGGGGAGCTAATGAAGCTATTTCATCTTTATACAGCACCCTCAACAAAATATGGATAGGTACAGACGAAGGCATATATATCTATGATTACGAAACAGAAGATATAATGCCTTTTGTACTGGCCACCTCCCAAAATATCCATATTGAAACAAATACGAACCATATTGTCGAAGATAAAGACAAAAACCTATGGTTCACTACGGTAGGACAAGGAATATTCAAATACAACACTATCACCAACCACTTGGAGCAATACGAATTTAAAAACGCAAATGGTTTAATGGCAAGTGTACTGGTGGATAGTGAAAACCAAATATGGGCCATTACCAATTGGGGAAACTCAGGTCTTTTCAAACTGAATAAAGCAGAAAATAAATTCGAGACTTTTCCGCTCTCCTATGAAAGCGGAAAGCATGACTCAAACGCATTGGTCATGTTGGAAGACTCGGAACATACACTGTGGTTAGGAACCTGGGAGTGTGGTTTGCAAAAAATCGATAAATACAGCGGAAAGGCCACTACTTATCTGCATCCCACAGACGGAAAAGGTGCCACCCATATTCATTCTATCATGGAATATGCCCCTCACCAGCTACTCATAGGCTCGGATGACGGGCTTCTGTTATTCAATACCATTACAGAGGAATATCAATTGTTTACAGAAGATGAAACAAACCCACATTCATTGTCCAACCGTTTTGTTTATCCTATTATAAAAGATCATGAAGGTGGAATATGGATCGGAACTTACTATGGAGGAGTAAATTATATTTCACCCAATACTGGACAATTCGAAAGTTTTGTCCACTCACGTTTTTCCAATTCTGTTAACGGAACAGTCATCGGACGGTTCTGCGAAGACTCTAACGGAGATGTGTGGATCGCTTCGGATGACGGAGGGTTAAACTGCTTTTCTCCCAAAAATAGAAAATTTTCCCATTATTTGCCCTTGGAGGGAAAAAACAGTCTGTCCTATCACAATGTACATGCACTTTGTATGGACGATGATAATTTATGGATCGGTACTTATACTGGAGGGGTAAACGTATTAAATCTGCAAACGGGAACTTTTAAAACATATTCTGCCTATCAGGATAATCCCGCCTCACTGGACGGAACCAGTTCTTATGCCATATTCAAAGACAGAAAAGAGAGAATATGGGTCACCTCCATGTCCGGAGTAAATCTATATAACCGGGAAAAAGATAATTTCACCCGAATTAAAGACTTGGACGCACTGACCATTGACATTGACCAGGATACCAAAGGAAATCTCTGGTTCTCCACCCAAGGCAAGGGATTATTTAAATACCATCCAGAAAAACAGATATGGAAGAACTATATACATGACCATAAAAATCCGAACTCACTGGCAAACAACCAAGTGAACTGCGTACTGATTGACACAAACGGAGAGATGTGGGTGGGAACCATGAACGGGCTCTGCAAATACAATGCGGAAGAAGATGCATTCGAAACTTTACCTCTTGAAATTCCCAGTCACAATATATGCAGCATCATCGAAGACCAACGCATATTGTGGCTCACCACCACCAAAGGGCTAGTGCGCTACACCCCTGGAGAAGGTTGCCGAGTATTTACTAAAAGCGACGGACTGCAAAGTGAACAATTCCTACCTAATGCTGCCTTAAAAGCATCGGATGGAAAATCTATATCGGCTCAGTAAACGGATTCAATGCTTTCTACCCCCATCAGATTAAGACAAATGTGATGCTTCCTCCAGTAATCATTACAGAACTGGAAATAGATAATAAGGAAATCCAAACTGGAAACAAACTGCTTCCAAAATCTCTCAACCAGTTGGAAGAACTGGAGCTATCCTATAAAGAAAATGCATTCAGCTTGCTTTATGCCTCTTTAAGCTATTGCACCCCCAATAAAAACAAATACGCCTATAAACTGGAAGGATTTGACAAAGACTGGAACTATGTAGGCTCCCAAAATAAGGCCACTTACACCAATTTGCCCGCAGGAACCTATCTTTTCAAAGTAAAGGCGACCAATAATGACGGAATATGGAATGAAAAAGGAACCAGTCTGAAAATCACCATCCACCCTCCTTTCTATTGGTCCACCGCTTCCAAACTGCTCTATTTTTTGTATTGGTTTGCATAGCTTTCGGATTCGTCATCCGCTTCATCATCAAACGGACAGAGAAGAAACATACGGCTGAAATAAACAAACTGAACGCCAACAAGGAAAAAGAAGTACACGAAGCCAAAATCAAGTTCTTCACCATGATAGCCCACGAAATACGCACACCGGTATCCCTTATCATAGGACCTTTGGAGAAAATAATGAAATCTCCCGTGTCCCTGCCGTCTACAGTACGCGACGATCTGAATATTATTGACCGTAACAGCCAGCGTCTGCTGTTCCTGGTAAACCAATTGCTGGATTTCCGGAAGGTGGAACAGGAAGGAATGAAAATGAAGTTTGCTTCCCAAAATATCCACCAACTGCTCAAAGCGGTTTGTGAACGTTTCGAACCTTTCATCGCCCAACATGGAGCACGGCTTACTGTGAAATATCCTGAAGCAGATTTCACGGCTATAGTAGACAGTGAGGCGGTAACCAAACTAGTCAGCAATCTGTTGACCAATGCCAGTAAATACACAAAAGATGAAGTTACTCTTACCTGTATCGTACAGCCGGAACCAACATACTTTTATAATCCGAGTGACAGATAACGGCATAGGGATCAGCAAAGAAGAACAAAAAAAGAAGATATTCCATCCGTTCTATCAGGCTATGGATAACAAGCCGGGAACAGGTATCGGCCTCAGCATTGTCAAAAGTATCGTAGAATCACACAATGGCTGTATTGAAGTGGAATCCGAGGTTAACAAAGGATCATCTTTTATCGTAACGTTGCCTATAGAACAAGCACAAGTCCTGCCACAGGATACGGGCACATCACTATTGAACAACCCAGCCATTCCCGAAGGAATCTTGCAAGAGGACCTCTCCGGTTCTCCTATCAAACATAAACCAACCATGCTGATTGTGGATGATAATGAGGAAATGTTGAATTTCCTTTCGAGTAGTCTGGCTGATAAATACAGCATACTTACCGCAGAAGACGGTATAGAAGCACTGAATAAACTGAAAGAAAACGAAGTGACACTCATTGTAAGCGACTGGATGATGCCACGCATGGACGGAGTGGAATTTTGCAAAACGATAAGGACTAACCAGGCTACCAGTCATATACCCTTCATCCTGCTAACGGCCAAGACAGATACCAACTCCAAGATAGAAGGTATGGATTGTGGTGCAGATGCCTACATAGAGAAACCTTTCTCCATGCAATACTTGGAAGCATGTATCAAGAATCTGGTAGACTTGCGTAATCTGCTGCGTCAGAAATTCTCGAAGATGCCGTTGGTTCCGCTGAACAGCATTGCCAATAATTCTATGGACGACAAGTTCCTTACCCGTATGAATGAAATCATAGAAGAGAATTTCTCCAATCCGGAATTATCCGTAGATTTCCTGGCCGAAAAATTGTGTATCAGCCGTTCGGGCCTGTTTGCCAAAATAAAGACATTGGCCAATATCACCCCTAATGAACTGATTCAAGTGGTACGTTTGAAAAAAGCAGCGATCTTGCTGGCAGAAAACAAATATCGCATCAATGAAATCTGTTATATGGTAGGATTCAATAATCCGTCTTATTTCTCCAAATGTTTCCAAAAACAGTTCGGCATGAAACCGGGGGAATTTGTAAACGGGAAAAGAGAAGAATAAAAACCAATCAAAAATCATTTCCTAAAAATAAAAAATCCGGTTTCCCCTTTTCAGAGAAACCGGATCCATGATGAACGAGTGGTTTTATTTCAATCAATAATTATTCTTCTTCACTTCGAAATAAGCTTGCGGATGCAGACATGCAGGACATACTTCAGGAGCTTCCGTACCTACATAAATGTAACCGCAGTTACGGCACTGCCATACAGTTTCTTCTGCTTTCTTGAATACTGTGCCTTCTTCCACATTCTTCAATAAAGCCAGATATCTTTCCTCATGCCCCTTTTCAGCTTCAGCGATTCTGCGATACATAGTAGCGATAGCAGGAAAACCTTCCTGATCGGCCACATCAGCAAAGTGAGGGTAATCAGTAGTCCATTCTTCATTTTCACCGGCAGCGGCAGCTTTCAAATTTTCCATAGTGGTACCAATGATACCTGCAGGATAGCTGGCAGTAATTTCTACCATACCGCCTTCCAACCATTTAAACATACGTTTTGCATGTTCTTTTTCCTGATCAGCTGTTTCTGTAAAAATAGCTGCTATTTGTTCATAACCTTCCTTCTTTGCTGTACTTGCAAAGTAAGTATAACGCATTCTAGCCTGTGATTCACCTGCAAATGAAGTCAGCAAGTTTTTCTCTGTCTGTGTACCTTTTACGCTTTTAGCCATAATTGTTAGTTTTATTAGTTAGTATTATTTGATCATCTGTTGATGACACAAAGATATATATTTTATTTCAAAATTGTATTCATTACAATTACGTTTTTATATTTAATTAAACGTTCACTTTATATAAAATAAACAAGAACACCTATATTTGTGTTCACAACAACATTAACATTTTCCATTATGAAAAACATCATCAAATTATTCACTTTTCCCCTCCTTACTATAATAGGATTTAATTCATGTGCGTCCATACCGTTAAAAATCGGAGAGTCTGAAAACAACTCCACTTACACTGTCAGCTATCTGTTTGAACATGACGGTTGCAAGGTATATCGTTTTTACGATAAAGGAAATTACGTTTACTTCACTACGAAAGGAGATGTAACCAGTATCACAAATGATTCTACCGCCCAACGCACCATTACTATCAACAAAACACCCTATGAATAACAAAAATACGAATTTAAATAGAATAATACCTTAATTTATACATTAATTTTATCTACTTTTGCAACTCGTTTAAAATCATAGCATAAAGTAGTTGACAAATGAAAGCATTTGAATTCAAACCGAAGCTCTTCACTACCCTACAGAATTATTCAAAAGAGAGCTTCATGGCCGACCTCATGGCCGGAATTATCGTAGGTATTGTTGCACTTCCACTGGCTATCGCATTTGGTATCGCTTCGGGAGTTTCCCCAGAAAAAGGCATCATCACTGCTATTGTAGCAGGATTTATCATCTCTTTATTAGGAGGAAGCAAAGTACAGATAGGCGGACCTACCGGAGCATTTATCGTAATTATCTATGGAATCATCCAAGAATACGGCATCAGCGGATTAACAGTAGCAACTCTTATGGCAGGAGTACTCCTTATTTTATTAGGTGTATTCAAGCTGGGAGCTGTTATCAAATTCATTCCTTATCCCATTATTGTAGGATTTACCAGTGGTATTGCCGTTACCATCTTTACGACACAGATTGCCGATATCTTCGGACTGAACTTCGGAGGAGAAAAAGTACCGGGAGACTTCATAGGTAAATGGATGATGTATTTCCGTCATTTTGATACTGTTAATTGGTGGAACGCCATTGTCAGCATAGTCAGCGTCCTGATTATCGCACTGACTCCCCGGTTCTCAAAAAAGATTCCAGGTTCACTGATTGCCATCATTGTAGTAACCATTGCCGTGTACCTGATGAAAACATATGGCGGAATCACTTGTATCGACACCATTGGCGACCGTTTTACCATTCAGTCACAGCTGCCGGATGCAGTAGTACCCGAATTAAATTGGGAAGCTATCAAGAATTTATTTCCGGTTGCCATCACCATTGCTGTACTGGGAGCCATAGAATCTCTGTTGTCTGCTGCCGTAGCCGATGGTGTCATTGGTGACCGCCACGATTCAAACACGGAACTGATAGCCCAGGGCGCAGCCAATATTATCGCTCCGCTGTTTGGCGGTATTCCTGCTACAGGAGCCATCGCACGTACCATGACCAATATCAACAACGGTGGAAAATCACCTGTTGCAGGTATCATTCATGCAGTCATTCTGTTGCTGATTCTCTTGTTCTGATGCCTCTGGCACAATATATCCCGATGGCCTGTCTGGCAGGTGTATTGGTGATTGTTTCCTATAACATGAGCGGCTGGCGTACTTTCAAAGCGTTGCTGAAGAATCCGAAATCAGACGTCACCGTACTGTTGATCACTTTCTTCTTGACTGTTATCTTCGATTTGACCGTAGCTATTGAAGTAGGTTTGCTCATTGCCTGTGTATTGTTCATGAAACGTGTCATGGAAACAACAGAAATATCGGTTATCAAAAATGAAATCGACCCCAATAATGAATCCGATCTGGAAGTGCACGAAGAACATCTCATGGTTCCCAAAGGTGTGGAAGTATATGAAATCAACGGTCCCTACTTCTTTGGTATCGCTACCAAGTTTGAGGAAATCATGTCCGAATTGGGCGACCGTCCCAAAGTACGGATCGTACGTATGCGTAAAGTACCATTCATTGATTCTACCGGTATTCACAACCTGACTAATCTATGCGAAATGTCTAAGAAAGAAAATATTCAGATTGTGCTTTCGGGAGTGAATGAAAAAGTGCATCAAATTCTTGAAAAATCAGGATTTAATGAACTGCTGGGAAAAGAAAATATCTGTCCTAATATCAATGTGGCTTTGGAGAAAGCAAAGGCTATTATAGAAAAATAAAATAAGAAAGGAGAGCATTATGGACTAAAATAAATGCTCTCCTTTTTGATTCTATTCTGCTAATGAAGGACAGGAATAGAAAGCCAATATCCTTTTTTCAGTAAATAAGTGTAAAATGCCCCCATACTCCTCACTGGTGTTTTAAAATCTTGAAATCAGATTTATCATTAAAAGACCTTATCCGCATCCCTAAGCCCTTCCTGCCATATAGCCAAGTGCTTTCTTCGTGTTTGTTGTATTTCCATAGCTTATGGAAATAGATAAATGAATATTCAATGCCTCCAACAGCATATTTCCTAAAAGGCTGTTACCTCCCCCATTATACCGCATATCAACAACCAGCAAAGAAACTCCCCTTTGATTCATATCCTGAATCATGTGTTCCAAAAAATGGAGTATAAATAAAAATTCCCGTTAAAATAGCGGACAGAAAATGGATATAGCGACAACGGTTCTATATTCACAAAAGTATGGGCATCCTGCAAAAGAACTAACAATTCATTAATTCTCAGATGGAAATCGGCTAAAGTGATGTTATTTATTCATATCACAAAGCTCATCGCAAGCGGACAGAACAAACTGACAGCATTAGGCTTTCAATGACTTGTCAAGAATAAAAGCTGGATGTACCTTGGTCAGAAAGATGAAAAAGTTCATCAGTTCGTTCTGATAAAGATTAAAGCTTCCATCATTATAATCAGGGATAGAAGTATATTCCATTATTATTCAAATCCATTCAATTGCAAGTATGTGAAACAACGTATCTCCAGTCTTTGAAAAATATCCAGGAATAAATTATATGTTTTAATAGTGACCTGAAAAAGTAAGATATGTTCATGAGCAAAGTAAGCTCACTTCATCGGCAAAGTAAGTCAACTTACTTGCCCTTTGAAGTCAACTTACTTTTTTCTAATACGAGACCGATACCGGAATGCCGGAATCCTTTATCAATTTTCCTATTCTGTCCAATTCCTCATGAGTAGCCTTTTCCAAATCATGATCGGGCGTTTCACGGTCGATGGTGTAAATCATCACCTGACGGGGAGCAATCTCTTTCACCGTTTCCAGCCAGGGCAGCACATACCGATCTGAAGTATTATCCACATCCTCCCCTTGATATTTGCCTTTCATGAACATGGTCTGAATAATCAGATTACCTTTGAAAGCTTTCATCCCTTTTATAATTTTCCGTACATCATAGTGCCCGGTCGGGCGGTCTGTCAATCGAATATAATCCGTATCAATAGTATCCAGCTTCAATATATTATTATCTATCTTATTCAATGCATCAAATACCTCCGGTTTGTGAATAAAAGTAGAATTACTCAATACACTCACTTTTGCCTGAGGAAAATATATATCACGCAATGCCAAAGTATCCTCTATAATTCCTGCAAAATGAGGATGAGTCGTCGGTTCGCCATTACCGGCAAAAGTCAGCACATCCGGTTTAGGACCATTTTGCCGCATAATCAAACGGGCTTCCAAAGCCTCACGAACCTGCTCGCGAGTAGGCAGTTTCTTTTGGGGACGATGATCTTCATTAAAACCACATTCGCAATAAATGCAATCGAAGGTACAAAATTTACCATCTTCAGGAAGAAGATTGATTCCTAAAGACACTCCCAAACGACGACTATGTACCGGACCGAAGATGGGAGAAGGATAAATGACTGTTGACATAGTTCTTTTTTCAGTTGATAACAGTACAAAAATACAGAATGTTTTTCAAAATTTCAGTCTCAACTGCAAATAAAGGTCACTCTTTGTACTGCCGTCAATTTCCTCCAAAGCGGAACTTATCTTATCCCGATTGAAATAATGGGTAGTTCCGTACTTGGCCTGCAAGATAATGTGTTTATTCAATTCATAACGGGCGTTCACTGCCACACGCATACCTTTATAATAGAATGAAGGCATGGAAAAAGCATAGAGCACACTCTTTTCATAGATAGTAAGACGGGAATTATAGTCATCCGTATTAAACCATGCGGCACTCAAATCAAGCTGAAGAGGAAGCAAATGAAATGTATAAGCAGCACTTTGAGAAACCAGAAAACCATTGGAAGCAGATTGCCCACGAAAGTTGATGCGTACATAATCCGCTATGGTTTTCAATGTCAGTTTATCTTTCACGCTATAATTCAATTGGTATCGGCATTTCTGCTGAATAGATGGAATAGTTTGCTTGGTTTTATCCGCAGCAGTGAAGTCCTTTTCCTTCTTTTTATAACGATATCTTATAAACATTTCCAGTTCATAAGTAGGTGAATAACTTAATTGGAGTAATCCATCCAATCCTTTGGTTCCTGCTTTGCTTACTAAATATTTCTTCCAAGGGAAATAGAAAAAATCACCATAACAAGTCATTTTGATATACTTTAAAATACTGGTTTCCAATCCTATATAAAATCCACTCTCATTTTGTACCGTACTTCCCTCTCCTATAGAACGAGCATAAACCGATTGATATTTGGCATCATAATACCTGTTCATAACTATTAACTGTGTTCCTCCTTTCGGTGAATAACGTAACATATTCATGGTTGCCAAAGTACCACATTTGTCTATAGCCGTTTCACCCAATAAAGAGAAGCGTTTCCAAAAGAATTTATAATCTCCTCCCACATTATAAAAGTCCTTTCCACGGGGATAATAAATATTATAGTACTTCTTCTCAGGATTCAACGGCTTGTTGAAAACATTATAAACAGCTGTTAATCCTAACTCACAGTACTTTCCATTATAATTTAAATTACTGCCAACCAACTGATTAGTTAATGTATTTTTCTTCTCAAACTCACGATACAACCGATGATATCCATCTTTTTTCAACGATCTTATAAACTGGTTATCAACAATACCATCCATCTTCCGATAAGAATAGAAACCATCCAATGTCCATCTTTTCGCCAACTTATAGCTGACTGCCATTCCTTGAAAATAGTTATATTCATCGGTAGAAGAATGCTTGCGTATGCCCCGGCTCTTATTTCCCAAAGTAGAGAGTGTAGCTGTTTTTCCCATCCCGAAATCAGTGTTGATAACTAGTCCATAACCATAGCTGACACGGTAATTACCAAGAGCTAAAGTCTTGATATGACCTATATTACGAATTAACAAGTATAGTGAATAAAAATCATAACCTTTTTTATTTTGTCCGGTAAAGAAAGGTTCTCCTGCATCCTTTTCAGCAGTAATTCCTGCATAAATCTGATCCCGATAATGAAAACTATATCGCAGATTATGATAATATCCATATCCCAAATACTGTTTGTTCGGATTCTTTTTTAAAGTTTCTGCCGGGTACTGTTGATACCCGGCCTTCGTATAAAAAGGAATATCGACACGTGTTGATAACTCTTGTTTACCGTATTTCAATATTCGCTTTATATTTGGTTTATATTGCTCTTTTTCAGGAGTTTCAAAGTAAATAAAGGGTAGTAAATAGTGAATAGTCTGCCTGTCAATATCTTCAATCATCCATAACTCATTGCGGGTAAGCATAGGACCATATTTGTACAGATAATACAATATATTCTCTACCAGTTGGTCAGAGAGAAATGGAAAACGTTCCAGTTGCTCTTTAGTTGCTGTATTGATATTGATGGGATTTTCACGTAATTCGGAAAGCTCCTCAAAGTGAGTATCCCATTGAAACGAACTGTTTTCATCTTCATCCATCAATTGCTCTGCCAGTTCTTCCCATACTTCCTGCGCACATAGGTTATGCACCGATAAAAGTATTGTAATACAGATAATTAACATTATTCTTAACAACCTGTTCATTTTGTAATTCATTGGCGTGTTTTAAGTTAAATAGTTTTATCCACTATACAGAGTAATCATATTTCTTGCTACTTTTGCACCAAGATGAAAAGGAAACTCTTTATAGCATTGTTTTTTTCCTTTATAGCCGCTGCTGCTTATTCCCAGCAACAAACGACTACTATAAACGGATACATGGTACCTGTATGTGTATACAAAGGAGATACTATTCCAGCTGTACAGTTACCTAATGTATACATTTTCAGACCATTAAAATTCAAAAACGAAAAAGAAAGACGGGAATACTACCGCCTGGTAAGGAATGTGAAGAAAACCCTGCCATTAGCCCGTGAAATTAACCGTGCTGTGATAGAAACTTACGAATATATAGAAACACTGCCTGACAAAAAAGCCAGGGAAAGCACCTGAAACTCGTAGAGAAGGGACTAAAAGAGCAATATACACCGATTATGAAGAAATTAACCTTTTCACAGGGTAAACTGTTGATAAAGTTAGTAAACCGTCAGACGGATTCTTCCTCTTATGAATTGGTAAAAGCTTTTATGGGACCCTTTAAAGCCGGATTCTATCAAACTTTTGCAGCACTTTTTGGTGCCAGCCTGAAGAAAGAATATCATCCGGAGGGAGAGGATCGACTGACCGAACGGGTGGTATTGTTAGTTGAAAACGGACAAATCTAACTGATTCCTACTGTTTGAATTTTACTCTTATTATCTGAATTTCATTAATTTATTGGCAAACTCCCATAAAATAATTCCTGTGGTAACCGATACATTCAACGAATGTTTTGTGCCGTATTGGGGAATCTCAACACAACCGTCGCAAGCATTGACCACTTCCTGCTGTACCCCTTTCACTTCATTTCCCATTACGATGGCATATTTTTTATCGGCATCCAATTCCAGTTTGTCCAGCAAAGTACTGCCTTCCACCTGTTCGATAGCCAATACGGTAAACCCTTGATCATGAAGTTCCTGAACGGCATCAAGCGTATTCTTTTTATATCTCCACTCCACCGAATTCTCAGCTCCTAAAGCTGTTTTATGCATTTCGGGATGGGGAGGAGTGGCTGTAATACCACATAAATAAATGCAATCTACCAAAAATGCATCCGATGTGCGAAACACTGACCCTATGTTGTGTAAACTGCGTACTTCATCCAGCACCACTGCTAAAGGCAACTTATCGGCTTTCTTGAATTCGTCTACAGTAAGCCGGTTCAGTTCTGTTATTTTGAGTTTCCTCATACTCTATTTTCTACTTTATTATTAACGGTTACAAACTTACATAAAAATCTATGATCTTTACGCCTATATAATGAAAAAGAAGTCTCTCCTACTCTCTTTTTATTTTTACTTCAGTCCTAAACTCAATTGTAAAACAGATGGATTTCTTTATACAAGAAAAGATAATAACTAATTCACATCCCCCTGTTGATAACGGTTGAAAACATGTAAAAAGGATGAGGATATCATTTCAAAAGTATTTCTTGCATATTTCAAATAATGGTATAATGTACACTTAAAATCAACAATCCAAAAATTAATCACATAACTTAAACAATCAATATCAACACAATTTAATCACTATTTCAGGCGTTCATAACCATAAAGTTTTTAACTCATATTCTTATCAACAATATGTTAATAGAATAAGTAAAACCTGTATTATCAGTATTTAAGCCGGTTGATTATTTATTCATATCTTGGTATTATATATAAATAACTTATCAGACAAGAGAAAGAACTCTTTTTTACTAACAATATAAACAGCCTATTATTAATACCATATTTCTTTTTTTTGAAAGAAGGAGAAAATAGATATAATAGATACAAAGAAATTGTTGGTAACTGTTCATTGTGTTTCTTGAAATGTAACCTGTAGTAATTTCCTGCGTCTAAGTAACAGAAATAAAAGGTAGAAGATCGCGGTCTTTTTATTAACTAATGCACTAAGATAAAGAATATGATAAAAAGAATATTGGTTGCCACATCACTTTTGTGTATGTGCTGCATACTTTTTGCTCAAACTGTACAGGTTAAAGGAAAAGTAGTTTCAGAAAATGAAGCGGTGGAATTTGCGAATGTCGTATTGCAGACAAAGGATTCTATATTTATAGCCGGAGGAGTAACCGACAGTAAAGGAAGGTTCATGATGGAGAATATCCAAGCTGGAAGTTATCTGCTTTGTATTTCCGGTATGGGATATACCTCCCGGATTATATCATTGGATCATTTAGCTGTTTCTAAGGATTTAGGCGTTATCATGATATCGCCGGAATCGATCCTGTTAAAGGAAGTGGTGGTAACGGGAGCCAGTGTGATAAATGCCGCCGACAGGAAAATTATCCTTCCTACAGCACATCAGTTAAAATCGGCCGGCAATGGTCTGTCGTTATTGCAGCAGATGAAGCTGAGCAGAATACAAGTGGATCAAATGCGTAACAAGGTAACATCCTCCGGTGAAGGGGATGTACAGTTACGGATAAATGGAGTAAATGCCGAGATACAGGATATATTGGTCCTTCGTACTGAAGATGTGATTCGTATAGAATATCATGATGCTCCCGGTTTGCGATATGGGGATCATACGGCTGCTGTGATTGATTACATTGTAAGACGGCATGAAACCGGTGGATATGTGGCTTTGGATGCGCAGGATTCTCCGCACGTACTTTTTGGAAACAATAATTTTATAGTGAAGATAAACCATAAAAAGTCAGAATTCGGTTTGAATTATAATAATGTTTATCGTTCGGTAGATAATTATTGGCGTAATAATTGGGAAACTTTCCGCTATGAGGATGGTTCTTCCTTTACACGGGTGGAAGATGGTATTCCGAGTAGAATTTCCACTTATGGGTATAATATAGGATTGAATTATAGTTTTCAGGATCAGGGGAAATGGTTCTTTAATTCCACTGTACGGTGGGCTTTTAATAAGAACAAGCAGAATAACCAAAGCAGTCTGTATATTTGGGAGAAGCCTGAAGAAATTTTGATGATGAAAGAACATAGTACGGGCCGGACTTCCCGTCCGTCGGTGGACTTGTATTTTCAATGTAAACTGAACAATGACCAGTCATTGATTATCAATGCTGTGACTACATATATTGACACTCAAAGTGACAGGAGTTATACGGAGGGGAAGAGTAATGAACCGCTGACTGATATTTATTCTACCGTATCGGGAAATAAATACTCATTTATAGGAGAGGGTATTTATGAAAGGAAAGTAACCAAGAAGAGCAGATTGAGTGCAGGAGTGAAATATCAGCAAAGTCTGGCGGATAATACCTATGGTGGAAACGAGTCATCTGAAACAAAGATGCATGAAACCCATGCGACAGCTTATGTGGAATACAGTGGGAAAATGGATCGTTTCAATTATTCTTTTGGACTGCAAGGCAGTTATTCCCGATTCAAACAGAAAGAGGAAGGATATAACAGGTATTCGTTATTGCCCCGTTTGAGATTGGGATATCAATTTTCAGATAATGTCTTTGTCCGTTACCGGGGACAGATTTCACGTAAATCGCCCGGTTTGTCCGATATGGGAAATGTGAGACAATTAATTGACTCTTTACAGGTGAGAAGCGGAAATCCGGAATTAAAGATATTCACAGTATATAAAAATGAGTTGGAGGCAGATTTCCGAAAAGGTTTGTTTAGTGGTAATTTTCACTTGTCGTATCAGTATCAGCACAGGCCTATCATGGAAGAAACCATACGAGATAAGAATAACAGTTTTGTCCGTACCAATGCCAATCAGTTAAGTTGGCAGAAATTGAATCCTGAGTTGGAATTGAAACTCGGTCCTCTGAAAGATATTTTGACTTTTTCTTTTTCACCGGTATAAATTATTATGATAGTCGTGGCTTGGATTATCATCATACATATACCAATTGGTATTACAGGGCCGAAGTGATGGCATCTTATAAAAGATGGTCCGGATTCTTTCAAATGGAAAATCATCGGAATAATTTCTATGGGGAAACATTGTCATACGGGGAGAGTTTTCATACCTTGGGATTGTCCTATCGATACAAGCGTTTAAATATCGGGGTGATGACTTTGAATCCATTTGTTGATAATTACAGAATGGGAGGAGAAATGTTCAGTAAAGTGGCTCCTTCTAAGAATTGGTGGTATGTGAAAGAGAGCTGCCGCCTGTTTGTGGCAAAAGTATCATGGAATATCAGTTTTGGACGTAAGTATGAAACCATGCAGAAACGTGTGAATAACGAAGATAGCAATGCAGGTACATTGAAGTCGGGGAAATAAAAATCACTATTTTAGGTGGTCATAACCATAAAGTTTTTAACTTTGCATATTATCAATACCCATATTTCTTTTTTTGAAAGAAGGAGAAAAAATATAGATATAATGAATAAAGAGGAATGGTTGAAAAAAGGGTATGTTACCGAACCGGTAGACAAAACTCTGGATTTGAAAACTGAAATTGATAAGTTGCGTAAGGAAAAGAATGCGCTTATCCTAGGTCACTATTACCAGTCGGGCGAAATACAAGATATTGCCGACTTTGTAGGTGACAGCTTGGCACTGGCACAATGGGCGGCAAAAACGGATGCGGATATCATTGTGATGTGTGGTGTTCACTTTATGGGTGAAACAGCTAAGATTCTTTGTCCTGATAAAAAAAGTGCTGGTACCGGATTTGAATGCAGGCTGTTCATTGGCCGACAGTTGTCCTGCTGATGAGTTTGCTAAATTTGTCCAAGAGCATCCGGATTATACAGTGATTTCGTATGTTAACACTACAGCGGCTGTTAAAGCGGTGACCGATGTGGTGGTCACTTCTACCAATGCCAAGCAGATCGTGGAAAGTTTCCCGGCAGATGAAAAGATTATTTTCGGTCCGGATAGAAATTTGGGTAATTATATCAATTCGATTACAGGACGCAATATGTTGCTTTGGGATGGTGCCTGCCATGTGCACGAACAGTTCTCTGTGGAGAAAATACTGGAGTTGAAAAAACAGTATCCTGACGCTGCTGTTCTGGTTCATCCCGAATGTAAAGGAGCCGTTTCCAAACTGGCCGACAAGGTTGCTTCTACGGCAGGATTGTTGAAATATGCCATTGCCAGTGACAAAAAAGACTTTATTGTGGCTACGGAAAGCGGTATTTTGCACGAGATGCGTAAGAAATGTCCTGAGAAGAACTTTATTCCCGCTCCTCCCGAAGACAGTACCTGCGCTTGCAATGAATGTAATTTCATGCGTCTGAATACGCTGGAGAAGCTGTACAATACGTTAAAGTATGAATGGCCGGAAGTGACAGTGGATGAAGCGGTAGCTGAGGAGGCAGTGAAACCTATCAAGAAGATGCTGGAAATTTCGGAGAAGCTGGGATTATGACTTTTGTAAAAGATAACAAGATGTGGTTAATAAAAGACGTTTCTGTTATTCTTAAGTAAAGGGGAATTCTTCTGGAAAGGATTTATCATCGGAATAGGAGTGACATTTCTGTTTCATTAAAGATTTGTTTTGACGGAATAATGGTTCTCATGGAAATCATTATTCCGTCAAAATTGTTTTCAAAGGAAAACAGAATACTTGTTTTTATGAGGCTCAATAGAGGTAAACAAATGATATAACTAATTTATATAGTTACGCCTTCAGAAACCGGCAAAGTTTCTCTACGGCCAGCGCACGGTGACTGATTTTGTTTTTTCGTCTCATTGCCTAGTTCGGCAAAAGTTTTAGTATATCCTTCGGGCACAAAGATAGGGTCGTATCCGAAACCTGACGAACCTCGTTTTTCTTTTTGATAATCTCACCTTTTACAATTCCTTCGAACAAATGCTTCTTTCCATCCAGAATCAGGCAGATAGCTGTGCGGAATTGTGCTTTTCTATTTTGCACTCCCTGCATATTCTGCAATAATTTTTTGCATATTGGCTTCCGCATTGTGTCCTTCTCCTCCTGCATAACGGGCAGAGTAAACACCCGGAGCACCATTCAAAGCTTCCACTTCCAGACCCGTATCGTCGGCAAAACAGTCCAAACCGTAGTGTTTATAAATATACTCCGCTTTCAGCATCGCATTGCCTTCCAACGTATCAGCAGTTTCGGGGATATCAACATGGCAATGGATATCTTTCAAACTCAATAATTCAACTTTTTCTCCTAGAATGGAGGATATTTCATCCAGTTTATGAGCATTGTTTGTAGCAAATACTAATTTCTTTTTCATTTTATATCATATTAATTGAATGCAAAGATACTGAGAATGAACCAAAGTAAGATAATTCCTGACAGAATAATATAGGTGAAAAGGTAAATAGTAATTTGTTTGCTATGTGTATTTTCAATTTTTGATTATTTTTGTTGGTATCATTTGATACTTGATAGTATGGTATATATAGAAACTCCTCATTTGTTGTTACGGGACTGGGAGGAAGAAGATATTCTTCCGTTTGTCCGTATGAACAGTGATAAAGAAGTAATGGAATTCTTTCTCACTACTTTGACAGAGGAAGAGACGATGGCTTTTTATTGTCGTATCCGGAAAGAATTTGAAGAATATGGTTATGGTTTGTATGCTGTAGAATGTAAAGAAACTCAGAATTTTCTAGGCTATGTGGGTTTTCATAATATTGCTTTCGAGTCGGATTTTACTCCCGGAGTGGAAATAGGCTGGCGGTTGTGCCGGGATGCATGGGGAAAGGGATATGCCACAGAAGCCGCTTCTGCCTGTCTGGATTATGCGAGTGATAATTTACCTTTTAAAACGGTATATTCGTTCACTGCCATACCCAATAAACGCTCTGAACGGGTCATGCAGAAAATAGGAATGCATTTTGAAAAAGAGTTCGATCATCCTTTGGTGGAACAAGGGCATTGGTTATGCAGACATATATTGTATAAAATAGAAATTTGAGAAAATAGATTAACCGATATGTAGTAATCTTATCATTGCTTCATCGTTCTGTTTTTCAATGCAGAAACAGTGAAGCAATGGAAGAGATTATTTTTTAGTTACTTTATTTTTAGTTTGTCGAATCCTTCGCCATACACTCCTACCACATTACTTTGTGATATAAATGCATTGGGATCAATATCTTTCACCAATCGGAATATATCCAGTGACTGGCTTTTCTTTGCCAGTACCACTACGACCTTGATTCCTTGTTTGCTATACCATCCTGTACCATCCAATAAGGTAACTCCACGATCTATTTGTTTGGTGATTCCTTCGGCTATTTCATCATGTTTACGCGAGAAAATAAGGAACTGTACGGATTGGCGTGAACTGTTTATAACATAATCAATCACAATGCTCATAATAAACAATACGCAGAAACCAAATAACACCCGTTTCCAGTCATGGAATATGAAATAGCAGGAGGATATGATGACAATATCACAATACATCATCATGCGGCCAAGGGTTACATCTTTATATTTATTGATAATCCAGGCAATGATATCCGTTCCGCCGGTACTTCCATTATTGCAGAAAACAATGCCGATACCAAATCCCAGCAAGCCGGCACCTACTACACAAGCCATGAATTCTTGTCCCGGTCCTAACAATTGCGGCAGTGTACCATCCGGGTTCTTCAATAATGCTTGAAAGAGCCATAATAGGAATGTCAGCATAAAGATGGCATAAATGGTTTTAAGGCTGAATTTAGGTCCTAGTATCTTTAATGCGAAACCTAAGAAAACAGCGTTGATAATAAAATAAGAAACCTGGATTTCAATGCCTGTAACATAATATATAATGGCTGAAATACCGGTTACTCCGCCTGTAGTTATTTGATAAGGCAGTAAGAAAGCCGCCCATCCCAGTGCATAGCAAATCAGTCCGAAGGTAATGGATAAATAGTCTTTTACCTCTCTGCCTAGTTTGATTTTTAATATTTGGTCCATGGTAATGAGGATTGTTTTTAATGTAAGTAGAAAGGTGTGTCAAAAGTTACTGCTTTTGACACACCTCAAGGATAGTATCGATTATAATACGATGTTTACAATTTTTTTGGGAACGATGATTACCTTTTTCGGGGTTTTGCCTTCAATCCATTTCTGGGCTTGTTCATCTGCCATAACTGTTGTCTGAATGGTATTGTTATCAGCATCAGCGGCGAAATCCATGGTGAAACGTGCTTTACCATTGAAAGAGATAGTGTATTTTACAGTGTCTTCTTTCAGGTAATCTTCATTGAATGCAGGCCATTGTGCATCGCATACGCTGGTGGTATTTCCCAGAGCTTCCCAAAGTTCTTCTGCATAATGTGGAGCGAACGGAGCTAACAGGATGATGAGATTGCTCAATACCTCTTTATTGCGACATTTCAATGAAGTAAGTTCGTTTACACAAATCATGAATGCACTGATAGAAGTGTTGTAAGAGAAAGTTTCAATATCTCCGGTTACCTTTTTAATCAGCTTATGAATTGCTTTCAACTCTTCTTTAGTCGGTTCACCCTCTACAGGCAAGAATTCGTCTGTGCGGCTATAGAACAGATTCCACAGTTTCTTCAAGAAACGGTGAACACCGTCAATACCATTGGTATCCCAAGGTTTGGACTGTTCTACCGGACCGAGGAACATTTCGTACATACGCAGCGTGTCGGCACCGTATTTCTCGACAATCATATCCGGATTGACTACGTTGTACATGGATTTACTCATCTTCTCTACCGCCCATCCGCAGATATATTTTCCATCTTCCAGGATAAACTCAGCATCGTTATACTCAGGACGCCATGCTTTGAAAGCTTCTACATCCAGAATATCGTTGGATACAATATTCACATCCACATGCAGCGGAGTGGTTTCGTACTGGTCTTTCAGGTTCAATGACACAAAGGTGTTGGTGTCTTTGATGCGATATACAAAATTGCTTCGTCCCTGAATCATTCCTTGGTTTACTAATTTTTGGAATGGTTCTTCCTTGATACTTACGCCCAGATCATGCAGGAACTTGTTCCAGAAACGAGAATAAATCAAGTGACCCGTAGCATGTTCGGTACCGCCTACATAGAGATCTACATTTTGCCAGTAATGATCTACCTTCTGATACTAGTGCTTGTGCGTTGTGTGGGTCCATATAGCGCAGATAGTATGCGGATGAACCTGCGAAGCCCGGCATGGTATTCAGTTCAAGCGGGAATATAGTGACGTTGTCAATCAAGTTGTTTTCCACGACTTCACCTTTTTCACATCCCAGGCCCACTTGGTGGCATGTCCCAATGGAGGTTCGCCTGTTTCGGTTGGCAGGAACTTAGCTACTTCGGGAAGTTCAAGCGGCAATTTAGATGAGTCAATCATATAAGGCATACCGTTTTTGTAATATACAGGGAACGGTTCACCCCAATAGCGCTGGCGTGAGAAGATGGCGTCACGAAGACGATAATTCACTTTCACGCGTCCCAAATTGTGGGCTTTCACATATTCTTTGGTAGCTGCGATAGCTTCTTTGATGGTCAGTCCGTTTAAAGAAAGGTCACAATAAGGAGTGACATCCTTGCGGGGTGAGTTGCAAACAATACCTTCTTTGGCATCGAAACTTTCTTCACTTACATCACAACCTTCTACCAACGGAACGATAGGCAGATTGAAATGTTTTGCAAAAGCGTAGTCACGGCTGTCGTGAGCAGGAACCGCCATGATGGCGCCTGTTCCATAACCTGCCAATACGTAATCACTGATCCATACGGGAACAGCCTCGCCGGTAAACGGATTGATGGCGTATGAGCCACTGAATACACCGGTTACGCGGCGGTCGGCGATACGTTCACGTTCCGTACGTTTCTTGGTGCGGTCCAGATAGGCTTCCACTTCGGCTTTCTGTGCTTCAGTAGTAAGTTGGGGAACCAGTTCGCTTTCGGGCGCCAGTACCATGAAGGTTACACCGAACATGGTATCTGCACGGGTAGTAAAGATAGTGAATTCAATATCACTGTCTTTCACTTTGAATTGTACTTCCGTACCTTCCGAGCGTCCAATCCAGTTACGCTGTGTTTCTTCAGTGAATCAGTCCAGTCCACAGTGTCCAGTCCGTCCAGCAGCCGTTGTGCGTAAGCCGATACGCGTAAACACCATTGGCGCATTTTTTTCTGAACGACGGGGAAACCGCCGCGTTCCGAAACTCCATCCACCACTTCGTCATTGGCAAGAACAGTTCCTAGTTGCGGGCACCAGTTCACCATGGTTTCTCCCAAATAGGCAATGCGGTAGTTCATCAGGATTTCCTGTTGCTCTTTTTCGCTTTTGGCATTCCATTCTTCGGCTGTAAAGCTGAGTTCTTCGCTGCAAGCCGCATTCAGTCCTTCGTTGCCGTATCGGGCAAATGCTTCCGTTAGTTCGCTGATGGGGCGTGCCTGCTGTGTATCGTTACAATAATAGCTGTTGAACATTTGTTGGAAAGCCCACTGAGTCCAATGGTAATATCCTGGTTCACAAGTACGTACTTCACGGTTCCAATCAAAAGAGAAGCCGATTTTGTCCAACTGTTCACGATAGCGGTTGATATTGTTCACAGTGGTGATGGCAGGGTGTTGTCCGGTTTGTATAGCGTATTGTTCTGCAGGAAGTCCATATGCGTCATATCCCATCGGGTTCAGCACGTTGAAACCTTGCAAGCGTTTGTAACGGGCGTAAATATCACTGGCTATGTATCCCAACGGATGTCCTACGTGCAATCCGGCTCCCGACGGATAAGGGAACATATTCAATACGTAGAATTTCTTTTTGCTTTCGTCTTCAGTCACTTGATAGGTATGGTTCTCTGCCCATCTTTGCTGCCATTTCTTTTCAATCTCTCTGAAATTGTATTCCATGATCTATTTTTTGTTATTTAATATCTTTGTTATTAAGTGATTGCAAAGATAATGAAAGTCGGGGAGATATATGGAAAGAACAGAAATAAAAAACTTCTTGTTATGTATATAGATTTCTTTTTGATGACACTTTTTGGAGGAATATATAATATATATACCTCCAAAAATTATTATATTTATTTGTACAAATAGCAATTGTACGATATAGGCGGTAAGATTAGAAGATTTATAATGATGCAGCCGAAAGATTATAGTT
>VOFK01002837.1_pt1 | contig 33578 bp, 47 predicted proteins | sample 5384121 | NCBI WGS metagenome assembly VOFK01 (sample SAMN12384730, study PRJNA508395) | human gut metagenome | isolation source: healthy gut J | host: Homo sapiens | reverse complement strand
AACCCAAACGATAGGCCGCATTTCCCGAACCCAGTTCGAGCGCCTTTTCCAGCAACTGTTTTGCACGACTCATGTCTTCTTCCACCAGGTCACCGTTTGAAATATACATTCGCCAGTCCTTCGATACCTTCTATATAATCACCTTCCACACAACGTTCAAGACACATCAGCCCACGTTCCACATTCTTATAATCATCATTGTACAAGTAAATCAAAGCCAACTCATACGCACTATACAACTCGCAATAAAGCATTCCCTTCTCCAGCCATTCTATTGCTTTTTAGGCAGATCAAGCCATGCCTCCTCCTGATAATTGTATCCCAGGAAGTTGGCGGCAGACCATACTCCGGCATGCCAGGCTTTCTCCCAAATTTCGAAAGCCAGTTCTTTCGGTTTACCCAGTTCGGGATAACGGAAATAAAGAGTAGCGAGATTTTTCAGACTATATAGATTGGGAACGATTTCCAAAGACTTTTCATAACAGGCAGCTTCCTCGGCTATCTTGCCTTCTCCCCTGTCGAGTGCGTCTCCCATTGCCGCATACACATGAGCACGCAAACGGTCGCCTTCGGGCAGTTCGGCAAGCAAATCCTGCCGTATCTGCAACGCTTTCTCCTTGTTGCCCGTAAACTCTTCGGCAAAAGCGCGATAATGTTTCCCCCAAAAGAATAGCTTCGGGTGAAGAAAGAGCCGCAAAACGTCGTTCTCCTTCTTCCTTATCCTGCTCACAATAAAACCCCATATACCGCCAATAGGCAACAGTCGCTTCCGCTTCACCCCAGCCCATATCGGCAGCCTTCGTAGCAAGGGAACAAATAGCTCATATCCCGCTTTCCATAGCGGGCCTCGGAGTACTGTGCACCTTTCTGCGCCCAGCCTGCTCCGCTGAACACAGCCACACATGTTCGCACACCCGCATCACCTTCTCCCACCAGAACTCATATTCTTCTTCGCTGAGATCGACTTCGACATTACAGTCGAATGCACTGAATATCAATTCAAAGAAACCTTCCGTCAGTTTCTCATCCTCCCGGGTGTCCAACGCATATTCGCATACAGCCAATGCTTCCCACCAGTTATCAGCATTTAATAATGAAGTAGATGTATATTTCGGAAACCATGCCGCAGCAGGTTTCCCAAAGGCTTTAATCCCGGCGGACAACTCCTCGAATTTCTCTTTCAAAGTTCCCATAACAGTCTCTTTATCTTCTTTTTCTTGTGTTAATAGTCAATAGAAAAAATCTCGTAACGAGCGCCAAGGTACAAATATTGACTGAATGAACAAAAAAGAGAACCCAAAAAGATAAAGAGCAGATAAAAAGAAAAGGGAGAAACCATGTGGTTGACATGACTTGTGAAAGTAAAATAGCTTATAGTCCCAACAATTCCTGCAATCGTTGCACGGCTGTTTCGATCTGCCAGCGATCTTCCAGTTCGTCGGCATTGAAAATATATTGCGCCTGCGTGTAGAAAGGGAGCCCGTTGTTCCAGCGCCCGGATGATAAACGCTTTCAATTCATCATCCTCTTTTCCCTGAAGTATGGGACGCTGTTGCTTGGCGATACGCAACCGTCTGAACAACACATCGGGATGAACATCCAGAAATACCGTCTTCCCCACCCGGTTCATAAATTCCATATTATCAAAAAAACAAGGCGCTCCCCCCCCCGTAGAGATTACCACATTCTCGAACTCGGCCACCTCATGGAGCATATTCCTCTCCAATTCCCGGAATCCGGTTTCACCACGTTCGGTAAACAGCTCTCCAACAGTTTTGTGAAAACGCTCCTCAATATACCAATCGAGATCAACGAACGGTACATTCATCTTACGGGCAAATGCCTTACCCAATGTCGTTTTTCCGGCACCCATATAGCCGGTAAGGAAGATACGAACCATAAATGACTAATTTTGCTCACAAAATTAGTCATTTTATTAAAATCCAAGTATTAAAAACGAAGTTATTTGAATACCCTCACCCGTTCTTCGAGCGGTTGAAACTCTTTTTCACCCGGTTTAGTCACAGGAAGTCCGAACGGCATTTCCGCAATCAGATGCCAATGTCCGGGCAGATTCCATGCACGACGCACCTCGTCGTCAATCAACGGATTATAGTGTTGCAGTGACGCTCCAAAACCGACATCTTCCAACATGACCCATATAGCCAGCTGATGCATGGCCGAAGTTTGCAGCGACCAGCCGGGGAAGTTATCCTGATAGGATGGGAAAGCCTCCTGAAGTCCTTTCACTACCTTTTGGTCTTCAAAGAAAAGCACAGTCCCATATCCGCAAGCGAACGAGTTATCTATTTTTTCTTCCGTCTTTACGAAAGCCTCCGCGGGCACAATTTTCTTCAACGCATCTTTCACAATCTGCCACAGTTTCTTGTGTGATTCCCCTAACAAAAGTACCACCCGCGTAGACTGCGAATTAAATGCAGACGGCACGTGGCGTACGGTCATATTGACGATACACTCAATCTCCTGATCCGGGATAGGCGACTGATTAGTAATTGAATAGTAAGTCCGGCGATGTTTCAAAGCTTCACTAAAAGATCTTTCCATAATAGCTCCTTTCTAAATGTTATATTCTTAAACTCTCTTATTTTTTATAACAAGTAGCTCTGTTGACATGTTCAGTTAGAGAATATATTTGTACCTTCGCGCTGTCAATATACAGACATCAATTCATTGTAAAAAGGAAAAATGGCTAAACAGAAATTCTACGTTGTATGGGAAGGCGTGACGCCCGGGGTTTACACATCCTGGACGGACTGCCAGCTTCAAATCAAAGGATACGAAGGCGCCAAATACAAATCATTCGACACCCGCGAAGAAGCGGAACGCGCACTGGCCACCTCCCCTTACGCCTATATCGGAAAAAACGCCAAGAAGAAAAGCGAGAAAGTTTCTTCGGAAACATTGCCCGCCTGCGTGATTGACAACAGTCTGGCGGTGGACGCTGCCTGCAGCGGCAACCCCGGTCCTATGGAATATCGCGGAGTCCACATAGCCAGCCGCCAGGAAGTCTTCCACTTTGGCCCGACGAAGGGAACGAATAATATCGGCGAATTCCTCGCTATCGTACACGGACTGGCTTTGCTGAAACAGAAGGAATTCGATATGCCCATTTACAGTGACAGCGTCAATGCAATCAGCTGGGTGCGGCAAAAGAAATGTAAGACCAAGCTTCCGCGTACCGCAGAAACAGAGGAACTGTTCAAACTGATAGAACGTGCGGAGAAATGGCTTCGGGAAAACACATACACCACCCGTATTCTGAAATGGGAAACCAAAGAATGGGGAGAGATTCCGGCAGATTTTTGGCAGAAAATAAGACAAAAAGGCCAAACACCCCAAAATATATTTTTTATCTTTGAACCCAAGATAGCATTTTTGTATCCAAACACATCAATAAATGTATGAAAAATAAGCAATTTATTATTTTAGCGGTCGTTTGCGTCGTTACTCTTCTCCCTTTTATGGGATTAACGGATTTCCATACCAAAGGGGAACCCCGCGAAGCAATCGTTGCATACTCCATGATTGAAACCGGTAACTGGACGCTTCCCGTCAACAACGGCGGGGGACATCGCCTACAAGCCGCCCTTGTTTCACTGGTGTATTGCCGCCCTTTCCTCTATTGCCGGGAAAGTAACGGAATACACTTCACGTATGCCCTCTGCATTGGCACTGATAGCTATGGTGTTAGGCGGATTCTTATTCTACGCCAAACGCAGGGGAGCTTCAGTCGCCCTCCTTATGGGCTTAATTACCCTGTCTAATTTTGAAGTCCACCGTGCCGGTATGAACTGCCGCGTTGACATGATGCTGACCGCCTTTATCGTACTCGCGCTCTACCAACTCTACCGTTGGTGTGAGAAAGGGCAAAAAGGATTCCCCTGGATAGCCACCTTGTTTATGGGATGTGCCACACTAACCAAAGGTCCCGTAGGTATCCTCCTGCCTTGCATGGTCACCGGGGTCTTTCTGCTGATCCGGGGTACCAGTTTCTTCAAAGCCTTTTTCTCGATGGCACTGGTAGCCATTACGTCCTGTATCCTGCCCGCCCTTTGGTACATCGCTGCCTACCAACAGGGAGGAGATAATTTCATCTCACTGGTTATGGAGGAGAATTTCGGTCGTTTCATGGGAAAAATGAGCTACGAATCCCATGAGAATCCTGCTTACTACAATATCATTACAGTCGTCCATCCGGCTATGCCCCTTACACATTGTTGGTTCTGCTTTCCTTATTCAGCCTTACATACGGGAAAATAACCGGAAAACCCCGCGAATGGTGGCAGAGGTTCACAACATATATCCGCGAAATGGACAGCACCCGCTTGTTCTCTTTATTGAGCACTGTTCTCATTTTCGTTTTTACTGCATCCCAAAGAGCAAGCGCAGTGTTTACCTGTTACCCATTTATCCGTTCATCGCCTATTTCCTTGCCGAATATATCATGTATCTGGTCCGGAAAAACTCAAAAGCAGTTAAGATATACGGCGGATTTCTCTCCGTCGCCGCTATTCTTCTCCTTGTCACATTTATAGCCGTGCGGTTAGGATTAGTGCCCGACAGTATTTTCCACGGAAGACACGCCGCCGAGAATATAGCCTTCATGAACGCGTTGGCAAATATATCTCACTCAACGCAGGCCACATCATCGTCATCTGCCTGCCATTAATTGCAGCCATCTATTTCTTCCGGACAATCAGGAAAAAAGAATCGGGAATGAACGTAGTGTATGCCACTCTTTTCGTTACATTCTCGCTTTTCATGTCATTGGACGGTGCTTACCAGCCCGCCATACTGAACACCAAATCGGACAAAGGAATGGCGGAAGATATCCGGGAAATAGCTTCGGGCAGCAAGATCTATTCTTATGTAGCTGTCGATATGCTCCGTTTCTACACGGTCAATTTCTATCACAACGACCAGATAGGATTGTTTGAAAAGGATATGCCGGCCGAAGGCTATCTATTGGTAGGACGACGCGATTTTGAAGGTTTCAAGCCCAAATATGAATCCGAATATACTTTTGAAGAAGTATATCAGAGCACGAAAAGAGGATGTGACATCCGTGACATTATTTACCTGTATCGTTTCAAGAGAAAATAGCCATAGGATCAGCGTAGAATAACAGAAAAAAGTAAACCCGTTACAGGTTTACTTCTTTTTCTATCAGATAACGCGGACGGCGTTTCACCTCCTTATATATTTTACCGATATATTCACCGATCACTCCGACGGCAGTCAGGATAGCGCCGCCGATAAACCAGACAGAAATGAGTAGCGAAGTCCAGCCTCGGATTACGTCTCCGCCAATAAACTCCACCAAAGCATAGATAATGGCCAGGAAAGAAACCAGCATAAAGATAAGCCCGGATGTGGTAATCAGGCGTAATGGTTTGACAGAGAAAGAAGTGATTCCGTCCAGGGCGAAGTTCAACATCTTCGTGAACGGATATTTCGATTCACCGGCAAAACGTTCCTTGCGGTCGTAATAGACAGAAGCGGTAGGATATCCGAGCATACACACCATGCCCCGGAGGAAAAGATTACGTTCGGGGAAAGACACCAATGCCTTCAGGGAGCGCTTGCTCATCAGACGGAAATCCGCATGATTGTAAACAATCTCCCCGCCCATTGTCCGCATCAGTTTGTAGAACATCTGCGCGGTATGTTTCTTGAAGAACGTGTCCGTTTTACGTTCCCGCCGTACACCGAACACCACATCGGCCCCCTGATTATAATAATCCACCATTTCCACAATAGCATTCACATCATCCTGCAAATCAGCGTCGATAGATACAGCCGCATCATAATCGCCGGCCGCCACAAAAATCCAATCCCGCCCAGAGAGCCTGCTGATGCCCGACATTATGCGCCAGTTTCAAGCCCGCCACACACCTATGAGATTCAGACAATTGCTCTATCAGTTTCCAGGTAGTATCCTTGCTTCCGTCGTCCACATACAAAATCTTTCCTTCGGCCACCTTCCCTTCCTGCTCCATTCGGGCAAGCACATCAGATAGCTGACGAGTCGTTTCTTTCAATACTTCTTCCTCATTATAACAAGGAACTACAATCACAAGTCTCACGCCGTTCATAGCTTTTTATGTTTAAAGACAAACCGAACAAATAAGAAATTCACAGGAATCGCTATCGCAAACACCGGCACAGGTGCCCATGCTTTAGAAACTCCCAGATAGAGGAATACATTCAACAGAATGATATGCAACAAATAATTAACCAGATGCGCCCCTCCCATACCAACCAACTTTTTCCATGACGGAGTGGTTCCGAACGTAAAAATAAGAAGTCAGATAGAAGTTGACAATAAAACTGATTACATATCCCGTCGTATAGGCTACATTGACGTTGATAAAAAGATTGCAGGAAATAATAAATCCCATAATGCAATGCCGTAGCCAGCACGCCGACCACGCCAAAACGTATAAACTCTTTCACCAACGGCTTTGTTTTCATAAAGCACTTACTTCTTGACGGATACTTTATCTAATGTCTTGTGTTCTTTTACCAGGGATTCCGTACTTTGCAGCATAGAGAAGCAATAATCTTTCAAGTTCCGGAAAGCCTCCTCATCAGTACCAGTGGCAGCGTGGAGCCTTACCTTCCTCCAGTTTGTACTTGAATTCCTGTTGGCTGTCCGGCGAATAGATAAACATATTCACCGAGTCTCTTGCCCCGATCAGATTATCCGCCGTAAAGAACATACAAGGACGTTCTTCTTCCAACAGATTGACACCGAAATTGTTTTGCAGGTAACTTATGTTAAGCAGTCCCAACAACGTAGGAGATACATCCACCTGCCCACCAAAACCGTCGTATACCCCCGGCTTGATATCTTTCCCGTAAATCATCAGAGGAATATGGTTATAAGACTGGGGCATTTCACATTCAGGTGTTCCCACCATTTTGCCATGATCGCCCAGAAAAACGAAAATCGTATTGTCAAACCACGGCTGTTTTTCCGCAGCCTGCATAAACTGCCGGATAGACCAGTCGGCATATTCTACAATCTGTTCTTCGAGCACATCACTATGCGGGTGGAAATAGGGCGGAATCACATAAGGGGGATGATTGCTGATAGACAGCAATACGCTGAAGAACGGATTCCCCGTCCCGGCCCTTTCATTCAAAATAGGAAGTGCATACTGATACATGAAGTCATCCTGCACACCGAAGCTGTTTACTACTTTTTCCGAAGGATAATTCTCCTGAGCGTAGATTTCGTCGAACCCGTTCGTGCGAAGGAATGCATTCATATTGTCGTACTGCGATTCGTGAGTCATAAAGAACAGGTTACAGTATCCGTTCTCCTGCAATACGGTAGGCAGTCCCGAATAGACAGGAATCACAGAACCTTTCATGGCATTCCGTTTCATGATAGCCGGAAAAGAATAAAGCGTGGAATAAATACCATGATTGGTATGAATACCGGAGGAGTAGAAATGACTGAAACTCAAGGATTGCTGATAAAGGCTGTCCAGATAGGGAGTCAGTTTCTTATCCGATCCAAAAGTCCCCATTAGATTGGCGGACATAGACTCCATAAAGACCAGAACTACGTTCCTGCGATTAGGCGTACCTTCCCGTTCTACTTTCCGTGCGATCGGAGACAACCGGTCAATTCCTTGCCTATGCAAATATTTCTGTACTTTTGATAAAGCGTCTTCCTCAGACATCAGATGCAGAGTCCGGTTTTCTTTCCGGTTATCATCCAGTGTACTTGTCAGCAGATTAAAGACGGGATTCACTCCCAACTGATTCAGGAACGGGTCTTCACAATAATATGCCTGACTTACTTTTATCGGGTTATATCCCATACGCCCACGAATGCCGAACAGGCAAAGCCCGATACAAATTGCACCTGCTACCAACACAGCTACCCGGCTCAACAGACTTATCTGTGGTGCAGCCTTTTCTGCCCTACGATAGAAATAGGATGCAAGGGAAGAAGCTCCCCAAACAAATACCACGATAGACAGGAGTCCGAGGAATATCGGAAAATAGTAAGAAGACTCCCCAAACATCAGACCAGCTTGTTGTACCGCCATAGCCGAACCAATTATAAATAGAAGAATTAATCGTTTTGAAGAAATATTCAAAATATGGAATATTGGCAGCAGCGATAACAAAAGATACCGAATAAAAACAACTAAAATAAACCGTTGTAGACCTAAACAGCCATTTAGCGGTGTAGTTACAAAGAGCGGCTATCCACAAAACAACCAGAGGGAGCAACAGGATATAACAAGCTATTACATTGTCAAACCAGAGTCCGCGGAGGAAAGCACCGGACTGCAAAAGAACATCTCCCTTTATTTCTGCCGGGAATTGATAGTCAATGGAACAGAACAGTGTGAACCGGAAAATAAAGAAAATGAAGAGAGCTACCACGTGTATGGATAACAGATATAAGAGGTAGCACTCAAAACGTTTTATAGAGATTCCTTTCATTAGATTCAACTTAAAAAGTTCCATTATAATTATTCCGTTAAAGTTGCTGCATATCGTGTAAGCGTTTGTAATATCCGTTCAGTTCTATGAGTTCCTCATGCTTGCCGCGTTCCACAATCTCTCCCTCATAGAGCACGCAGATTTCATCCGCATTCTTAATAGTAGAAAGACGGTGAGCAATGGCAATCGTTGTACGCGTCTTCATCAAACGCTCCAACGCTTCCTGTACCAGACGTTCCGATTCGGTATCCAGTGCCGAAGTAGCCTCATCCAGAATCAGAATCGGCGGGTTCTTCAAGATAGCACGGGCAATGCTGATACGCTGACGCTGACCACCGGACAATTTACCGCCACGGTCACCGATATTCGTATTATATCCTTCCGGCTTCTCCATGATAAAATCGTGTGCATTCGCAATCTTGGCAGCTTTCTATCACTTGCTCCATTGTTGCATTTTCCACACCAAAAGCGATGTTGTTGAAGAATGTGTCATTAAACAAGATTGCTTCCTGATTCACGTTACCGATCAAACTGCGCAAATCGGCAATACGAACATCACGTATACTGGTTCCGTCGATTGTGATATCTCCTTCCTGCACATCGTGATAGCGCGGCAGCAAATCCACCAACGTCGATTTACCCGACCCCGACTGTCCTACCAGTGCGATCGTCTGACCTTTAGGAACTGTCAGGTTCACATGCTTCAACACTTCCCGTTTACCGTCATAACTGAAAGTGATATCCTTAAACTCAATTTTGTCATTCAGTCCCTTCAACGGTTTCGGATTCGAAATTTCTTTGATCTTATTCTCAGCCTTTCAGAATCTTGTCTACACGGTCCATTGAAGCCAGACCTTTCGGGATGTTGTATCCTGCCTTCGCAAAATCCTTCAACGGATTGATTACGCTATACAAGATCACCATATAAAAGATAAATGTCGGAGCGTCAATCGATGCGTTTTGTCCCAGAATCAATGTACCGCCGAACCATAACACAGCTACAATCAGAATCGTTCCTAAGAACTCACTCATAGGATGCGCCATAGCCTGACGTATGGCAACCTTATTTGTCGCGTCACGAAGTTCGTTGCTGCATTTGGTGAAACGGTTAATCATTTTGTCTTCCGCAATAAAAGCTTTGATAATGCGCAAGCCACCCAACGTTTCTTCCAGTTGCGACATCGTATCGCTCCACTTGCTCTGCGCCTCCAAAGACTGGCGTTTCAGTTTTCGTCCTACCACACCCATCAGCCAGCCCATTCCCGGCAACACAACGATCGTAAAGAGAGTCAACTGCCAGCTGGTGATGACCAGTGTCGCAAAATACAGAATAATCATAATCGGACTCTTCATCAACATATCCAACGAGCCTGGTAATGGAGTTCTCCACTTCACCACATCCCCGCTCATACGAGCGATAATATCTCCTTTTCTCTCTTCCGAGAAGAATGACATCGGCAGACGCATCACCTTGGCATACACCATAATACGGATATCACGTACCACTCCTGTACGCAACGGAATCATTACAGCCGAAGAAGCGAAATAACAACCGGTTTTAAACAATGTCATAATCATCAGGAACAGTCCCAAAAAAAGATAAGCGCCATAGTAGGTCCATTATCTATTATCATCTGACTGATATAATAATAGAAGTTATTCTTAGCAACATCGGCCAAATCACCACTTCCCCATTCCATAAAATGATAGACCTTATCAGCCCCTTCCGTCTTGAACAGGATACTCAGAATAGGAATCAAAAAAGTGAATGAAAACACATTGAATACAGCAGATAAAATATTCAGCAAAACAGCCCAGCCGATATACTTCTTATAAGGCGACACAAAACGTCGCATCAATTGTAGAAATTCCTTCATTACTTGCCATTAAATAAGTTAAGACCGCAAAGATACAATAAAACCGATTAACAGACAGCAGTTTCACCGAATTATTAACGCGATTTATCGAAAAGAGCTTGTAAGAAAGCGATCATATATCCGACAAACTCTCATTTCCCGAGTCATAAAGTCTTCCTTCCGGTAAGTCTTTCGCAATTGCCCTGTATCTCTTTTTGAGCGACAGCCACCACATGATAATAAACTCCGCGCGTTTTCCTGTACGATTTCACTCCCAACCGTTGCAGAATACGTCCGAAATAGTTCACCTGACCGGAAGAGAATTTCATTTTACTCGCCTTTTTTGTATCCGTTGCAATATATCGGCAGCAAGTATCCACTCTCCTTCTTCCTCATCGTCCGCAACGCGGTAATACACAAGAAACAGCGTTCGATAAGCGGTGACTGTTCAAACTCCTGATTGGCTTCCGTCATAATGGCTTCTTCCTTTTCGTCAAACCAATACCGTTCATTGTGATAGAGCGCCGCCATTGCCTGCGCATAAAGCTGTTCATAATCAACAGGACGAACCACATCAATCACTCCCGTAACCTCCACACCTATATAACGACGACTGCCGGAAGTATCTGTCAGCAAATCCTTATGATTGCTTGTTCCGATGAAAGAAGCGTAACGGCGAAGTTCTTCTACCGCCGAAGCATTCGGGCGCCGTGTATTAACGACCGGCTTTTTGCATGATATGTTTAAGGAAAGGCTGCTGATTGATACCTATCTGGTCAAACTCATCCATATTAATCAGCAAAAAACGATTCAGATACAACTCCGCATCCCGTTTCCGGCTAAAGTCAATGCTATCCGTATAGTACGCCTGCAAACACGGCGGTAGAATCAGGCGGCAAAACGTAGATTTCCTGTAAGCCTGCGGACCGACTAATATAGGCGAAGTGCTGTTTGCATGATTTTTACCCAGTCCACGCCAATGAGCTATCATGCTGAGAAACCAACGACGGAACAACTGTGCCCAATGGGGATTATTGCAAGGAACCCGCTTTGCCAGATCTCCGATGTGATCTTTGCCGTCCCAACGGGGGAGATCATAAAGGAACTCTTCAATAGGCTGATAAACCGGTACATGATCTGAATTCAGATAACGCACCACGTCTTTGTCCCACAATTTAAGCCCTTCGTATTGCGCATTCATGGTAATACTTGCCATCAGCCTCTTATTTACCGGACGAAAATAAAAATCAAAACTGTTCCGTTGCCGGCATTCCACTTGCGAGGTCAACTGATTGAAACGAAACTCATAACGACGTTTCATAAACTCATCCATTTGCATCACAAACAGTTGTTCCGGCAGCAGACTGCTTTTATCCGCAAATCCTTTGCAAGTGCGATATACATTCTGCACTGTCTCACGGATCAGAAATTCATCATCCGGCAAGCGGTAATGGGCACGAGTCCACCGCACTGTATCCTCTGCGGGAATACCGGCACGAAAACAATGTCCGGCCAGACAAACCAGCAAGGAATGTATATCATCTCCCGGCTGATAACCATGCTGCTCATCCAAAGCCCGCGCAAAAGCCGCCTCAAAAAGTACGGAAAGAGCTTTATAACTCTCATATCCCGGTACAAGCCGTTGCAAAGGCGAGGTTTCCGCCTTCACCTGTTCGCGATAGGTCGTTTCTCCCGGCATAGCCATAGGCTGTTTCATATAGACAGGCATCGCTTCGGGATTGAAATACAGTTCGGGGTCGAAGGTCAGACGACAATATTGCTCCAGTGAAGGTTCTTTCAAGTCGATATCGAAAGGAAGCTGCGGTTGATAAAATTTCACGGCGAGCCGGTAAGCGTGCGCATGGAAAAGTTCCGCTTGCTCACGGTTGCCCGGCAAAAGATCGTCAGGATAAGTAAAGCGCACCCATATCTTTACCGACTTTCCGGAAGAACCGGTAAAAGCAAGATAGGTCTGCGGAAACTCCTTCACACGTTCTTTCACCTCATCCGCTTCCATAGGTCCGGAGAGATTGTTCACTTGAAGCATCACCACTCCGTTGTACTCGTCCATTGTCATTACCCCGTTCTTACGGACAAAGGCAGCCGCAGGAAGCAACTTCGGCACTTTCTGTACATAGTCATTTTTATCTCCCGGAAATATATAAGGCAGGACTTCTCTCATTCCTGAGACGAGTTGTGCTTTAGTTTCCACTTTCATTTGCTCCACGAGCTGTTCGATTTTCAACGTCCGCAAAGTGTTCACTCTGCCGTCGTCTCTAATTTGTGTTATTCTCATTACTTATTTAGTTTGTCCTGCATGTTTGTGTAGGGCGATTATTACCGGAGACAAAAGTACTGTAAATATTCCATACAAACAAATTTTAAAAGCGCTGGTTCTTCTTTCTACTAGAAAAGATTTTTCAATTTCATTTCTCATATTCTCATACTTTTCAGTTAAAGTGTAGTCAATCAAATAGATGTACTATGAGAAATACTTTTTCAAACAGGCATTTCTCATAGTTTATTCCACATTTCGGCTCAAAATTTGGGTATTTCTCATTGTTTTTCAGAGTATTTCTCATAGTCAGCACAACTCTGCTTGCCTAATGCCGGATAACCTTATCCAATATGAAATTAAACTATTATTTACGTATAAACAACTAAGCATTTACTTGTTTTCCGCCCAATATTGTTGTATCTTTGAAGGAACATTCCAACCGTTCCACTCCAGTGCACAGGCCTGTCTACTCCAGTAAAAAGTTCTGTCTACTGAAGTGCAAAAAAGAACCGTCTACCGGAGTGGAACGATAGAAGCATCGGTAGGAAAAGAAAGGAATGAAGGCAAGATATAGCAACAGCCTAAGTAACATAATATATAAATCACCATTAAATTGAAACAGCAATGGCAATACAATTCGAGTTTTATAAGAATCCCCAACCGGAAAAAGAAGGGGAAGAACCAAGCTACCACCCTCGCGTAGTTAATTTTCAACATGTCACTACTCAGCGACTAGCAAAAGAAATCCACATGGCAACTACTTTCGGAAAAGCAGAAGTAGAGGCAATGCTAATGGAATTGAGCAGATGCATGGGCAACCACCTATGCGAAGGAGAACGAGTACATCTGGATGGGATCGGCTATTTCCAGATTACATTGCAAGCGACCGAACCCGTGCACTCGCTTACCACTCGTGCTGACAAAGTGAAACTAAAAATCCATCAACTTCCAGGCCGACAGAGACTTGAAAAGTTTGTGTATGACCACACACCTGCGGCGTTCGAAATATAAACCGCATTCCGCCTCTCTTTCAGAAGAAGAAATTGACCGGAAACTCACGGAATATTTTGCAACGCATCCTGTCTTGACTCGTACTAATATGCAGTCTCTTTGCAGGCTTCACTCAAAGTATGGCCAGCCGGCAAATACGCAGGCTAAAGGCAGAAGGTAAGCTGCAAAATATCGGGAAAGCCTACGCAACCTATCTATGTTGCAGGGGCGGGATACTATGAGAAATGAGCAAAATCAGGGGTCGTTTTGCAAAAAAACTATGAGAAATACAAGTTCCTAAAAGTATTTCTCATAGTCTACTTTACTAATTATCTGCGATTTATAGCGAGCTTATGAGAATATGAGAAATGAAAATCAAAAATACGCGTCAGAGGATCGAGCTAATATAGAAAACCAACAACCCAAATAGGCAACTTACACCTGTAAGGTGTTTCTATCCCATCAGCTAAAATATAGGAATCAGGCACATCCGCTATCTGATTATACGTTTTACCTTCACCGCCAACTTCCAAAGTATATTTCCCATTAACTTTAAAATCTCCTGTCTTCTTTCCATATTCTATTTCATGATCACAAGAAAGTTGATTCACTACAAAAGTTTCACGTGCTGTTCCTATTTTCACAGGATGAGAAGCCAAAAGCATACAACAGATTAGGATTATCCAAATAAATCTTATCCGGCTTTTGCATCTTCTTGACAGATAATAAATCCGCATATAAGAGATGCAGTAGTTTTGCTTTTTCCAGACTATTCAGGTATTCTATAACCGTGTTACGATGAATACCGATAGTTGTCGCCAATTTGGATATATCCACTTCAAAAGGAACAGAGGACGCAAGAATACCCAACAAGGCTTTTATCTTACGCACATTACCCACATCAATTCCACACAACTGAGGTAATTCCGTTTCTACAATAAAATTAACAACCTGTTCTATGCTTGTGTAATAGTCTATCTGATTTTTCAAATAAAACGGATAATATCCATACTGCAAATATTCTCTAAAAAGAGGCAAAGGACGACACACTTTGTTCACCTCCGAGCAGATATTTCCAGGAGAAGTCAGAACCTCTTCCAAAGTACATATAGGTAAATCCAACTGTTTATAAAACAATAAAAATTCCCGAAAGGAAAGTCCCTGCATTTCATAAGGGATACAACGCCGGGATAAGTCAGCGTCAGCATTCAATATATTAAGTAAAGAGGATGCACTGAACACAACTTTCAAATCGGGATACATATCATATACTTCCTTTATCTCCTTGCTCCAAGTCGGATATTTATGTACCTCGTCCAAGAAGAGATGCTTCCCTCCATTTTTCACAAACACATCCACCAACTCCAACAAAGTATGATTGGAGAAATAAACAGAGTCCAGCGTACAATAGAGCACTTCCCTGCTATAAACCTCATAATGCTGCTTCATATACTGCAACATTAAAGTAGTCTTTCCCACTCCACGAGGCCCTTTAATAGCAACCAACTGGGCATCCCAATTGATCTGATACATCAATGTCCTTATTATCTCGGTTGATGTCAACGACAACAAACGATCTTGTTTCGCAAAAAGAGTTTCCATAAATTTCTATATCTTAGTACCTTCAAATACAAAGATAACCATTTGCTGTTTGGAAACAGCATTTTCCGCTACTTTTTGCTGTTTGAAAACAGCAAACGAAAATTATTTCAATTTTAATCACCGGCACGTACCTCACGAACGAATTTCTGAATTTCAAAGGGAGATTCCACTTTATCCACGCTTGCATAATAAGGAAGCAGAAAACAGACAAAACCTTCTTCCACTTCACGATTAGGAAAACCCAAACGGTAAATACCCAATTTTTCATCATATCTCTTAATAGTAAGGTATCCACTCTGATAAAGCACCGGACATCAAGATTATCGTATAACTCCTGTTCGCTGACACCACAAATATCTATCTACTTATTCCACATTGATATGTCATCCAGGTTATTCAAATCACTGAATACGCTAACTTTGCCGAACTTGGTAACCCCCGTCAACATAGTAAACAATACAACCATCCTAGCTTTTCAATGCGCCATAGAAAGCTTCTAATGTATTACGGAAACTTTTTTGCAAGGCATCATCACCAATAGCCTGTAGCATCGGTTTATCATACTCTTCCACAAGAATGACCACACGCCGCCCTTCCTGTCGACAAGCACGCTTGATAATACCCTCAAAACGCATCGCTAAGGATTTTCCCGAAGACTCCGCGCCATACATCTTCTCCCATTCTACTAACGCTCCGTTCAGCTTATTCTCCAAACTCTCCGGAATATCGTATTTCTCCGTATTAAGATCAAGATGTAATACCGGATATTTTACCCAGTCTTTTTCCAACTTCTCCATAGCCAATCCAACAAATAGTTCACGCTTTCCTTGGAAATAGGCTTCAAGCGTAGAAATAAGCAAGACTTTTGCCAAAACGACCCGGACGGCTAAAAAATAGTAATTCCCAGTTTTTACCAATTGATGGATTAATGCTGTTTTATCAATATAAAAAATAACCTTCCTAGCGATTTTTTTCGAAGTTCTGCACGCTGATAGGATAAATTTTACTGCCCATATTTCACTCTGTTTAAGTTCACGCCATACAAATATACATAGAAATATCTGAAATAGATGCAAATTCTACCAAAACTGCCTGACAGAGGTATAAGACATGTAACAACATCTAATATTATCTACTCAAGAAAAGCAAATTCAGTAAAATATAATTGAAAAATCATGTTTATAAACATCCGCTTTATTTTGATATTTATGGATATTATTTTTACTTTAGGCAATTATAAATCCTAAAAAATAATATTATGAAAAAGATTCATTGGTTATTTGGCTTATTATTATCAATTTGCTATTCATGTTCAGAACTTGACGACTTCTCTGTCGAATCAACTTCTGAATCTCTGTCGACTCCAACGACTAGGTATGCTGGAGATGAAAAATATGACGTATTAGGCTATGGTTATGATGTAACAGGTGAATACTTGCATCCTTTATCCGTCCGGAATCCCGTTCTGAATATAGCAAAGTACGAACAAGAGCATTTCGATCGGCTGCAATATAACACTTCTTCCTATGGCTTTGATCAAATGTATTATGGATATTCTGCCTCTGATTACACAAAAGATATTACAAAAGAAACAAAAGTTACTACTAATATGAGTTATGGTAACGAAAAGGTGGATACTGTTCCCTATTTTTCAGGTAACATAACCAGTAATAATTATTTAAAAACAGAGTACGCTTATTCTGATAAATATTCATTTGCAAGCGTAGATGCCGTTAGAAATCGGAAACATATTTGGATTAACGACGAAATTAGTCTCCTCTCTAAGTATTTATCAGAAAGTTTTAAAGCAGATTTAGAAAGGCTATCTCCAAGCAGAATAGTAGAAAGATATGGGACTCATGTATTAACAGATTTCATTATCGGAGGACGTTACAAACTAGTGTACAGATCTGTTATTACACATTCAAAAGATGCAACTCATAAAAAGAAGACTGTAGCATCCGGATTTAAGGCAGCGTTGTTCGGTATTGGTTTTTCCTTGAATATCTCAAGAACTATTCAAACAGATGAATCTCTAGTTAAAGATAATCAGAATAAAGAACTTTTTGTTCAATTCTATGGTGGAAACGGTACAAGTTTGAGATACGATTTAGAGAAAGGAATGCCAACAGGAGTAGATGTGCAGAGTTGGGAGAATAGCATAAATTTAGGCAATAGCTGTCTAAATGAAATAATGTGGGAGGAAACTTATCCGATTTATGACTTTATTTCTGATCCAGTAAAAAAGGAAGAAATAAAAGCAAGCTGTCATACAATATATAGAAAATTCAAAAATTAATGAACTCAATTTACTTCCATTGTATACTTATTTATTAAAAGGTGATATATCAGACCATCTCGTCACAACACATCCTGCAATAGAAGAGTATTGGCCGGAATATGAGTTTGATCAAATAGAAGGATACATTTTAAAGAAACAGTTACCAGGAACAATTCCATTATATGAATATTACACCGATGCAGGCACAAATCATTATGCTACAGTTGTTTCTGATTTTGACAAAACATATCCCTTTTATGAGAAGAAAGGAATTATGGGTTATGTTTATCAAAAACACAACAATGGAAACAGTTCCCTTATATGAATATTTCAGCGATGAATTGAATGATCATTATGCATCAACGATACCTAACATACCAACCCTTTTTCCAGGCTGGAGACGTGTTAATGTAGGTAATAATGGATATGTATATCCTCCTAATTAAAAATTAACTTGAAGCCAGGCACTAAAAAGCAATAAAAGAGGCTGTCTCAAAATAGAAAAATGAGGCAGCCTTACTTATAATCTGTAAGTTGAAGTATAAGAATCCCCTTATTTTAGCCTTATTTCCTTAATAAGAAAGGGCAAAATAAGGGGATTTTTCTAAAGAGATTTCAATCTATAAGTTTTTCGTTCTTGAAATTCTATTTTGAGACAGCCTCTTTCTATTTACACAATCTTATAGATAGTCCCATTTATTAGAAACACGAACATTTACTGAATATCCTACATTACGGTCACGGGGAGTGGAAACGGTTACTTCACCCAACGAAATCTGGAGCTGTTTCTGCATCTTACTGTTACGACGATTACCCATCTGATTTCTTCTTCTGTAAGATATGCATCTTCTCGCCTTCCAAAAGCTGCATTAAGGATACTTGTCAACAACGGAGCAAAAGCATCGTCTTTACCTAACAAAGGCTTGCCTGCTTTTAGCTGTTCAATAGTCTTCTTCCTGATACTATCAAAATCAAATTCTTCTTTCATACAAAAAGCTGTATTAGCAAAGTTAATATTTTCTTCTTTGTTGACACAGTTTAATTCACATACTCTGATTTGTTGTCTGACAACTAAAAAAACAGACTTCCCTGAAAATTACAATATTCTGCAAGATATCTCTGAATGCTCACATAAATCCTCTAGTTTATAAGAGAATATCAGAGGCATCTTGCAGTAAAAAGGAAAGTATCAACTACTCATATCATACTATTTTGAGAAGATATCATTCGGAGCGACACTGGTATTATGGAATATCCTGAATCAGACCTTCCCAACTTTTAATACCAATCCGTTCCAGATATTGTTTAAAGTAATCATCTTCTTCATCAGTACCCGCTTTCTGATAGGTAGTCCATACAGGTTTAGCTTCTCCCTTATATTCTTCATCGCTGTATTTACGTAATCCCAAAGGAACACCATCGCCTAAATGATCAAACCAGCTATGCCATTGATTCCATTAATACCGTCCAAAGCATTAATTTTCTTCCATCCATAAGCAAATCCGGCCGCTTGATCCTGCAAATCTTTATCTTCATAGCTCGGAGAGCATGTTCCTGCTTCAGAAAGCCATACAGAACGCCTGATATTTCCCTTTATACTGGTTCTGCGAAATACCAACCCATTTATCCAGTACTTCAAGATTCTTCAGTGTCACATATTCCGTATCCATAGAGAAAGTCGCCTGAGCGTCATCCCAGGTACAAAAGGATTTCCCAGGCTGTGCCGGATAACTATGACATGCCAATGACCAGAAGAAATCACCTTCAGCCTTACTGAACTGATTCATAAAGTCGAGCATATCCCTTACTTTATACCAACCACCGCCGGCAGCAATGTTCCACCATGCGAGAAAGAAATGAACACTTCTGAATGCTGATCATACTGATGTACAATATTATAACACATACGCATTGAACGGAGATAGGTATCCATAAACGTAGCAATCGGTTTGTCACCCATATTTGTCCAATGACTTCCTCCGTCTACTTCGTTATGTATAATCCAGTGCGCTATGCGCATATCGGGATCACTATATCTTTGCGCTAAAAAGTCAAGTGCAGCAGCATAACATTGAGTAGACTCTACCGTAGTCATATTGGGCATTGTATAAGGAGCTACCCCGTTATAATCCGGATGCTTCAGGAGTTCGCCTGCATCTCCGGAAGGAGCAATCAACAAAATGCCGGCTACAGAAATTCCACGTTGACTGGTCTGTTGCAATACTACATCAAATGAGCTTATCAGATATTGTTCGTTAAAATAATATGTTTTTCCTCCATATGTATACGGTATGTCACCCGGCTGCTCAGAAAGATGCATAAAATTACTAATAGGAATATTGATAGTAGCACTGCTGATTCCCAACTCATCCAAATCATGTGTCAATAATCCATGATTAATAAGTCCGCCCAATCCTTTCTTCGATTTCAGAGGAACCGCTTCGACACTTTGTTTTGCATGAATTGCATCTACATTAGCATAACGGGCATGAGAAACAAGCTCATCCACATCCGCTCCTTCTTTAAACACAGCCCATTTGGACAATAGACGATCATATTTAAAATCTCCCACAGTAACATAGCGATCTAACTGTATGGAGAAAGAGTTTTCTGATAAAGGAATTTTAAACTCTATCTTCTCCGTTTTAAACATGTCCACAAAAGGAGGTATTTCGCCCAAGAAGAAAGTACCTTCGCCCGTATAATCTCCCTGGATAGTTACCGATGTTTCTCCAACCGTAACATCTGTGATATGGCAGGCATATTCTTTACTCAGATAATCTTTAATCCCTTGTTCATACTTCTCTTTATTCAAGGCTTCATTCTTTTCTTTCCTCTTCTTCCTTTTTCTCTTCGTCGTTCATAACACGCAGGCGAATGTTACGCATCTGTATGGTATTATTAGGATCAGTTCCAAAGTCCATACGCAAGTTATCTCCTTTTTTTGCCCCAATTAAAATTCTTTCGATATTCTTTCAGACGAACACTAAAAAAGAAACCCATTCTTCAGAAGCCGGCACCTGCCCCGCACTCATACTATGCGCCGGATCAATTCCTGTTTTTTACATCCATAAAGAAAAGTTCGAGATTACTCATCCCCAACGTTGTCTGATATTCAAATTCAAGTACATTACATTCCTCAGGCACATCTTCCCGCAAATACTCCGGTTGTCGCCCATGGATCACCATCAGTTGTTTCTATAGTACAAGTACTATCCTCATGTAAAGTCAAATTAACCCCCGACTTATACTTTCCATTCAATAACATATAAACAGGTGGAGTAACAGTCTCCTCAGGAGGAGTAACGGGAGGCTCTACATTTTCTAGAAAATCGTCCTGACAGGAAATTAAATTCACAATCAAAAATAGTACTCCCAACAATCCCACGCATCGCCCTACAAAGCGACCTAGTTTTCTCGTGCAAAAAACTCTCAGCTTTCTCATAATTTCAGTTTTAGTTAATTATAAACAATCAGAAGTTTTCAATAATATTCCAATCAGAAATTCCAATTATAGGTAAAAATTGCTCAAAAAATTCATCTTCTTCGTGTGTGTTTGCTTTTTTGGTAGACATACCATGCAGGTTTAGGTTCTCCATTATAAGATTCGTCCAAGTATTTACGCAATCCGAAGCAAGCTCCATCTCCCGGATGATCAAACCAATTATGCCATTGCCAAGCATCAATGCCTTCTAAAAGCATTAACCTTTTTCCAAGCATAAGCAACCCCTGCCGCCTGCTTTTGAAGTTCCTCATCCGAATACCCCCGCGAATTCACCCTGCTTCCGAAAGCCATACAGAACGTTTAATAATCCCTTTATATTTATTTTCTTTATCCAAAGCCCACTTATTCAGAACTTCAAGATTCTTAAAAGTAACAAATTGAGTATTCATAGAACAAGTAGCATTCGGATCATTCCAAGTACAAGGATTAGTCAAATCCTGTGCATAACTATGATAAGCCAGCCCCCACTGAAAATCCCCCTCCACTTTGCTATAAACGTTTAACAAATCAATCATTTCCTTACAGGTATACCATGTAGGGTTGGATTTTTCTGTCCATGAATGAGAAAAAGAAGCAAACACCTCTGCATTCTCATCATATTGTCGTACAATGTTATAACACATTCTCATAGACTTCACATAGGTATCAGTAAACACTGTTATTGGCTTTATTCCCATGTTAGTCCAATCCCTAGCTCCATCAACTTCATTATGCATAATCCAATGGCTAATTCTTCCATAGCGATTATCAGTAGTACAATACCTTTTCGCCAAAAAGTCAAGTGCCGCAGCATAACAATTAAGTCCCTCTAAGGTTGTCATATTAGGCATAGTATACACCCCACCATCATTATCTGGATGCTGCAATATTTCTCCCAGTTGTGGGATTAATACACCTAGATGCTGGCTCTAATAGTATAATTGCTGCAACAGACATATTTCGCTCTTTCGTTGCTGCCAAAAGAGTCCTATCAATCGAATTCTCAAGATAACCCAAATCCATGTAATAGCTTTTCCCCCCATATACATATTCAACATCACCAGTTCTTGGAGTAAGATGCATAAAATGAGTTATACAAACATTGATAGTAGCGCTACTGATATTTAATGATGCAAAGTCAGATATATATTGATTAGGAATAATGCCGCCCATTCCCTTCTTAGACACAATCTTAATAGGAGCCAAATGTTGAGTAGCGAAAATCTCATCTGCATAGCGAGCATGCGAAACTAGCAAATTTTTGGCCTGCTTCTTCTTTAAAAATAGCCCACTTTGATAAAAAGCCTGTCATATAAAAAAGCCTTCCCTCTCAACAAACCGTTCAAGTTCTATTTGAAATAATGAATTTACAAGTTTTACTTTATAAGGACTATTCTTCAACTCCGCTACATCCATACTAGGGGTAATCTCACCTAGAAAAAAATTGCCTTCGCCCGTATATTCACCTGTCACCCTAACAGAAGATTCTGTTATAGACACAGAATGAATATGGCAAGTATAATCATTATATAAATAAAAGTTTAAATTTTCTTCATGTCGAACATCTTCCTCGCTAAAAAAAGGAGGTTCCGTTTCCATTCTATTATCACTTTCATTACAAGAAACTATAACTAAAAGATAACATATAAAAGAAAAAGCAAAAATCACTTGCTGCACAAAATTACAGTTCTTTGAATAAAACTGTCTCTTTAGATTTTTCATATATAAAAATTCTATATAGTTTAGGTTTAGGATGCACAAAAATAGAATAATTATAGCATCATCTATAAACAATTGCTTTTTTTTTAACAATAAAACTTTTATAATGCTACAAGAATTTAGGATATCTCCAATATATTTTCAAATCTTTTTCTTTAATAAAACATTACAACCCGTCTAGCACAACCTCATTAAACTATATAAAAACCGGATTCTGGAGTAACATTTTCCAATATTGCTGTGTTTCATCATTATACAATACTACATACTTATCAGGGTTGTCTGCCAACAAAGCTCCAAATTTCCCCAAAGTTCCTTTCGTCGTTATTTGATGTTTACAATGAGCTAACAGATATAAATCCATATAACCTTTATCAGAGCCATTTATATCAACCACTTCTGCACAATCTTTCACAGAAAGCCTTGGCAACAAGTCCATTTTAACCCATTCTGGCTCATCTGAAAAAAAAATAAAAATAAGGTCTATACAATTTCTTTTTAAAGAAAGCCGTAGCATTTATAAAATAATCAAATGAAGCTGTGGTGCTCCATAAGAAGATACTTCTTCCTTTAAATCTCCTCTTCTGACATGAACTCCAACAGAATCTACACACTTATCTATTTCTAAACATTTTATCTGATTAACTTTATCGAGAACACCATCAACCATTCTATATAAAGATTGAAAAGTTTCAAGCCACTGCTTTTGATGGGAAATGATAATATCCTCCTAAATATATAGGTGGAACCAAACTAAGAAATGACATATCATTAGTACGAATATCACCATCATTGCCCCCATAAAAGTATTCTCTTCTATATACATCCACTTCCAGTTTTGACGCTTCTTCAAACTCCAAATACGGGAAAGCCTTCAAAATATCAAAGTTTCTAACAAATTCATTGTTTATATCTAATCCCCATTCCTTATAAAATGTCAAATCATAACACACTGAAAAACCTCTTTTACGATATAAATTTCCCAATAAATATTGATGCATCTGCGAACAAATACCACCGTCCATCAATACAACAATTTTAGTTCGTAACAGTCCTCTATTCAGCAAATATTTATAGATATTTCTCTTCAAATCACCCAACATATTTTAAAAGCATTAACTTTAATTCGTATTAATGACAAATATATGTATATTTGCAGAATATACAGCCAACATAGCATATAATTTTTATAAGATTAGAACATGATTGCTCCATTACTAAGCATAATTACCGTAAACTACAACAACAAAAAAGTGGACTTATCCGAACTTTAAATAGTATCAAAAATCAAGAAAGCGTTTTTTTTGAACATATCATCATTGATGCTAACTCCACAGATGGAAGTAAAGACGCAATCCTACTATATGAAAAAGAAATTACATTTCCACTTTATTGGGTATCAGAGCCTGATAATGGCATTTATGACGGAATGAACAAAGGTATAAAACAAGCGCATGGAGAGTATCTGTTTTTTCTAAATTCTGGAGATACCTTAATAAGCAATACCATACTACAGGAAATAGCTTTAGATGGTAATAAATATATATATGGAAATATAAAATACATATTATCAGAAAAAGACTACAGATATATTACCCCCTCTGAAACATTAGATATCGTTTACCTTCTTAAAACAGCATTACCACATCAAGCTTGTTTCATTCACCATTCCCTATTTCAGAAACAATTATATAACACTGAATACAAAATCATATCAGACTGGATACATACAATGGAAAGTATTATTTTTAACGATTGCAGCTATAAATATATAGACATTGTAATAGCAGAAGTAGACGGGAATGGGATCAGTACCAATCAAGAAAAATTAATGGAAGAACGAATAAAATGGATCAAAAGCAAGTTTCCGAAAGCCATATTAGATGCATTATCTGAGCTATACGAGTATCGTATTTCCGAACTTGCTCCTTTCATACAGCCAATATCACAAACAAAAAAATTTAAGAAAAGGATTAGAAAATTAATATCATTTCTTTTAAAAATCAACAATATTATTTCTCACAAAAAAAGAATTGAACAGAAAAAAAATGAGATATGGACCCCTTCAATTAAGCAGCTAATCTCCCTCCTTAAATCTAACCAATAAAAGCGTCAAATACACTAGCATTTACAAGTGCCACAATTCATAGTTCAAGCACCATAATAATATTTTAGTACACCTAAATTTTACCTTTTTGAATATAGTACTTCAACCTTAAGTTCCCCCACAACGTGGAAAATCGGAAAGCAGAAACCACCCTCAATTCACGCTTAGACATTGATTGCTTCAATTCAGGAAAGCATCTCAAATCCTGTATTATTCTATCCATGTCTTTTTTTTCAAATTACGTATCTTCCTCCAAACAATTTTTTTGGAAAGTATTTCTAATATGAAAAAATGCCAAGTCTTTTTCATAAAGTCTATCACTCCCTTTTGTGCAAGGTAAAGTTCCAACCAACTTCTATAAAATTCAAAATTCGCAAATTTGCCTTCATCAAAATTGCAAGAATGAGAAAGTGAAAGATTCCGAATATTATAATCTAAAAATAACATATTCTATAGAAACAACTTTCTTTGAACGTAAAAGCAACTGCACACTCCAAATCACATCCTCCCCAAAACATATATTTGGATATATCTCCATTGGGTCATTCAACAACAATTCACGTTTATGAAATTTAGACCAAACACTCCAATAAGCCTTATTATTTAATATTTCTTTAAGGTAATCAATACCAGACATACTTGAGAAATTAAAAAACGACGATTTATAAGAGGTACCATCTAAATAACAAAACTGGAAAGGGGCAACTACAATATCCGCATTGCTAGCTTCCGCTTTATCTAGCAAATATTCAATTGCTTTTTCATGCAGACAATCATCACTATCCAAATATTGCACATATTTCCCCTTAGCTATTTTCAAACCTTTATTCCTAGCTAGGGCAGGTCCTCCATTTTTCTGTTCCAACCCGATTATACGCTTATCCAATTTTACATATCGATCTATTATCAATGATGTATTATCTATGCTTCCATCATTTACAACAATAATCTCAATATTTGTATAGCTCTGACATATTACACTTTTAAGGCATTTTTCTAGAAAAATTTCCCCATTGTAAACAGGAACAATAACAGACACAAGTGGTAGTAATTTATCCATATTACATTTATATTATCAACATTTAGGACATACAATTCGTCAGTTTTCCTCCGACTACATCGTCCAACCTCAATTTACATATATCAATACCTACATACTAGACCCTGCCAGTTGTTTCTAATCAGGAAAAATGTCGCCAATAATATATTGGCCAAAAATAGACAATTTTTCTTATTCGTTTGCGATAAAAAACTTCTAACTCTCGAGAAGGAAATTTTAATAATGTTTTAAATTTAAGCTCTCATATGCTTTATTGGCTTCTGAAAACACCTCGGTTTCGTCAAAAGGACAAACTCCTCAAAAGTAAAAAACATATACGAATAAGCCTATTCCTTACTTCCAATAATTCTTCTCCTTCAAACAATAAGTGCTTCTCTATAAACTCTATCCGAGAAAATTCAGCCATAAAATAATGATATCTATTCAAAGGAGTAATTAAATGACAAAGACTACTACTGCGTTCAACATAATGATAAAACACCTTATCAACCCAAGCTACCTGCTTACATTGCAATATCCACATATGCATCGCAATTCTATCTTCATAAATATTATTTTCTGGAAATTTATACTCTGAAAAAGACTGTTCTTTTAAAAAGCTTTTGTACAAGACGAACAATTCAATTTATCCCACATCATATCTCTTAATACATCCAACGATGAGCGTATATATATCTGTCCAGAGTTTTTACCACATCCTTCAATTCGACCATCCAAATATTCAGTCTGAAAATTAGAATAGACAATATCAACATCATGACATTTTATCACATCAAATAACTCCTCATACATATTATAATCGATATAATCATCACTATCAACAAAACCAACATAGGGGAGCTGAAGCAATATCTAGTCCTGCATTACGAGCTATTGATGCATTGGCAACCGGAAGATGAAGTACTTTCACACGAGAATCAAAAGACATATATTCATCACACAATGCGGCAGAGCCATCATTTGATTGATTTTCTACTAGAATTATTTCTATATCTTTCAAAGATTGATTACGTATCGAATCAATACACCTAGGCAAATACTCAACTGTGTTATGGACAGGGACAATTACACTTACTAAACAATCCATTCATTTATTATATAAATCGTTATATTCAGCAAATATACATAATTCCTCACTACCCCACACAACAAAAAGTAACAAAAAGCCCTGTTTCCTATTAAAAATAGCTAAAGCACTTCCAACAATTTTATCATATAACAAACCTACAAATTCAATTCATTATTATTATATTTGCAAACACATTTAAATAAATGATTATGACCCAACCCACATTAAGTATCATAACTGTAAATTTCAACAATAACAAAGGATTAATAGCAACTCTGAATAGCATAAAGAATCAGTCATTCACATCTTATGAACATATCATTATTGATGCGTGTTCAACAGATGGAAGCAAAGAAACAATTATAAAATACAGTAAAGAAACTTCTCATTTGGCCTACTGGGTATCAGAAAAAGACAGTGGAATATACGATGGAATGAATAAAGGAATAGAACATGCTTCTGGAGAATATCTATATTTTCTCAACTCTGGAGATTGTCTTATAAAAAGATGTTTTAAGACATATTCCTTTGATGGCACCCAATACATATATGGCAATATAAAAATTATACCAACAAACGAAGATCCATGGATATGGAAATACCCAGATAGATTCGACACATTCTTTCTTGCAAATTCAAAAAAGGTTGGATTTCACAACAAGCTTGTTTTATCCACCATTCATTATTCATAGAACAAAAATATGATACTAACTATAAAATTATATCAGACTGGATACATGCAATCCACTCTATAATCTTAAAAGGATGTAGCTATAAACACATTCCAACAACTATCGTTGAATACGATGGTGGAGGTGCAAGTTCTAATTATGAGAAAACATGGGAAGAACGCAACAAATGGATAGAACAAAACATCAATAAAACCTTTTTCAAATCATTTTTAGAACTAGAGGCTTTCAGGGAAACAGGGCTTGGTAACTTAGTTCCGTTATTAAATAAAACTCACAAGTTCAAAAAACGTATAAGGAAAATCATCTTATTTTTATACTACATAAATTCATTTTTTTCATTTCATAAACCAAAACAATAATGACTATGAAATCGCTTTTTTTATCATATATGACTATCAAATATTCGAAATGCAACGCTTTGGTGGTATTTCACGTTATTTCTGTGAGATAATTAAAAAAGAATTTCAGCAAAACATAAAATCATCGTGCGATATTCTATCAATTATTACCTCACAAGTTGGATGTTGGAAAAAAGCCTAATATTATTGCCAAGATTTATCTACAAACGATATCATTCCTTTTTTGAAAAAAAGAATCACGAAATAACAAAAAAACTACTAAAAACAGGTGGACCATACTTATTACACCCTACATACTATGATCCATATTTTTTAGATTATATTGGAGAAAACCCATACATTATTACTGTACACGATATGATCCACGAAAAATTTCCACAATATGTAACAGATGCAAATATCACAATAGGTCATAAAAAAAAGGTTATAACACGTGCCAATCGAATTATAGCTACTAGCGAAAACACCAAAAAAAGATATCATTGAAATTTTCAATATTAATCCTCAAAAGATAGATGTTATTTACCACAGCACAAGCATGAAACACTTTTCGGGAAAACATAAATTACAAATACCCGAAAGATTTCTATTATTTGTTGGCGATCGTACCCCCTATAAAAACTTCAAACGCTTTATGGAAACATTCGCTCAAATACATGAACAAGATAAAACACTATTTGCAATTTACACAGGAAGTAAACTAAAAAAAGACGAACAAGATATGCTTATTGGCATGGGTATATTCGAATATACGATTCATATAAAAGCTTCTGATCAAGCTCTTAGTGAATTATACTCAGAGCTTTTACTATTCGTATATCCTTCTCTTTATGAAGGCTTTGGAATTCCTATTTTAGAAGCCTATGCATGTCACTGCCCCGTAGCACTCAGCAACACTAGTTGTTTTCCCGAAATAGCAGGTGATGCTGCTGTATATTTTGATCCATACTCTATTAGTTCCATGTCTGAAGCTATCACAAAAGTAATATATAATGAAGAAAAACGTTCTCAATTAATCCGTTTAGGTAACGAACGTTTAAAACGATATTCATGGGAAAAAGCAGCCCAGAAAACAGAAGAGGCTTACCAAAAAGCCATACAATCATGAAAACAATGTAAAATCTTACATATATGAATGGACCAATACTTAGTATAATTACTGTAAACTTTAACAATAATCTTGGTTTACTCAAGACATTAGAGAGTGTAAGTTCACAATCATTTTCATCATATGAACACATTATCATTGATGCAGGCTCCACTGATGGTAGTAGAGAAACTATCATACAATATGAAAAAGAAAACCCTCATCTAAGTTTTTGGTCTTCAGAATCCGACAAAGGAATATATGATGGTATGAATAAAGGAATTGATCATGCAAAAGGACAATATCTATATTTCCTCAACTCTGGTGATTGCCTAAAAGCCAAGACATTCTCGCAAAAATACCATTTGATGGTACAGAATACCTATACGGAGACACTATCTTATTTTATAAAAGAAAAACTAAAAAAAGAGTATACCCAGACACATTGGATCTCATATATCTATCAGATAATTCACTACACCATCAATCATGTTTTTATACATCATACCTTGTTTAAAGATAAAAGATATGACATTAATTACAAAATCATATCTGATTGGGCACATTGTTTCCAGTGCCTTATAATTGAAAACCGCACTTATCGCCACTTACCATATATTATATCTGAATGCGATGGAAGAGGTATAAGTTCCAATGGGAAAGAACTTAATCAAGAACGTACATTATGGTTTCAAAACACACTTTTCCTGCAACACAAAGTAAAGTATTTATAGACTGTGCTGCACTAGACCGTTCAGGGTTTAGAGACATCATTCATATTTTAGCAAATACACACAAATTTAAAAAACGAATGAAAACTCTCATTCTATTTTTATATAAAATAAATAATCTATTCTCATATAAAGCACAAACGTATTAAAAATTAAAGCTCTAAATAATTGCTATTCTGAGGATAGTAATGTATATTTGCATGTTTATTCTTCATAAAATATCTGGAATATGAAAAAAGGGATCACAATATCGTTAATCATCGCTACATATAACTGGCCAGAGGCTTTGCGGCTCTGTTTGGATAGCATTTTTAAGACAAACGATATTGCCTTCTGAAATCATCATTGCGGATGATGGGTCTGATGAAAGAACAACAAAAAACTCATACATGAGTTTACACAAAATGCTTCCTTTCCTATATTCCACGAATGGCATGAAGACAGAGGATTTCGTAAAACAATAGTATTGAATAAAGCTATAAGCAAAGCATCTTCCTCTTATATCATTCAAATGATGGAGATATCATTGCTAGTCCAAATTTTATAGAAGACCATGTATATATGGCTGAGGAAGGGTGTTTTATTAGAGGAACCCGAGCAAACCTTAATGTAAGAGCGACCACATCTTTACTAGATAAAGGGAAACTATCAATAATAAATAAACTCAGTTAATAATGAAGCAACCTACAAATGCTTTACGACTTTATCCCATGATTGCGAAGTTTGCCACTCGTAAAGAATTGTCAGGAAAAAGAGTAAAAGGATGTAATATGTCTTTCTGGAAAAAAAGACCTTATTGGTATTAACGGATATGACAACAATTTACAAGGATGGGGACATGAAGATGAAGAACTTAGTTGGAGACTAGTAAACTCAGGCATAGAAAAGAAAATTATTAAATTTTCAGCAATAGCCTATCACCTGTACCATAAGCAGCTCTCTCAAGGAAGAACCGCATCATAGAGAGTTTATGAAGACTATTAAAGAACAAAAAATAACCCGAACAAATAACGGAATTGAAGAAATCTAACAAAACCAAACCTATGACAGTTTCATTGATTATCTCAACATACAACTCTCCCAAGGCACTAGACCTTTGCCTTATGAGTGTACTTCAACAATCAGTACTCCCTGACGAAGTACTGATCGCAGATGATGGTTCCAATGAAGAAACCAGGAAAATAGTGGAAGAATTCAAGAAACAATCTACTGTACCTGTTATACACGTATGGCATGAAGATAATGGCTTCCGCCTAACTGTTATCAGAAATAAGGCTATTGCAAAAGCCAGTATGGACTATATAATTCAAATTGATGGAATATCATTTTGAATCATCATTTTATCAAAGACCACAAACGCTTTGCACGCAAAAACAGTTTTGTAAGTGGTAGCCGTCTCAATATACAATCTGAACTTTCTAAGAAATTAATAATAGAACGAAGCATACGTGTTTCAATCCGTAATAAAGGAGTACATAACCGGCTCAATGGAATACGTTGGCAACTATTAACATATCTCTTACAAAACTACCACCGGACAGATCTACTATATGTACGCGGCTGTAACATGGGTTTTTGGAGAAGTGATTTATTAATGGTCAATGGATATGATGAAAACATGATTGGCTGGGGACGAGAAGACAGCGAAATAGCCTGCAGACTAATTAATGCAGGTGTACGTAAACGTATCATCAAGAATGCCGGCATTGTGTTCCATTTATATCACCAAGATAATTCACGGGCACAATTTAATATTAATAACGAGATACTACAGAGAACTATTGATGAAAAGCGAATTTGGTGCTCCAAAGGAGTTAACCAGTATCTTACAGAGAAAAAATAGAAAAATAAATATGAGACAAAAAGATTTAAACTTTTTAGACAGAAACGAATTTAACTACAGCCCATCAAAAGAAGTAGTAGAAGCACTCAAAAACTTCGATATAAATAAACTTTGCTTTTATACCCGTATTTACGATGAAGGAAAAAAAGCATTTTATCCGTTTTCTTATCTGAATTATACGATATAGACGAGACGCAAGTTTTATTAGGATACGGCGGAGAGAAGATATTCTGAAACAGGCCGTACATTATTTCCTCACAGAAGAAGACGGAAATAAAACGATGTTGATTCCTAAATTCTCATGGTGGTATTATAAGTCTATCGCAGATGAAGTGAACGGTCGCACTTTACAATATCCTCTTTATGAAGACGGAAACACGTTCAAGTACGACTTCGCCGCCATGAAAGATATGATACAAAAAGAAAATCCGAAGATTTTACTGCTTGCATCGCCCAATAATCCTACCGGGAATGGTCTGACTCCGGAAGAACTGGATGAGTTGCTGGCTGAAGTTCCTGCCAAAACGAAGGTACTTGATTGACGAAGCATACGCCTCTTTCGTCTCAACAGACACTAGTTATATCAAAGAGCTGGTTAATAAATATCCGAATTTGATCATCTCCCGCACTTTATCCAAGTTTTACGGCTTGCCGGGGTTACGCATGGGATTCGGTTTCATGAGTAAAGAGCTGGAAAAATTCAGCAGATACAGCAATAAATATCTGGGATACAACCGGATATCCGAAGATATCGCCATTGCGGCTCTTAAATCGGACACACACTACCGCAACATCGCCAAACTGATGAATGAAGATTGTGCCCGCTATGAAAAAGAAATCGGTGTGCTGCCCGGATTTAAGGTATACGAATCGGTAGCCAACTTTATTTTAATCAAATATCCGATTGCATTAAAAGAAGCACTGCAAAAAAAAAGCGTTTGCCGAACAGAGTTATAAAGTGAAATTTATGAATGAACCGGATATCAACACTCATCTGCGCATCACGCTGGGACGCCCTGAGCAGAACCGGATCGTCATAGATACAATCAAAGAAATCGCATCCAAATGAAAGCTGTAATACTAGCCGCAGGAATAGCCTCACGTCTACGCCCACTGACCGACACAACTCCCAAATGCTTGCTCAAGATAGGAGAACGTTGTTTGTTGGAAAGGGCTTTTGACGCTTTAATACAAAATGGTTTTAACGAATTTATCATTGTCACCGGATATCGCCAGCAACAAATAGTCGACTTTCTGCAAAAGCTCATTATCCGGCTCAAAGTATTACTTTCATCTACAATGATAAATATGAATCAACCAACAATATCTATTCTTTGTGGCTGACCCGCCCTTATACGGAAGGGGAAGAGGTATTACTTCTGGATAGTGACATCGTATTTGATCCCCAGATCGTAGAGAAGTTGCTCCGGTCGGACAAAGCCGATGTACTGGCACTCAACCGCCACGAACTTGGTGCCGAAGAAATTAAGGTTATTGTGGACAATGAACAAAAGGTAGTGGAAATCAGCAAGGTTTGCTCTATACCTGATGCAATCGGTGAATCAATAGGTATTGAAAAGATGTCGGCAGCATACACACAAGCGTTATTCCGCGAACTGGAGATGATGATCTTATCAGAAGGATTGGACAATATTTTCTATGAACGGGCGTTTGAAAGACTGATTCCACAAGGATATAGTTTCTACGTAATGGACACCACCGAATTCTTTTCGGCAGAGCTGGACACGGTAGAAGATTTCCAACAAGCACAGAAACTGATTCCGGCTAGTCTTTACTAATATAAAATTTGAATAGAAATGGCCACTTACGATATTCGCCCCTGCTTCGCATCTTAAAGAATTTTAACGGCCAGAATTAAAAATGCTGCCGAGAACCTCTTTACGATAATATATCATGGTACGATGTTGTA
>VOFK01001854.1_pt1 | contig 33621 bp, 47 predicted proteins | sample 5384121 | NCBI WGS metagenome assembly VOFK01 (sample SAMN12384730, study PRJNA508395) | human gut metagenome | isolation source: healthy gut J | host: Homo sapiens | reverse complement strand
TCCGGTATTGTACTTCGTTCAGTTACGTATTGCGGGGGGTAACTACGTTATGGATTCCGACTTCGTTGCAAACCTCGAGAAGGAACTGGCAGCTCAGGGCATCCACATCCTTGACACCCACTACTCCTTCGGCTTCCGCTCCGTCGTCACCAACCTCGACGTTAAGACTCCTGAGGATCTGAAGGGGGTCACGTTCTTCGTGCCACTTCCTCCCGCTCTGTGTTCAAGACCCTTGAAGTGCCTTGGCGCGACCGCTAACCCCAAGCTTCACCGAGAATTGCCTCCCGCCATTTTCTTCCGGCGTTGTTCGAGGGCTTCCACCCTCTCGCCGGCGCAGGCAACCCCTAGCTGGTCAAGAAGGTCGCTGAGACCAACCACCTGATCGCTACCCGTTGGCTGTTCATCTCCGAGGGATTGCTGGAACACCATCCCGAAGTACCAGAAGATCATGAGGACTGCGCTTATGAGTGCGGCATGTGGGGAGCAGACCTCTGCGAGACGACGAAGCTACAGATCGAGTTCCTGAAAGAGCCAGGGCGTTACCTGGAACGAAGTCGACATCGACGCCTTCTCCAAGGCCTGCGAGCCGGTCATCGACTGGATCGTTGAAGAACGGCTCCACCTTACGAGGCATATGACCGAGCTGAAGGGCCTCGTCGCCGAGTACCGCGCAAACAACATAAGTTGTTACTTTTAGCATCAGCACAATAACTGTTTACGACAGGACTGCCTGAAGCCTTTCAGGCAGTCCGTGTCAGGTATTTAGAGAATCGTTAAAAACTTTACACCAGCGCGGAAGTTTTTAACGGAATGTTTATGCAAAACACGGAAAATGCCCAAATAAGTTGAAGTTATTCAAAATCTGCTACTAAAAGGATCCTGTTAATGAAGAAAAAAATAACCTTTAAGCACATACTGAAAAACCTCGACGCTGTCATTACCGGCACGACCCTCGTGGCCTGTGTCATTATAGTTAACTTGAACGTCATCATGCGCTACATGCTCAGCTCTCCGCTTCAGTGGAGCGAGGAGATAGTCACGAGCCTGTTTGTCTGGACGGTTTTTTTTTCATCGGCAGCGCCTACGCTTACCGCAAGCATGCCCACCTCGGCGTTGACATCGTCGTTAACCTGCTGCATGGCAAGACAAAAAGAAAACGCTCATGTTCATCGTCAGCATCCTTGAGCTTGCCATCCTCATCATGCTTACCGTTATCTGCTCTCAGTATGCCTATAACCTCCTCTATGTCAGAGGTGTTTTCAAGCCCGCAGTTACCGATATTCTGCGTGTGCCCAAGATATTCACCGGCATCGCGGTTCCCCTCTGTCCCACGATCTACTCGATCTACTTCTTCCTGACCGATAGACTGCACATCATCAAGAAAAAGAAAACGACGACCCCGACGAATATCCAGGTTGAAGGAGAACTTCTGATGACATTGACATTTACACAGTTGATCCCTGTATTTCTGGTATTCATACTCTACTTCGCGGGGCTGCCCATAGTGTACGCACTGTTCGGCTCCACATTCTTCACTTCCTCGTTCTTGACCCCAGCACCCGTGCTGGCTGCTGCTGCAGAAGGTCATGAACTCTACACAGTCTTTCTCCATGCTGGCTATCCGTTCTTCATCATGTCCGGCTCCGTTATGAACTTCGGCGGCATAAGCGACAAGATGATGGACTTCTGCGAATGCGTCACCGGTCATATGCGCGGCGGCCTTGCACAGGTCAATGTCCTGCTGTCCATGCTGATGGGCGGCTGCTCCGGCTCCGCAAACGCTGACTGCGCCATGCAGTCAAGATGCTGGTTCCCGAGATGGAAAAGCGCGGCTACTCAAAGGCCTTCTCCGCAGCTATCACCGCGGCCTCATCAGCTGCCACGCCCGTTATTCCTCCCGGAGTTAACCTCATCGTCTACTGCCTCATCGCGCAGGCATCCCTCGGCCGCACCTTCGCAGCCGGTTATGTCCCCCGGCATCCTGATGTCTCTGTCGATGATGATCACTGTTGCGATCATTGCAAAGGCAATTACCCCCACCACGAGAGAAGTTCCCCCCTGCAAAGGTCGTTGCCAAGCAGGCGCTCGACTCCTTCTGGGGGTCTCTTCCCCTTCGGCATCATCCTGGGTATGCGTTTCGGCATGTTCACCCCGTCTGAGGGCGGCGCTGTCGCAGTTCTGTACTGCTTCGTTATAGGCAAGCTCGTCTATAAGCGCCTGTCCTTCCGCAAGCACTTTGTCCCCATCGTCCTCGATACCATTGCCGGTACTTCGAGCGTCGTTCTGATCATGGTCTCCGCTTCCGTTTTCGGACAGTACATGACCTGGATCAACCTCCCCAAGATCGTCACCACCGCCGTTCTGAACCTCACCTCCAACAAGTATGCGTTCCTGATGCTCACGAACGTCATCCTGCTCATCATGGGTATGTTCCTTGAGGGCGGCGCGGCTCTGATGATCATCACCCCGTTGCTGCTGCCTGTGGCAAGAAGCCTCGGCATCGGCGTCTACCACTTCGGCCTTGTCGCGATTGTCAACATCATGATCGGCGGTATCACTCCTCCGTTCGGCTCCATGATGTTCACCACCTGCGGCATCACCAAGTGCCCGATAAGCGATTTCCTGAAGGAGGTCTGGCCGTTTATCGTCTGCTTGATACTCGTCCTGCTCCTGCTCACTTTCTGCCCGACTCTGATCAACATTGTTCCCGATCTGATCTACGGCGCCGAAGTGTGAGCCTAAGTTTAGAAAACTTAATTAACAAAAAAGACCTTCGGAGAGATCCGAAGGTCTTTTGGTGCTTGGAAGCCAACGAATAAGGCCGCTCGGAAGAGCGCGCCATTAGGTAAGTTATTCAGTTGCGTCACACATGCGGCGGGCTTCATAGCCGCGGCTCGCATGTAGCCGGCAAGCTCAGTCACGACAACGCCGGTCGCGGAGTTCTGCGCATGGACGAATTTATTATCGCCAATGTAGATGCCGACATGGCCGATGTAGCTGCCGCCGGAATAGAAGCAGAGGATATCGCCGGGCTGCAGGCCGGTTACGGAAACGCCGTTGTTGGCCTGGTCGCAGGCGACGCGGTTGAGCGATGTAGCCGAACTGGCTGTACACATAGTAGAGACAAGACCGGAGCAGTCAAAGCCGCTGCTCGGCGAGGTCGCCCCAGCAGTAATTGTAGCCGACGAACTGGGCGCGTAGTCCGCGATCTGCCGTCCGAGCTCGCTGCTGTCACCGGAATTGATGATGTCCGAATAATTGAGGCTGCCCTGCTTTACATAGCTGGAATATATGTAGCCGTACTCGCCGTTATAATACACGGCTGTCCACTCGCCCTCAGTGCCGACGATGGTGACCTTGTTGCCGTAGAAGAGCTCATGCAGTATCCCGGAGCTCATCGACGCGCCGCTGCGCATACGCACATTGTTGGCGCTCACATAGCCCTCAGAGCCGGTGGACTCATCGGGGACTTCGGGCTGCTGCGGCTCCTTGGGCTGCTCGCCGTTATCGGGATCGATCTCGACCCGCCGTCACCGGCATTGCTGCCGTCGACACGGGTCACATACAGCGAGTAGAAAGCCCTCCTGCCCCGCAATCACGCACTTCGTCCAGTCACCCGAAACGCCGGTGATGCTCAAAGGCGTACCGCGGTTGTAGGAATCAATGATGGAATAGCTGCTTGAGGGGCCGGTGCGGAAGCGGACATAGTCGCCGCAGATGTAGCCTTTGAGCCTGATCCGCGACCACATCGGGGGGTAGGTTCGGGAGTGGCCTCGGGCTCATCGTTATAGTCCGGCTGCTCGGGCTCGGTATATCCGCCGCTGCTGTCAACGCCGCCGAACTCAAGCCCGCCCTCGGGGCCGTTGCCGTAATCCACGCCGGGGGAGGGAGTATAGCTGCCTCCGGAGCTGATATAGTCGGGTACATACCTCGGACTGGCCGTCGATAATGCAGGCCGTCCAGCCGCCGGATGTACCGGTGACGGTCACGGGCTTGCCGCGGTTATACTCGCCGAGGATCGACGTATCCGAACCGGGGCCGGAGCGGAAGCGGACGTACATTGCATTGATGTACGCATTGCCCTCACCGCTGGGGGTGGTGACGCCGCTGTCCTCTTCGGTTATGCTCAGATAAGAGGCGGACATGAAACCGCTGCTGCCGTTATAATCCACCGCGTACCATGAGCCGTTGGATCTGTCGCTGACATTGACAGTTGCCCCTCTCGGCAGGGAGTCTATCACCCGATAGTTCGTGCCGGGGCCGGAGCGCATGTTGACGCCGTTGCCAGTGACGACGGCGCTCTCGGCATAGGCCGGAACACTCATCATCGAGGCTATCAGCGCAGCCGCGACGGAGATCCTCAAAGCTTTTTTGCGCATAAGAACCAGATCCTTTTTTTATTTTATCTGGAGGAAAGGGCCCTTTCCAGCCAAACGGCTGCGACGTCTATCGCGGCGTAAAGGCCGTCCTTCTCGGACTTCTTCACAACGCGATCCCGTGATTTGATGCTCGCATCCGTGAGCTGAAGCTGGATAGATACCTTGGTAGCAACGTCAAGGTCGCCGACCTTCTTGGTATCCAAGACCTGCAGCATGATGATATACTTATCAGCAAAGCTTCCGTAATAGATGATGTTGTCTTTCCTTTGGAGAGGATGACCCTTATACTCCAATGTCTTACCCAAAAAAAGCACCTCCAGTAATGTAATCGAATTGTAACTCAAATTAATAAATTTGTCAACGTAAAATAATGGTAAATCGCAGAATCGCTCGAAAAACGTGCTTTTTGCGGGCATACGAGGGGCTTACCAGCTCATTCTGCCGCCCCCGCCGCTGAGAAAATTGTCGGAATACGGATCGTTAACTGTGCCGGAGTTTGAATTCCCGTTCGAATTCCCGTTAGAATTCCCATTAGAATTCCCATTCGAGTTCCCGCCGGGGATATAGTTGTCGCGGCTGGAGCTTGTTCCGCTGCCGCCATCGCCGTAGTTATCCTCGCTGTCGGTATTGTCGAGGTAGTCATCATCGGTAAGGGTGCTGTCATCATAACCGAGCATATGCCGGTGTTTTCACCGGTACGGATAGGTGAAGGCCTCCCAGGGCAGACCGTCATGCACGGGGGTCATGACCTTTTTCCAGAGCTGAGCCGCGGGGTTGCCGCTGACGTGGATGCGCTCGAGGCATGTCATAGCCGTCAGACCGCCGCGACATAGTACGGTGTGCAGCCGATTCCGATCTGATAGTTGCTGGAGCTGCCGGTCTTGCCGGCGACGGGCATCGTCCAGAGAGCGGCCTCGCCGCCGGTGCCGTTCTCAACGCCGTTCTGCATCATGTGGTCATGGTGTAGGCGGTGTTTGGCTTGAAGGCCTGAATGGTGCTCCGGTGCGTTATCGATAACGACGTTGCCGTCCTTGTCGGTGACGAGGAGTAGGGGCTGTGGTGAAGATACCGTCATTCACGAACGGGCAGTAGGCCTGAGCCATTCACGCACCGTGAAAAAGGGGCCGTAGGTCAGCTCGCCCAGCGCCATGGGCGCATAGTCGCAGTCCTCGGAACAGGCTCGTCACGCCCGAGGTGTGTCGTCAGATAATCATACGAGGTCTGCGGCCCCATGGGGAGCTTATCGACTATCTGCGCGGCGACGGTGTTGAGCGAGTACTGCAGCGCCGTGTATATGGTGATGAGGCCGTAGTTCGTGTAGCTGTCGTTATTCGGTACCGCTCGTTGCCCTTGAGGTGATGTTCGGCGAGTCGCTCACGAGCGTATCGGGCGTGATGAGCCCGAGGTCGACCGCCGGGCCGTAGGACGCGATCGGCTTTATAGAGGAGCCGGGGGAGCGGTAGGTCCCGGTGGCGCGGTTGAGGCCGAGGTTTATCGTCTTCTCGCCGACGCCGCCGCAGAGCGCCATGCACCTTGCCCTCGAACGGATCCATTATGACTATCGCGCTTTGAAGCTGCTGGTCGCTGTACGCCGTCTGCGGTATCGCCGAGAGGTCGCTGTAGACCGCGTCGACACTGGCCTGAATGTCCGCATCAAGGCAGCTGTATATCTGGTAGCCGCCGTTATAGAGCAGTGTGCGCGCGGTCTCCTTGCTGATGCCCCCTTTCTGCTCCATGAGGTCTTTTATGACGTCGTCAATGACCGACCTCCTCGGTGTAGTAGGACTGTATATCCGCTGTGTGTACCTCCTCCTCGGCGTGTGGATGAACACAAGCTCCTCCGCCACGGCGTCCTTTGTACATCGCGTAGTCGATGTAGCCCCTGCTCGTACATCTCGCGCAGGATCGGTCTCCTGACGCTCCTTATTGTTCTGCTGGTTATAGAACGGGTCGTAATACGTAGGCAGATTCGTGATGCCGACGATGGATGCGCACTCCGCCAGAGAAAGATCCTTCACATCCTTGCCGAAATAGGTCTGCGCCGCGGTCTGTACGCCGTAGCAGCCCTCACCGAAGTACACAGCGTTGAGGTACCATTCCATGATCTCCTGCTTGTCGTACTTCTTCAAGCTCAAGCGCGGAGAATATCTCCGTCAGCTTCCTCTGCACCTGTCACCTGATCCTGACCGGTCAGGTTCTTTATGAGTTGCTGGGTGATGGTCGAGCCGCCGTAGCTGTTCTGCATCGTTGCGAACATCTTTATGAACGCGCCCGACGTGCGGTACCAGTCAACGCCCTTGTGCTCATAGAAGCGCTTATCCTCGATAGCCACGACGGCCTTCTCCATGTACCATGGGATGTCGCTGTAATCGACCCATATGCGCTTCTGCCGTCCGGAAAGGGTGCTCAGCTCGCGCCATTCGCCTGCGGCGTCCTGATAGTATATGGTGCTGGATTGGTTGAGCTTGTAGTCGTCCAGCGAAAGGTCGAGGTTCGGGGTCAGGCAGGTCTTGACATAGTAGGCAAAGACGCAGGCGAACATCATCCCCGTCATCGCAAGGATGAGCAGCACCGTCCCCCAACTGCCTTGAGCACCGTGCTGACGGTGGCGGAGCTGACAACGGTTATGGTGACGCCGCCGCTCTTTGCGAGCACCCGGAACGCGCCTTTTTCTCCGGCTTTTGTTTTTTACGCCGCCTCATTGCGCTTCAGCATACCTCCTTCTTGCAGGAAACTGAAAAGCGGGCGCGGTGTCCCGCATGGCTGTGCACTATTACCTATTATATACTGAAATAGCATTATAACACAGGCTGTCAATTTCCGGTAGAGTAATTGTAAATTTTCTTATGGGGCAGCAGCGTTCTGATGGACATGCGGCAGCATGCGCCGCGCAGTGCGGGCCACTTTTCTTGAAATACACAAAGTATTCCTGCAAAATGGCGTCATCGGAACGCGAAAAATTTAAATTTTTCGCGCATTATGCGCGGCTGCCCGTTACTGTCCTTTTTCACAATTATGCCCAGTACCTGAGTACAAGAAAAGCAATGTATAATTTACCATTCCCAGCAGATACTTCATATGACAGAACCTGCAAACACAGATGAAGCGGAGCCTTATGGCGGCTTAAAATAAAAACCGGGCTTCGCTGTGCCTGATGTCCGCAGCGGTCTGCTCCTGCCTTGCGGCCTACCGGAGCATGCACTTTTCCTCCTCCGCTGTTCCGGAAGAGATATACGCACAGTTCATGGACAGCGCGCCCCTTGCGGAATACTACCTGCGCGACAGCGGCGGGCACGTCGCCGTGTTTTCCTCACGGCGGGATAAGACGCCGCTGACCGTCACGCCCATCGAGACGACGGCGATAGAGTAGCCGACCGCGCGTGCGGCCGGCAGGCGATCCCCGAGAGCGGGATGAGCCGTGTCATGCTGCTGGAGGACCTCGGCTCGTGACAGGGGTGCGCAAAGAAATAGCGCGTCATAATTAGCTGTTGATTTATTCTCCGTAATGGTATACAATACTTTCCAGATACCATTACGGAGGTTATATTTATGAGCGAAGATTTCGGCAGCGATTTTATCACTATAGTTGACGATGACGGTACTGAGTTCGAGCTTGAGCTCCTTGATACCATGGATTATAAAGGACAGACCTTTGTGGCTTTTCTCCCCGCCGACATGGATGAGAACGACCCGGACTACGGTCTTGTGATCCTGCGCTCCGTTATCGACGAAAACGGGGACGAGCTGTTCGAGTCCATCGACGATGAGGACGAGCTTCAGGATGTGTATGAGCATTTTGCCGTGCTGCTGTTTGACGACGAGGACGAGGAATAAGTTTCCATCGAGGCATTTTTCCTCCGGGCGGTGAATATGCTTTATTGCCCCCGGCGGTACAGAGAAAAATAAATTCCTGCTGTGTGCGTGTCGTCTGTTTTAGACCTTGTGGCTCGTTAAACCCACATCTCTAATAAGGGATGCCGATTTGAATCTGCGGATTGCAGGCCTCCCGGCTTACGCCGGAAGTTGGAAGCAGCGAAACAGAACTTAGGCGACCCACCTGCCCTATTGTGCAGGTTATAATTGAGCCAGCACGGCATTTGCGGGGGTGCTCCTCCGGGGAAACCCGGAGGAGTTTTTTGCTGATAAATACGCCGTCCGAATCGGACGGCGTATTTCAATTTAGCTGCTGTTAATCCACTATCCGGCCGTCGGAGGCTATCGTCACGACGTTCCATGGAATGAACTTGCCGCTTGCCTTCAGGGCGTTCTTGGCCGCAAGCTCCAGACCGCCGCAGCAGGGGGACTTCCATGCGCACTATAAGCACCTCGCGGATATCGTTCGAGGAGATGATATCCGTGAGCTTATCGGTATAGTTCACACCGTCGAGCTTCGGGCAGCCGATGAGCGTGACGCGCCCGCGGATGAAATCCTCATGGAAGCCTGCATAGGCGTAAGCCGTGCAGTCGGCCGCAATGAGGAGCTTTGCGCCGTTGAAGAATGCCGCGTTCACAGGCACAAGCTTTATCTGTACCGGCCACTGTGAGAGCCGGCTCTGCTGTTTTGCGGCGGGCACATCCTCGGCAGTGTCCGCCGTGTGTACTATCGTCTTGACCCTTGAGCCGGGGCAGCCGGTGAAGCCATGCGCCGCGGCCTGCGCGCGCAGCTTCTCGCGCTGGGCGCTGAGGACGGCGGCTTCGTCAAACGCGGCGGCCTCACGCTCTATGAAGCTGATGGCGTTCACCGGGCAGTTCGGCAGGCAGTTGCCGAGCCCGTCGCAGTAATCATCGCGCATGAGCTTTGCCTTGCCGTCCACCAGCGCGAGCGCGCCCTCCTGACAAGCATTGACGCACAGGCCGCAGCCGGTGCATTTTCCCTCGTCTATATGAATGATGCGTCTTTTCATGCTTTCCTCCTCCTTTGTGTTATAAATATAGTATAGCACAAAAACGGAGAAACGGGAATAGGCGAGGCTGTTGGAACGTCATAAATATAAATATCAAAGCAGCTTTTCCACGCTGTACATGCTTTGCAGCGCATATAGCCCCGGACGGTAGACCTTATCCGCTGTCCAGATGCTTATCCCCGCGAGGGAATATTCGCCGACGAGCTGGAGCCGCGCAACAACGCTGCGCGCCTCGAACCACACGACGTGTGTACGACCCGCGGCATCGGCGTAATTGAACCACGGCGCCTGCGCGGTATAGTCATACTTTATCTCCGCACCGCGGGATATGGCAAGCTCCACCGCCGCCGCGTTTGAGAGTATGCGCGCCGCCTGTCCCTGCCGCCACGGGAGGAGCCAGTCATAGGCGTAGTTTGAAAAGCCCATGAGTATCTTACCCGCAGGCATGACGGTGACGGCATAGTCCAGCACGCGCCGTATGCGATTTTTACGGAGATATCGCGCGGCGAGCCGTGGTGTAGCCCCACTCATAGGTCATCAGCACTACCCGGTCAGCGTACCTGCCGTGCGCTTCATAGTCATGCGCAGTGTAGAGAAGCCCGACCTGCTCCGCGCTCTCCTTGGGGGCGAGCGCCGTCGAGACTGCGGTAACCGAGGGCGTGCATCCGCTCCGCCGCCCGGGCGACAAACTGACTGTAGCTGTCCCGGTCAAAGGGGTAGATGTATTCAAAATTGATATTCAGCCCGTAATAATTTTTCTCCCGCAGCACCGCCGTTATGTCCTCTCCAAAAGCGCGCTCTGCGCCGCTTCATCGGTCAGCAGACTGTGCGCGCGATGTCGTTGAAAAGCCGCTCGACTCGCTGAGATTCGTCACGACCATGAGCGGGCTGTCTGCGCCGGAACGCGCGATGGAGATGAGCCTCTCGTCGTCGATACCGGAGAGCGAGCCGTCTGCCGTGCGCTGTAGCAGAACGGGCAGATATGTAAGATACGGGTTCGTCTCTTCAAGTACCTCCGAGGACACATTCGGATAATCATAGGCGTTTACCTCGATGCTGCCGCGCGCGGCCCTCGCCGCCGGGGATCACAAGGCTCATCCCGATGGCCAAACGCGACGGATCGCTCAGCTGGTTTATTTCCGCAAGCCGGCTCTCGTTCGTACCGAAGCGCCGGGCGACGGAATATAGACTGTCCCCGGACGCACAATATATATCCGCATGGCTGCTCCTTTCAAATTCGATTGCTTTGATTGTTCACAGTATATTAGTATATTCTTTAAATGTACGCTTTGTTGAGAGCCAGGGCGGCACAATGTTATACCTACCCCAAATTTTTGTTCTTGGAATTCTTGGGCCGCCGAAAGCCATTCCCCGAAAGAAACGAGATCCCCGTGGAGTTCACGATCTGACAGATATATTCAAAAGCGATGAGGACTGGGACTGCCTGCGAATACGAAGCCTGATGGTACCGGAGCAGCTTGCGGAGTACGAGGGTACGCTCGGCGAGAGCGCCGCGAGGCTGCTGGAGTATATGCAGCTGGACGACGAGGTCTCCGTGCGCCTTGAAAAGCGATGGCTACGCCGGGTGCAAGGCAGATCAGGACACGGCGGACCCCGCTATCAGACATGCGCAGCAAGGGCGTCGGCTGCTGCGTCGCAATCTCGGCGCGCGTCCTTTGCGACCCCGGAGCTTATCGCCATCCCCGAAGGAGACGCTCGATGCCTTCTACCGCGAGTGCCCGGGCTTGAGACCTACCGCCGCAACCTGTACCGCCTGCGCCGCCGCGGAGCATATCCTCTCCCCCGCCGAGGAGCCTGCTCGCCGCTGCCGGGGAGATGGCCGACGCGCCGGACTCTATCTGCGGCGCACTGAGATATGCCGACCTGCGCTTTGATGACGCGGTCGACGCTGAGGGTAAGTCTCACCCGCTCTCTGCCGGGACGCTCGTTCCTCTCATGGAGAGTTCGGACAGAGTCCTCCGCAAGAGCGCCTTTTGAAAACTTTGCTATAAGCGCTATGCGGCGACGAGTTCAAAAACACCGTTGCCGCGACGCTTGACGCGCAGTTCAAGCAGCTTCGTTTCTTCGCCGATGCGCGGAAATATCCCTCGACCCTTGCCGCCGCGCTCGACGCGACCGAGGTTCCGGAGAACGTGTACCTCAACCTTATCGACACTGTCCACAATAACATGGACAAGATGTACCGCTATGTCGCACTGCGCAAGAAGCTCCTCGGCGTGGATGAACTGCACATGTATGATGTGTACACCCCGGTCGTGCCGGACGCCGCCGTCTCCATCAGCTATGACGAGGCGAAGAAAACCGTCCTCGAAGCCTTGAGCGTCCTCGGCGAGGACTATACCAAGCTGCTCGAAACGGGCTTCAGCAGCCGCTGGATAGATGTGTACGAGAACCGCGGCAAGCGCAGCGGGGCGTACTCCTCCGGAAGCTCCCGCCCGCACCCCTATGTGCTGCTCAACCACAAGGACAATCTCGACAGCATGTTCACGCTCGCCCATGAGATGGGTCACGCGCTGCACAGCTATTACAGCTGCCATAACTCAGCCCGTGAACACCAGCGACTATGTCATATTCGTCGCAGAGGTCGCCTCCACCTGCAACGAGGTGCTGCTCATGCGCTATCTTCTCAGCCGCACGCAGGATAAAAAGGAGCGCGCTTACCTCATCAACCACTTCCTTGACCAGTTCAAGGGGCACGGTCTACCGCCAGACGATGTTTGCCGAGTTCGAGCTTGAGATGGGACGCATGTCCGAAGAGGCAGGCGCTGACCGCCGACGTGCTCTGCGAAAAACAAGGAGCTGAACGAGCTCTATTACGGCCCGACATAGTCTGACGAGGGCATCGCCCTTGAGTGGGCGCGCATCCCGCATTTCTTCTATGACTACTATGTCTTCCAGTACGCGACCGGCTTCTCCGCCGCCGTCGCCATTGCCGAGCGTATCCTGACCGAGGGCGCACCGGCTGTTGCGGACTATAAGCGCTTCCTCTCGGGCGGATCGAGCACCGACCCAATATCGCTTCTCAAGATCGCGGGCGTCGACATGAGCCGCCCCGAGAGCATAGACTCCGCCCTCGCGCTTTCTTCGGAGAGCTGATAGACGAATTGGATAAGCTTAGTTAATAAATCCCCCCCAATAAATATACAAGGAGGAACTACTATGAACGTATTGGCCAGCATGCCCGCGTCGGGCATCATCGTTATCGCCGCGATAGCCTATCCTTTTTGTGCTCGCGGTGCTGCTGCTGGCTTTTACATGGGGCAGATACAAGGGGCTTGCCGGGATGGTGAAGGGCGGCCTTGACCGGAATAACGGCTTCCTGCGCTTCACCGTGAACGACTTTGCCGACGCCTATAAGAAATACGGGCAGGACGTCAACACCCCCGCGATAATTTCAAACGCTGTCAGCACCAAGCTCTCGGGGCTTCTGCTGTGCGAGCGCTTTCTCGCAAACGCCGTGTCGCTGTTCGTCACGCTCGGCTGGCCTGTTCGGTACCTTCCTCGGCCTGAGCCATTCTGTCTCCTCGCTTTACCGAACTCATCAGCTACTCGAACACCTCCGGAGTGGCTGAGCGTGCTCGACAGCGTCGGCGGCGGGCTGATGTCGTCGCTCTCGGGCATGGGCGTCGCGTTCTATACCTCGCTCGTCGGCGTCGCCTGCTCCATCGTACTTACGCTTCTGCGCTCCATATTCAGCCCGCAGGCCGAGCGCGAGACGCTCGAAGCGCGGCTTGAGCTGTGGCTCGACCATACCGTCGCCCCGACGCTGCCGACCGAGCGCGCCAAGGACGAGAGCGAGATGGTGCAGCAGATGGTGCATGCGATGGACAGCGCGTCCAAGACCATGGGAGCGCGCGCTCCAGAACGCGACCGGCGATCTCAAGACCGCAATCGACTCCAGCCGTGCGCCCATAGTGGCCTTCAACAAGACCGTCGACAGCTTCAACGGCGGCGTGCGCGACTTCTCCGAATTCAACTACAACCTGCGCGGCACGGTCGAGCGTCTCGACGTCACGGTGCGCGACCTCGTTCCGGTCTGCGCGAGGTCTCGCGCATCCTTGAGAAAGGCGGGAAACAATGAGACGCGGGCGCTTACGCACCGGAAAGCGTTCGGCGGACCCGGCGGCGAACAGGGCTTGGCCGACCTACGCCGACATGATGAGCACGGTCGCGCTTATCCTCTTCTTTCTCATGCTCATCTCGTATATCCAGAACCTCATCACCGGCAACGACCTGCAGAACACTCAGGAGGTGCTTGCGGACACGCGCACTCTCAGGTCAGCGCGGCGCAGGCGCAGCTTTTTCGACGATCTGAGCGAGGAGCTGAAGCTCAAGCAGAGCGAGATAAACGGCTACACGCTCGAGATCGGTAAGCAGACCGAGACCATAAACAACCAGAAAAAGCTCATCGGCGATCAGGAGAAATATCTCCAGGCCGCAAACAGCGAGCTGCTTGAAATGCGCACCCAGATGCAGAGCATCGCCGTGCTGCGCATGTCGATACTCGAACAGATACGCGACAGCATCGTCGATGTCATGGGCGACGAGAGCAAGGTCAGCGTCGGCGACAACGGCAACATCATCCTCAACGAGGGTGTGTTCTTCGACGGCTACCTCCTCGATAAAGCCCGAGAGCGAGGCTGTGCTCAATGAGCTTATCGACGTGTTCGTCAAATTCTGAGCAATGAGGAGAACGCAAAGTACGTCGACAGCATCGTCATCTCCGGGCACACAGACATCACCGGCACCGCCGAGACTAACCGGCAGCTCTCGACCGATAGGGCAAACTCCGTCCTGCAATACCTCCTGACCGGCAAGGGCGCGAAGCTCGACAGCTACGCCGAATACTTCTGCGCTGCGGGCTACGGCGCGACGCGCCCCGTCGCAAGCAACGACACTGCCGAGGGACAGGCCGCGAACCGCCGCATAGAGATATCCATGATCCTGAAGGATGAATCCGTGCTCGAAATAGTCGAGCAGTATCTGGCAATGGAAGTCCCCGGCACGGATGCAAATGCCGCCGCGTTGCCGTCTCCGTCCCCGTCGGCCTCGCCGAGACCGTGATAGGGGCGAGCGAGTTATGTCGGCTCGCTTCAAACTGCAAATTGTGAAGAAACAAGCAGCGTCCCCAAGTGGGGGCGCTGCTTGTTTGGGGGGGAGTGGGATATAGCCAAATCGAAGCCCAACGAAGTGGGCTCGATTTGAAAGGAGGAGCAGCGGAATGAGCGCGAGATGACTTTTGATGCTGCGCATAAAAAGTCGTCGCAAGCGATATGAAGCTTGCGACGACGCGGTGGGGCTCGACCTGCCGTGCGCGGCAGGCCACCTCGGTTTGCAAAGCGCTCCCAGCGCTTTTTAAGAGCCCTCGGGTTCGAGCCCCGAAGGCAAGAAATAAGCAACACCCCCGGTGGGGGCGTTGCTTATTTGGTCGGTGGTGGGGCTCGAACCCACACGGTGTCGCCACCGGCGGATTTTGAATCCGCTACGTCTACCATTCCATCACACCGGCATACCGTAGAGAAGTATATATCATCTACAGCAAAATTTCAAGTATTTAGTTTCTCATTTCTCTGCATCAGGAGAGGGAGACACTTTGGGCTTTGCTATGAACCACAGGTTCATGTCCGTCGGTCGGCGATGCCGGGGACGGTTTCAGTGAAGCTGTACTGCCACATATCACATGCGTAATAGAAATTTGGGAATCCGCTTTCCGGCAGAGAGAACCAGAATTCATAATCGGTCAGCCTCGTGAGGTCATAGCCATAATAGCCGAGGTTCCGGTTAAAGTATACGCAGGGCACATAACCGGCGCTCTTGATCGTCTCGCAGAAAGCACGCGCACAGTCTGTCCGCAGTTCCATCGTCAGCCCGTGGCTCCTCGCCTCGGCCGCCTCTATTTTCTCCCAGTCGAATACGACCGGCAGCGTGACGTTATATTTCCCAATGCGCTCAAGGACAAAATCCGCCTCCTCGATCGCTTCCTGAACAGTCACGGCCTGAGAAAACATGTACACGCCTACGTGCAGTCCCGAATCGAGCGCGCCCTGGATGTTGCGTTCAAAATAAGCGTCTTCGAAAAGCCCGCCCTCGGTATATCCGCGCCAGCCGACGCGGATATAGGCATAGTCGACACCGGATGCGGCGACCTGCTTCCAGTCGATATCAAGCTGGTGCTCCGAAACGTCTACCCCGCGCAGAACGTCATAGTCGCTTCCTGTATATTCGATGCGCCCGCTGCTTGAAGAGAAGAATTCTTCAGTAAGCTCGTTTGCCGGGACGCCCTCAAGCGGCGTCATCCATATCCAGTCAAACCCGTCGTATATATACACCTGTCCCTTGTGCGGATCCTCGAGGCTCTTTTTTGCTCAGCAGTCCTATGACAAGCGCGGCTACGAGTGCGGCGAGGATCACTGTGACAAGGATAAGCGATGTTTTGTTTCTGCGGGCTGTTCTCATTTGATGCTCCATTCCGTTTGTATCTCTGCATGGATATGCTCCTGCATTCTACCACAGAATGGCCGATAAAAGCAAATACGGCACTCTGCCGGATACATTTGTGAAAATTTTTCCGCCCGATCACAAAAATAACTGTTGACAAATTGTGTCTGTTTTGCTATTATTATCGAGCGGTCGGAACCCAGCGCTGCAGATCCGAAGGGGTTGACGGCAGTGTCGGTTTAGATGCTGGTGTAGCTCAGCCGGTAGAGCAGCTGATTTGTAATCAGCAGGTCGGGGGTTCGAATCCGTCCACCAGCTCCAGCATAATTGAATATGGGGAATTCCAGAGTGGCCAAATGGGACAGACTGTAAATCTGCTGGCAATGCCTTCGGTGGTTCGAATCCACCTTCCCCCACCAAAAACAACCTGAACGATTTGTTCAGGTTGTTTGTTCTATCTTGGGGTTTTGCTCTGAAATAGTGACAAGTGTATTACTGCCTCGAGACTATAAAACGATTGCTGAGTTATAGATTTTTAGGTTTCCAAAGTGCTCAAAAAAGTGACGGCGTTTAATTTGACCTCACGTGCACGTAGAAGCCTCGAAAACTCCGTTGACCCAAACCGTGACCCAAATGCGGATAGGAGAGGAAAGCACCGGACAGTTTTTGCCCGGTGCTTTCTGAGTTTGAGAGTGGTTCTTTTTTATCCGATTCCAGTTTGTGCTGACATGAACCCGCCAATCTTTCTTGCTGCGTCGGCTTGCATATCTCTTGTAGCGTGGCAGTAAGTGTTTAGCGTGAAGCCCGCCGAGTAGTGCCCAAGCATACATGAGAGCGTCTTGACATCGGCCCCGCTTTGCAGGGCGTATGTCGCGAAGCTATGTCTCAAGTCGTGAAAACGTAGGTGCTCGATGCCCGCGTCATTCAAAATTTTCTCGTGCAGCTTTACTATCGAATCCGGATGGTACATGCCGCCAGTCCTTGGAGACGGGAACATGAAGATATTCAGCGGATGCTTCGCGTGCTCTTCCTTGAGCAACTCGACTGTTTCTTGAGGCAGGGAAATTAGTCTTACGGACGTTGCTGTCTTTGGCTGAGTAATTTTCAGCTCACCGTCACGGGAGCTCACGAGCTGCTTCGTTACCGAGAGTGTACAATTTTCAACGTCGAGGTCGCTCCACAGCAGCGCGGCGATTTCCCCTTTGCGCAGTCCGCTCGTCAGCTCAAGATAGAACAGAGGGAGGATACCTCGCGCGCTGGCAGCTTTCAAGTATGCTTTTACTTGCTCCGGTGGGAGTATCTTCATTTCCTTCTTGTCTATCTTCGGCACGATCACATCGTCTGCCGGGTTGCGTACTAACAGCCGTTCCTTGACCGCGCGGTTAAGACAATTATGAAGCATCACATGAACGCCGTGAACGTATGTGCCTGAGAGCCCCGGATTTTTCTCTTTCTGCGATACGCGCTCTCTGCCATGATCCAGCAGATCATTATACATTTTCTGTATCTGCCTGCCGGTCAGCTTGTTAAGCTTTATGTCGCCGAGACACGGGACGATGTGTTTTGTAATATACCTGTTGTAGTAATCCGCAGTGCGCTCACGTATGTTCGGCTTCGCATATACCTCAGACCACAGTGCAGCCCATTCTGCGACCGTGTAGGACTCGCTTTTTGAGACGTCCAGAACTTTGGCTTCTTCAATTTTCTCTTTCAGCTTCTCCTTGACCTCCGCCTGGGTTTTGCCGAGGAAGTTTTCATTTTGACCTTGCCGTTTTCATCGTAGCCGACGGTGTAGCGCCCCCTCCCAGCGACCGTCGCTGCGCTTGCGTATGCTGCCCTCGCCGTTTGCTCTTTTCTTTGCCATTTTTTCACCTTTCGCAGCAAACACAAATACCACAATTCCCCCGAAATAGCTATAGAAACTTTTCGGAGCTTTTTCTTTTTGTATATTGCGGCGCAGTTTTTAAGCATTGGTGTTCGCGTTTATCCAGTCTATAAACTTTTCTTTCGGTACGACGATGCGGGAGCCGATGCGCAGTGACGGGAAGCCATCACTGCGCACAAGTTCATACGCACCTGCACGGGATATGCCAAGGACGGATGCTACATCTGGGACAGACAGCATCAGCGGCAGGTCATCGTAGTTTGTGTATTTTGTTTTGTTCAAATAAGTTCCTACTAATATGACTGTGTGGGATAGTTCGCAGGATCTTCGTGATCGCCCTCACGGTGGCCGAGGGCAATCTTCCACTCCTGCAATTCTTTGCGTCGCTTACTGTCAAGCTGCAAGCCCCGGTAACCGGTGGTGCTGACATTATCTCGGAAGATGTTACCCATGTGGTGCAGCATGCGAATCATACATGCAGCGACGGATTCGGGTGGCAGGGAACGGCGTTCCGGTGTTGGTGGAGCGCTTTCAAGTGTAGCCTGTTGCTCCATCATCTGCACTACTTCGCGGATGACCATGTTGCGCACCGGCTTGAACTCCTTCTGCTGAGACAGTGGCACACGCTCCGGTGTTGACTTTGAGTAAAAACTGAATACCTCGTCGCGCATATCTTGCCAGAGTGAGTATGCCTCTGCTACTCGCTTGTCGCTCGCAAGCTCATCGACGATCGCATCGACTATACGCTTTGTGGCCGGAGGAAGATAGCCGTACACTTTCTTGCCGGAGTAATTTTGCAGACGCTCGGCAAGCTCAGTGATGAGCAGTTCGAGTTTCGGATTTTTCAAATCACCATCCTGCATCTTCTGAATCAAGGAATCCATGACCTCCAGAGCGTTTTCTTGTAGCCGGTCTCGGTGTGCAGTCTGTTTCTGGTAGACGTTCAACAGATCATCTTTGTATACTTGCCGCACGAGCGCGGACTTGATCTGCTTGATGCCCTGCTTAGTGAGATACCCCTCTTTGGGTCAGTCGAGAAAAAATGACCATGTGAACATGGATATGCTTTTCTTTCATGTGCATAGCGGCATACCACCTGAGATGGTCAGGCTTGATCTTATAGCCCTCGGCTATGTCGACGAGCGACGACTTAATTAAATTCTGCCAAGCCGCAACATGGTCATAGCCGAGGCGCTCTGCATCCTCACGAGGAAGAGAAATGATCGGTCGCCATACATTGCCCTCGTGGTGAGATACTTCGTCCATTGCGGTCTGCATCACAGGCACTTGCCCGCCTGCGTTCCAAAGCCCATGCTCTCTAATCTTTTTCACTCCAGGACGGTTTGCGATGTAGTCTACAAAGTTCTCGCGCTCATCGAGGTCGAAAGAATATATTTCTTCTGTCTGCTCTATGAATTCTGAAGCAGTGTAGCGCGACGGTTCAGAGACATACTCATCATATTCCGGAAGCAGTTTCGCTTCTGAAAACTTTTTCGTGAGTTTTTGAATGTATTCCTCCTGCTTTTTTGTCGGCGAAAGATTTTTTGCGCCATCATTCAAGGTCTGCACACCGTCTCGCGTGGAGATATACCTCACATGATTTGCGGGTTGAGCGGAGTTGCGATTGCCCTTGAGGTACGGAGAAATAAATATTAACTTTGCCATCAGTCCTCCGGTGAGCTTTGGATTTTGACTGCGTTGTCGAAGCTGATGCGTCCATACGTGCGCTTGACCTCATCGGCGGCATAGCCGCGCAGAGCGCGAAGGTCACCTATGTCATCTTTGAAGTGCGCAGCGATGACATGCATCATCATGTTTGTCTCGACGCACAGTTTGAACAGCAACGACCTCATGCGGTCATCGTTTATGTCGAGCATACCTCGCAGACTGGTGAGCAGAGCTTTGCTGAGATACTCGGTAGTATCATCAGTGACAAGGTAACCCATGTAAAAGTGCAGAGCCTTCTCAACAAACTCGCTCCGGCTCTGGCAGTTCGCAAGCTCCAATGAGCTGTCCATCCTACGGACGGTTTCGGGGTAAAGCCATAAGGCGTAATTCTTCTTGTTTTCTTCCATATTGATATCCTCTCCTCATAAATAGCGGTAAAATCGTTGGTACAGCGGCGTTTGGGGGCATATAGATAGCGGAAATTCTGCAAATTCTCGAAACCGATAGCATCCCGCATAGCTTAAAAAGACCCGCGTTGCGGGGCTTTGTGGGTGCCCGCCGGTCGAACCGATAGCGGGCTTTATCTTGTAAAATTTTCGAACGGCTATGTCCGGGCGAAAATGCCGCGAAAAACGCCCCAAACGCCGCGTGTTCTCCTGCCGGGGTATCCACCTACCTGCCTCCGTAAAAGCGGCACACAGCGCCTCACGTAGGGGACACAGGCAGGGATTACTCATGTTAGCTTTTTGCCGCATGGTCTTTCAATGCGTTGCTGTTCACGCGCAATGTCCGCAGCCTTAAACTGCTCATGATAAATTGCTCGATGACCAACTGTATCGGCAGGATCGTATAGAGCAGACTCCCGTTCTGTATTCGACCGTCTTGCGTGATGATCGTAGTGCGTTCTGTAAGGATGAGCTCCCGACGTTCAAGCTCCTGCACATACTTGCACACTGTGTTGCGACTCATCCCAACTGCATTGCCGATGGTTGCGTAGCTTGCATGACACTGATACGTCTCGCGGTTCTCTATGTAGAGCAGATAACCGTAGACGGCAATTGCTCCTGCCGACAATCCAAGCTGGTAGATACAATTCGGCAGAGGAAAATAATTTTTTGTAGGTTCTCGATGTAGTTTTTTCTCACTCAAGTAATCAGTCCTTTCGTTTTGCAGAGTGCGAGGATTTTCCCCTCATAAGAATAAGGGATAATTTCAGTCTTTTTACAACCAAATCGAAAAAATTCTTTGTAAACTTTTGCATCTATAATTATCCCTCCACTTATTAGCTCACAAAAACATCAAAACACACATCTGTAATTTTGCGTGATTGTGATTTCTGCTTCAGCAAGAAAATATCCCCTCACCCCTTATAGGCGAGTTCAGACCGTGGCTGCACGAAACGGTTTTCAATTTTCCATAAATTTTTTCAGCTTTGCAAGAATTTTTACTTTGGGTGCTGGATCGTCATGTATGGAATACCAGTTTCTGCTGATAGCTGCCGAAGCGAATAGCCAAGAAAATAAATCCTGTTTATGAGTTTTCGTTCTTCCGGAGGCAACTTATAAAAAGGCACATATATAGTTTGCAGCACATGACGACAGAGAGAGTAGGTCTCTCTGTTAGACTTGCTCGCAGAAGGAGTCTGCGTTTTCCGAAACGTAGCATGCCGCTGAACCGTTGCAGCAGTTTGGCGGCTTCATTTTCTCGCATTCACCACTCCCTTCGGTTATCTATGCCATGCGCCATACCTGTTCCTGCCCTGCGGCCTTGCTTGACCAACACAGCGTTTGCATCATCCTTGGTACGCTCAGCGTCGCTTCATTGCGCTACTTCCCCGGTGAGTATCATCTCTGGCGATGGGTATTCAATTTTTAAGGTTCAGTGCAGAACAAATATCTTCTTGACTTTGCCCTGCCATGCATTACACTGAACCCATATTTAGACATAGTTTTCAAAAGATTTTTGTTCCTGTCCACAAAGACAAAAATAGAAAAAATTTTTCATCTTTTTAAGACAGTTGAACGAATTGTTTGCAATCTGTCCAAATTATGGAGGCGTCTATATGGAGAAACTAACGCTCTCAGCAGATATTTTTGACGGACAAGAGCATTACAGATTCGCAGATGCAGACCTGTCTGACTACAACACAGCATTTCCAAACAGTCTTATTTCGTTTATGTATATGAACGTATCATCTGCGAACAACATGATGGACGGCTTTGAGCAGATGGTCGGTCGACTGTTCACAGAAAAAGGACACGGAGGTTTTTGACCAAGTGTTCTTATGCTGCCGAGCTTTATCTTGAATCTCTAACAGCGCTCAGCGTTTATTTCCTGCCGCTTGAGCTTGAGTACAAACCATTGATAGAGAAACTGCGTGATACTCAATTTAGCGATTACACTCGGCAGAGAATAAGTCTGACAAAAATAAAAACTGCACGAAGAAAAACTTCCCTCGTGCAGGAGCAGCTTTTACGGTTAGCGGATGGTGTATTTGATGCGGACTCAAGTTCGGAGTCGAACCTCGAACGCTTGACGGCATACTACCAAGTCAATACCCGTAGGCACCTGCCGTATAAATTTCTGCCGTTGACCACGACCTATGAACTTGTAGACGATAAATATTTTACTGAGGTGCTGAATGCACCGGATATGTTCGACCTCATAAATTTTCATGTTTGTGAGTGCGTCCGACAGAACATAAAGATGCGCAGGTGCAAGAACTGCGGCAGGTATTTTGCACTGACTGGGCACGCGGGAACTGACTACTGTGACCGCCCGTTCGGACCCAATGGTAAGCCATGCAGAATAGTCGGGGCATCGAAAGTGTGGGCAGAGAGGAAGAAAAGTGACGATGTGTTTTCGGCGTACCGCCGCGAGTACAAGAAACGCTTTGCGCACATAGCTGCTGGCAAATGTACGCAGGAACAGTTTTTACAGTGGGCAGCAGAGGCGCGGAAAGAGAAACTCAAATGTGCCGCGGGGATCATCACCATGGAAGCGTATCTCGACTGGCTGAAAAATTCCAAGTAAAAAGAGCCAAGACACCGACCGTCAGCGATCGGTGTCTTGGCTTTTCTTTGAATTTAGAGGATTTCAATTTCCTTTTCAGCAGCAATGTTCCATGGCGGATTCAAACGCAATAGATTTTTTGCGCAATCTTAATACGTAGCATGTATTATTTACCCATTCTTAAAATCTTCAGGTGTATAATAAGCGCATACCAGTTAATAAGGAGCTGCCTTTATGCCGGAAGAAATAATTTCTTTGTCGAAGGCGCGCCTTTCGTCTTTCCAAATTATCATAATAGGTTTTGCTGGAGTCATTCTGCTGGGGGCACTGCTGCTGATGCTGCCGATTTCCACAACAAATGGGCGCGTAACTCCATTCAACGAAACATTGTTCACTGCTACATCTGCTGTCTGCGTGACAGGTCTTGCCGTGCAAGATACTGGTAGCTACTGGTCGGGCTTCGGGCAGACGATTATTCTGGTGCTGATTCAAATCGGAGGCCTTGGCGTCGTAACCGTAGCAGCATCGTTCGCTCTGCTGTCAGGGCGAAAAATCTCCCTGATGCAGCGCAGCACAATACAGGATGCGATCTCAGCACCGAAGGTCGGTGGAATCGTTCGACTGACACGGTTCATCCTGCGGGGGACATTTCTAATCGAACTGCTGGGCGCACTTGCTATGATGCCGGTATTCTGCCGGGACTATGGATGGCGCGGAGTCTGGATGGCAGTGTTTCATTCCATATCCGCATTTTGCAACGCTGGGTTTGATATTCTCAGGAACAGAAAGTAATCAGTATCCTTCCCTTACCGTCTATGCTTATAGTCCGGTGATCAATATCACGATCATGCTGCTGATCGTGATTGGGGGCATTGGCTTTCTGACGTGGGATGACATTTGCGAAAACAAGTGGAAATTTCATCGCTATCGGATGCAGAGCAAGGTGATCCTTGTCACGACTGGGCTTCTCATCCTTCTGCCAGCCATATTTTTCTTCTTTGCAGACTTTTCTGCACTTCCCATAAGACAGCGGCTGCTGGCGTCTTTTTTTCAGGCTGTCACGCCGAGGACGGCGGGCTTCAATACGGTAAAATCTGTCCGCAATGTCAAGCGCTTCGTATGGTATGATGATTCTTCTGATGCTAATTGGCGGCTCTCCCGGTTCCACGGCGGGCGGCATGAAAACAACGACGCTGGCAGTCCTTAAATGCTGCCGCAACATTCCGCAGACAGGACAGCGCACAATTTTGCGGGCGTCCGGATCGATCAGCGCCGTCAAAACCGCCGCAACCATCCTGACGATGTACCTTGCGCTGTTCTTTGGCGGAGGTGTTTTTATCAGCGTATATGAGGATCTTCCGCTCCTCCCTGCCTGTATGAAGCAGCATCGGCGGTAGGCACGGTTGGTCTGACATTGGGTATTACGCCGCAGCTGCATATTCCCTCGCAAATGGTATTGATCGCGCTGATGTATCTGGGCAGAGTCGGCGGGCTTACACTCATTTATGCGGCGGTGTCCAGTAAGAAAAATGGCAATGCAAAGCTGCCGCAGGAAAGAATCACGATTGGATAAGCAAAGGAGCATCTATCCCATGAAAAATGTTTTATTGATTGGAGCAGGCCGCTTTGGGCGGCATATCGCCATGCAGCTCTCTCAGCTGGGGCATCAGGTCATGGCAGTCGATACCAATGAGGAACGGATCAACGACGTGCTGCCGTTTGTCACCAACGCACAGATCGGCGACAGCACCAATGCGGAGTTCCTGCGTTCGCTTGGTATCGGAAATTTTGATGTCTGTATTGTGACCGTAAGCGGGAACTTTCAGAACTCGCTGGAAACAACATCGCTGCTGAAGGAGCTTGGAGCAAAATGCGTGATTTCGCGCGCGGAACGAGATGTGCAGGCGAAGTTCCTGCTTCGCAATGGCGCTGACCATGTGGTATATCCTGAGAAGCAGGTAGCAAAATGGGCAGCGATCCGATACACCGCCAATCATGTTTTTGACTACATAGAGATCGACGGGCAGCACGCCATTTTTGAAGTAGAAGTGCCGGAGAGTTGGGTTGGCAAAAGTGTCGGAGAGTTGGACATCCGCAAAAAGTTTGGCATTAACATTCTTGGCATCAAGCGTTCGGGAAAAACCGACGTTTCAATTACGCCGGATACTGTGCTGGCCAAGGATATAACGATTTTGGCCTTGGGCGAGTACAAGGCTCTGCAAAGGTGCTTCCGGATCTGAACGGAGATATTTCACCGGGTGAGCTGGAACGCCGACATTAGCTTTGACGATGAACAATTCGAGGATCGCGAGCATGGCCATATTTATCGATTCGGCCGCGGCAACAATGCGGAGTATTTTATTTCCTCCGACCTTATGACGCGCAACCTCAACCGCCGTATGGAGATTGTATGCCCCACAAAAAGCATTGTATTAACCCGTATCTCCTCAAATTCTACCGCTGGGGAATGTTTGTTCCTGCTTGAAGCATCTTAATACAGGAGGCATTCAAAATGGATCAGATAGCCATCGGCAGATATATTGCGCGCAAGCGTAAGGAACAGAATCTGACGCAGGAACAACTGTCAGAGCAGCTCGGCGTGTCCAATAAGACTATTTCAAAATGGGAAAACGGAAAGTGTATGCCTGATTACAGCCTCATCCAGAAGCTCTGCGAGGCGCTCGATGTGACTCTTCCGGAACTGATGGACGGTGAGGATGCAGCGGAGAACAGCGTACGCGTCTACGACGATGAACAAATTCTCGACCTGCTGCGCCGCACACAGGAGCTGGCGCGCCAAAAGAACATTCTCTATGGACTTGTCCTCATCGTTCTCGGTATTGCCAGCGAAGTGCCATGTCCAAGACAACTGGGGGGGACTGATGTTCAGAAATTTATTGCAGGTATTCTGATGGGGCTGTCTGCTGCGGAAACTTTATCTGACATCTGGATCATTGGAAAGAAATTGCTCTGATGCGGGCTGAGAACTTTGTTCGGCCGATGAATTTTACGCTTGGTTTAAGACTGCAGAACAAAAAAAACATGACGTTGACCGCTTAATGGTCAGCGTCATGTCTTTTCTTTGGTTATAGCAGAGCTGATGGATCACATGGCATTTTGCTCTTTTGCGTATGGCGTCCGCCATGCGCTGCAGACCTGTCTCAATAATGCTGCGGGGCATCGCCAAGTTCAGCCGGATATATCCAGCGGCATTGCCCACGAACAGGGCGTTCCCACCCTCCAGCAGCACACCTGCTTTGTTTGCGAAGAAGTCGGGCAGGTCGGTGCCGTTCGGCAGGCACTTGCTCATATCCACCCACGCCAGATAGGTTGCCTCCGGTATGTACATGACAGCTTCGGGCAGTTCACGGGAAAGGAACTCTTTTACAAAAGCAAATCTCCCTCCTGTTTTTTTCAGCGATGGTCGCATTTTTGGCACTGGATCATAGGCGTGTCGCCCTCGTCCTTGTAAAAACACACCTGCCCATTGGCAGATGCTCTGCAAAATCGGGACAACGGACGCCCCCTTTTCCGTCAGCGAATACTCCACGCGCGGCGGTATTTCATCGTATGACCTACGTTCCACAATGCCGTTGGCGATGAGCCCTTTTTCAGCGTAGAGGCAAGTACCGCATCGGTGATGTTGCCCATCTCATGGCGCAGCTCGCTGTACCGCAGCGTACCCAGCGCCGCCAGCACGCAGATGATGCGTGAGTTCCACTTCCCGCCGAACAGCTCCATGCCGTATTCCAGCGGGCAGCGGATATCCTTTTCTAACTTTCTCTGATACATAGCCGCACCCCCTCTGTGCTCTCTTTATTATAACGGGATATGTGACGTGAAACAAGTAACTATAAAATTAATGAGTGGGCACGTTTCCGCGCCCACTCACGTTTTTACACTCTTTCTTATTGTCCGCGCCGGGAGTAGTGACGATGACTTTCTCCGGCGTGATTATAAGCGCACCTTTCGCGGTAGCAGCACCGTTGAACATCTTCTCCACCATGGCCTTGAAGGTGCTGAACACTTCGCCCTCGGTGACATACTGCGCCGTGCCTTTGACCTGATAGCCCTCGAGGTTCTGTGCATCATAAACCGAGATCGCGATCCTGCCGTTATTTGCGGCAAGGTTTTTCAGCGTCGTGTCCAGAAACACATCCCCGACGACCAGCTTGCCGTCAGCAGTCACATCCTTTGAACGCAACAGGCCTGCACATTGGGCTCACCGCCGTCACAGGTAGCCAGATCCCACATTCCGCTCTTGAGCAGCTTCACAACGTTTTCATTCAGCATGATAAGTTCCTCCTTGTATTCTGAGCCTTTCGGCTCACCTGTTGTGCTCATTATAGAGCGGATACAAAGGGAACGGAAGATATGGGTCGGTTTATGGTGACTCATAAATTCAAGAGTGTTGTAAACGGCCATGGTATATGGGAAACTTTTGACCTGCGATAAGGATGACAGCCTTGCTTAATACGACAGCTCTGCATCAACAAGATGGCAGTATGTGAGCCCGTCTCTTTCATACGTTTCATACCTGCCTGTTACGGTAAGCTCACCGCCCAGCTCCGGGTAATCGTCCGGATAGCTGTGCTCGCCGCTCAAACGAACTCTATGCCCTGAGCGCAGCATGCGGTTGCGTCCAGAATGATGCAGGCGAAACGCAGCGTAGATTCATCCATAGAGCCGTCCGGCTTATATGAATAGCCGATCCCGAATACTCCGTGCATTTTCACCGTTTTGCCGACGTAATCTTCAGGATACATTGTCATGTTAAAAACCTCGCCGTAAACGACTCCGCCGCTCACCTGCGTGAGGTCTATATCAATACCGCCTGAGGTCTGTACGGCTTCGCCGCTCTCTGTTGCTGGCTCTGCCTGTGCAGACACAGGGGAAGCGGTCGGCCCGGCGTATCCAGTCTCGAAATGAGTATGATATGGGACAGGCGGCGATGCTTCAGGAAGATCGTAGGTTTCAACAGGGGAAGGAACGGCAGCGGCAGGAGAGTTATCCGGCTTGCCGATGTTTCCCCCGCTGCTGCATCCGGCTATGAGCGCGAGAGCCAAAGCAAGAATAACACAAACAAATTTTTTCATGAGCCGCAGTCCTCCTTTTTACGTCAATGAAAATTCTGATCTGGCCAGAAGCATGCCTATAACATGGAACACCCCGAAGGCCAGCATATCCATCGCAACAACGGTCGAGCCGACGGGTGTTCCGCCGAGAATGGAAATAAGCATACCGGTGAATGCGCAAAATACCGACAGTAGCCGCCGAGCATATGGTCACGGCTTTGAAGCTTTTGAATACACGCATGGCGGACAGCGCAGGAAAAATCACCAATGCCGATATCAGCAGCGACCCGACAAGGTTCATTGCCAGCACGATGATGACCGCGACCACGACAGCTATCAGTAAATTATAAAGCCCCGCTTTCGTGCCGGTCGCCCTTGCGAAGTCCTCGTCGAAGGTCACGGCAAAAATTTTATTATAAAACAGGATGAACACCGTAACCACAAGCACCGACATGCCAACACACAGCCATACCTCGTTCTTGGCCAGAGTCAGGATCGAGGTCGAGCCACAGCGTACTGCACACATCGCCGGAAAGGTTAGACGAGGTGGAAAAAATATTCATCAGCAAATAGCCGATAGCCAGCGCCCCGACCGAGATTATTGCGATCGCCGCATCACCTTTGATCTTCGTGTTCTGCCCAGTACGCAGAAGCAGCACGGCGCTGATGACCGTGATGACCATCACCAGCGGCATTTCGCTGTTGAGCTTCATCACGGCGGCGATCGCCATCGCGCCGAACGCGACGTGAGAAAGCCCGTCACCGATGAAGGAAAACCTTTTCAGTACCAGCGTTACGCCCAGCAGAGAGGAGCACAGCGCAATCAGCACACCGACGATGAGCGCATAGCGCACGAAAGGATATGCCCAGTATAGGGTAAGCTTTTCCGTAAAAGCATTCACTGCGCATCACCGCCTTCCCTGGCGACAAAGAGCCGTCCCTGCGGGCTGTTCAAATATTCGGACTTCGTGCCGAAGAAAACAGCATCGCCAATGTGCAGAATGCGGCTTGCGTATTTTACTGCCGCAGCGATGTCGTGGGATATCATAATGACGGTAATGCCGTCATCATGATTGAGCTTACAGATGAGCGCATACATTTCTGCCGTGACCTTGGGGTCAAGCCCGGAAACCGGTTCGTCCAGAAGCAGCATTTTTCGTGTGGCGCACAGCGCACGGGCAAGCAGTACCCGCTGCTGCTGTCCGCCGGACAGCTCCCGGTAGCAGCGCCTTGAAAGGTTCTCCATCTGCATCTTTCTGATATTCTCTTCGGCAAGCTGCTTCTCTTCTTTGTTGTAAAAGGGGCGGCTGCCGCAGCGCCCCTGGCACCCGGAGAGAACTATCTCTCTCACGGATGCCGGGAAATCCTTTTGTATCTGTGTCTGCTGCGGCAGGTAACCGATCTCATTCTTCCACAGCCCGTCACCTGTCAAAACCTTACCGCTGATGGGCGGCTGTAAACCGAGGATCGTTTTCATAAGGGGGTACTCTTGCCGGAGCCGTTTTCTCCTACGATGCAAAGATAATCGCCTGCGCGGACCTCAAAATTAAGACCTTGCAGCACGGCGTTCCCGTCGTAGCCGACGGCGAGATCATGACAAGTGAGCTGAGCCATCGTTCCCGCCTCCTTTAACCCAGTGCTTCCTTCAGCACGGAGAGGTTCTTTTTCCATCGCGGAAAGGTAGGTCGTGCCGTTAGCAACATCCTCGGAGGTGGTCGACTGCATGGAATCCATCGTCAGCACTTTCTGATTTTTCTCAGCGGTATTTTCCACAATCGTTTCAGCAATCTTGTGCTGTGTGCCTTCAATGGTCAGTACGCAGGGAAGCTTCAGCTCGTCAACTTTCTTGGCAAGGAAAGAAATGGTCTCAAAAGCTGGCCTCAGTTTCGGCGGAGCAGCCCACAAAGGCAGCATAATAACTCAGACCGTAGTCATCAACCAAGTAACGGAACGGGAAACGGTCGCCGAACAGAACGGTTTTCGTGGATGCGGCATCAACAGCTTGACGGTACTCGCTGTCCAGCTCGGAAAGCTTTTCGATATATGCAGATGAGTTGTCGGCATAGGCGTCCTTGCTGCTGGGGTCGATCTCCTGCAAAGACTCGGAGATGGCGTTTACAAGAACTTCGGCGTTCTTCAGGGACAGCCAGACATGCTCGTCTTTTTTCCTCTTCGTGCTCATGATCCTCATCCTCGTCATGGTCGTGACCTTCCATGTGCTCGCATATCTCTTTCGCCGGTCATATCAGCTGGGAAAAAGGTCGGCCACGAGTTCTCCGGATCGACGATCGCGTCAAAGCTCTCGTTGCTCATTCTGATGTGGAAATGCTCTGCGGCAGCCGGTTCGATCATGTGATCGTTGAACTCAATATAGATCGGAGCGCCGGATGCTTTGTCCGCTGCTTCAAAGCGGTACATAGCCGCCTTGGTGCCGGTAGACCAGTTCTGAATATAATAGCCAACATATTTATAATCGGAGCCGACAGTTTTGCCGTTATCATAAGTGAAGTTGATGTGCTCGCCCTCAATGCTGATATTCGCAATGTCAGTTTTGTAGCCGTTCTGATAGTAGGTCTTATACTCATCAGCGGTCATTTCGCCTTCCTCTGCCATCGCTGCAAATGCATCGTCCAGTGTTCCGTCAAGAGAAAAGGGATACGCAGACTGCCAATCACCTGCCCAGTCGGACAGGCTTCTGTCCTGAACCTCATTATCTTCAAAGGTGGAGACTTCCTTGCTGTGGTCATGGTCGTGCTCATGCTCGGTCTCCTGCATGCCTTCAACGGTTTCCTCCGCTTTCACGGAATCGCCAAGCACATCCAGCAGGTTTATGACCTTCATATTCTTGTTGGTGGCTTCCTTCAGCGCATCGTCCACCCAGCCGTCGGATTCCCCGCCAACATAAATAAACAGGTCGCAGTCCGAGATCTTTACGATATCGTCAGCCGTAGGCTGGTAGCTGTGCAGGTCGATGCCGTTATCGAGCAGCATGGTGAGGTCTGCGTTCCCGGCTTTGTCACCAAAACTTCCGTACCCAATCGTACTCCGGGAAAATCGTTGTGACGATTTTTATTTTCTGCGGCTGTGCGGAAGGTTCTGTAGCAGCGGCAGGGGCGGCAGCAGGCTGCGTATCAGTCCCGGTAGCGGTGCTTCCGCAGCCAGCAATAAATGTGCCGAACATAACAACGGCAAGCATAATAGCGATAAACTTTTTCATTAAAAATTAAACCTCCGGATAAAAAGCAATTTGATTTCCCAAAAATGGGCGCAAAAAATTCAAGGGCTGCAGCATACGCTGCAAGAGTCCTTCCCCAAAAGGGCAGACTCCACCCTTGCTGAAAATCACTTTTTAATCCGAAAGTTTTACCTTGAGAGAAACCAGAGAACTAAACTGAACAGAGTATGTGCAGACAAAGCACTCCTGCACAAAATATATATAAACGCAGCAGCAAAGACTGCGGCGCAGACGGCAGTCATCAGATTCTTCAGCGTATTTCTGCATATGCTGATCTGGGCGCAGATGGCGCAGCCGTCGCCGGCGCAATCGTGATCGGCTTCGGCGGCAATATAGGCCATGGAGCAGAGTATTGCAAGCAGAAATGCCGCTGCGGCAATTATGGATATGATCCGTCTCCTGTTTGTCATTCTGCTCACCACCTGTCTAATTTCTGCATTCGGCACAGACGCCGTAAAGAATCGTTTCTGATTTATTGATTTGAAAGCCAGTGCTTTCCAGCATTGTGCCTTGAAGAAGCTGTGCCGCTTCATGTTCTCCTAAGTGTATGCTCTTTCCGCAGATGCGGCAGGACAGGTGCAGACTGTCTTTGCATTCCTCCGCGGCGATGTATTGGAAAAAGATTTCCTCGTTCCTTCCCGAACGCTGCGCTTAAAGGAGTCCTTCTTCCTCCAGCGCGGAGAGATTTCGATAAACGGCGCTTACGCTGATTTCGTCTGTGGCCAGCGCATCCGCGATTTGACGCGCGCTCATCTGCTCATCTGTATGCTCTGAAAGGTATTCCAGAAGCCGTTTGCGCTGCCGGGTCAAATACTTTGCCATCAGCCGCACCTCCGATTTGCATCCTGCTCGCAAATTAGTGTACTGCGTTCCTTTTAGTTTGTCAATATGCAAACCAGTCGCAAATTTTAAACAATAATTGAATGACGGTGTATTCTTTGTTTATACCGACGCAAATCTTGAGCACCTGCGCGATTTGCTGTCAATAACTATCCACTAACTATGCAGCAAAAGTGTTTGACCCAAACCGTGACCCAAACGGGAACATGAGCGTATGTACTGGATGGACGTAGCAGGCTTATATACTGTCGAATCCCCGACACGAAAGCTGAGAAAAACACCGGAAATCAATTCATTGACGTTCCGACCAACGTTTGTAATCAGCAGGTCGGGGGTTCGAATCCGTCCACCAGCTCCAACGCAAGTTAATATGGGGGAATTCCAGAGTGGCCAAATGGGACAGACTGTAAATCTGCTGGCAATGCCTTCGGTGGTTCGAATCCACCTTCCCCCACCAAATAAAAAGAGACATCCGCGTGGATGTCTCTTTTATTTGGCGTGAAAACCGTGGTGGATTCGAACCGAGGGCGCTTAGAAACGTGCCGGGGGAAAAGCGCCATGCCGCTGCTGGAGGCAGATAAAGGCATGGCGCTTTTTCCGCAGCCGCAGCTTTTGCAAGGCTATGCGAATGCAGACTTGCAAAAGCTAAATGCGGCAAGGTGGTTTTGTTTCAACCCGAGGCGGCCTGCCCGCAGGCAGGCGAATGTCCCAACACCTCTGAGAGAGACTTGATCTCAAACCCAACTTCGACGGCGCGCGTCGCAAACGTATGCCGCAGCGTGTGAAAATGCACTCCCTCAAGGCCGCATTTGCGGGTGTACTTTTCCATCCTGTATTGCAGGGCTCTTGGCTCCATGAAGCTGTCCGTACCAGTCAAAACATAAGCGGCTGAACTATGGGGATCTTCCCACAAAGCTCAGCCGTGTAGTCTGTTACAGGGATTGTCCTGACAGAAGTATCGCTCTTGGGTGTGCTGATCACGATTCTTGTCCGTGCACTTCCGACAGCGCTGGTATCACGCAGACGCTGAAGTGTAGCGTCAATGCGGATCGTCTGCTCTTTCAGAGAAATTTTTCCCCATTGCAGCGCGCAAAGCTCTCCGGATACGGACGCCTGTAAAGAGCGCCAGCAGAACGCCGAACTTGCATGTATCCATATCCTCCAGCAGGTAAGAAACGAATCGGGCCTGCTCCTCACGAGATAATACCCGCTTCTCTTTTTTACACGGCTTTGGTTGTTGATCTCAACGGCGGGGAACGTACCGGGGAAAAATGCTGCTGTATACTTCAAGACTCCGTGCAGCACAACAAGCACAACAAGCACAACAAGCACATCATGCACTGTCTTAGGAGCCAGTTCCTCCTCAAAGAGCAGTTCTTCTGTAAAGCCGTCGATAAGACCGGTCGTAATGCCCATCGGGGAAGCAGCCGCCAAGCTTGGGTTTGATATGTTTTTATCAGTGCGGTATCATATTTAATATAGGTAGAACTCCTTCACCTTGGGCTTTCGCAATCGCAGCCACTCATCGCAGTAAAAAGAAAAACGACGGCGGGAATTTGCGCTCGGAACAGGCTTCCCACTGACCAGAGCTGCTTTGCACGGTTACTTTTTCCTTGGCTTCCCGATAAGTCTTTCCGTAGCAGAAGCCATATTTGATTTTGCCGGAAAGCTCGTATCCTTTGATATAGCGCGCCTCCCATCTGCCGTCCTTCCGTTTGAAGATGTTTTCGCCTTTTGGCCATGTTGATATCCTCCTTGTCAACTGATGGTTTAAATTGTTGCGGTACAAACATTCTACCAACAGCGCCAAGCCGCTTCCAGACTGCTCATTTGACTGCGAAGAAGCATTAGGCGGATACGTCCGCCGCAGGGATCATCAATTTGCAAAAATCGGCCTACGCTCTGCTTTTATTCAAAATCCTCTCAGATCATCTTTTCCCTATTGACTTTTAAATGTACATAGCGTTATAATTTGAGACGATATTATAGGGCGAAAAGCTCGCAGAGTGACGAACTCCCTGTGGAAAATTCAATGGGCTTTGACAGCTACCGATCAGGCTTGCCGGATTTCAGGCCCGTATGAACGATCACTTATTTGCGGCGGAAGGCTGGGTATTCGAGCAGATACACGGCGGCGCTGTGCCAGCCCCAACAACACGTAATA
>VOFK01002034.1_pt1 | contig 33669 bp, 49 predicted proteins | sample 5384121 | NCBI WGS metagenome assembly VOFK01 (sample SAMN12384730, study PRJNA508395) | human gut metagenome | isolation source: healthy gut J | host: Homo sapiens | reverse complement strand
CTGTACTTCAGGTCAGTTACGTATTGCTGTCGCCGCCGACGAAGACTCTATCTCCCTGTGCGGTCTGGGCGTTACGGGGTCTGCCATTGCAACGCCCTTTTGCGGCGATCTTGAGCGCGCCGATATCAAGCTCGCCCAGTCGATGGTCTGGCCGATAGCGCCGATGACAGGAATTGACCTTGATGGTCTTGAACTTTGCCATGCCGACGGGCTTTCTTCTGCCCTTCTCGTCAGGTTTTTCGCCAAGCTCCATGATCTCGACCTTCAGGCCGTTGACCTTGCCTGCCGCGGTGCCGGTGATCTCAACAGGAGCGTTGAGGGTAGCAGAACTTCACGCCCTCTGCCATTGCTTCGGCGACACTCTTCCTTGCCGGCATCTCATCCTCGCTGCGGCGATAGACTATAGCTTCACTCTTCGCCAGGCGGTTAACCGTGCATCCATTGCGACATTGCCGCCGCCGACTTGGCGACCTTCTTGCCGATCTCGACCTTGTTTCCGAGGTTGACGTCACGCGAAATCAACGCCGCCGTAAACGCCCGCTTGGCTCCTCGCCCGTTGCAGCCAGCTTTGAACTTCTGCGCGCCGATGATGGCGATGAAAACCAGCGCTGGCGCTTAGCTCAAGTCGACCGTGCGACTAAATGCCGCGACTTCTGCGCGCGCTTGAACTTTACGCCCATTTTCTTCGGCGTAGTCGGCGATGACCGCCCGCGCTCGAGGCGGAAGGACAGGATTCGAGGTGGAACAGCCGGGAACCGGGTTGCGGTCGAAAACGGTGACGTTTGCATCAACCCATCATTAACCAGCGCAGCTCATGCCAAAACAAAGACTTACACTTGGGTATCGCGATCAACCTGCGACATAAATGATTGTCGGGGTCTTATGACAGCGGCGCTGGGGTCCTCGCGAATAACAACTCCAATCGCTACTCGGCGATGAACTTCTTGATCTCTGCGTCGTCGATGGCGCTTTGACAGCGCAGTCCGGCTGGCCGCGAGTGCATGCATCCTCGCATCGCCTGTTGTCTTTGCAGGCCGCCGGGTTATCCTGTGATGAGCTTGAGAGCGTCAAATTATCTGCCCTGGCCTGCATGCGGTGCGCCCTGGGTGGCATTGAGGCAGGCTGACAATAAACAGTTGATTTACAACCGGCTTTAGCGGTGGTGTTCCAGAATATTTTTTGGGAAGCCTATCAGATTAGGAGCAGCAGCGTTCCGGCTATCTATGGTCACACTGCCGAAATTTTACTAAGGTGAAGGTTAGTTATAAAACAGTGTATAAGATTTGTCGCCAGATAAACATATATAAAAAAACGAGAACTTGGGCGCCATATTCATAAAATGAAGTAAGAGTCAATTGATTTTAAAACCTTTGTGGTATCTGGTAAACCCCTGTCGGTGAACTATAAACTTACCTTTCATCTTGAAGGTATAGTTTAAAAGTAATATCCATATTACTGCCGAACAAGTATAGAGATTGATCTTTAAGAACTTTTCACTAGTACTAACTTTAGTGATGAAGATTTACAGGTAACTTCAGTACCTTTCATCGTAGGACTTCATGAGCATTCTTGTTGTTCCATAATCTATTTTTTGCAAAAGATAATACGGGCATATAGATTAAGAAGCTTCGCGCATATGTGACAAAGGTCAAATTTCATAATAACCAATTGTGAGGTTTTATTTATTGTTTTCGACCATATCAACATCTGTTCAGATTTTCGTACCGGCATTCTGGCTTGGTTCTACAAAATATCCATAAACGTTATCTATGGAACTTTTTTTCCACCGATTTGGGCTTGTGTGATGGTAATTTGGCGGATTAGCTTCCATAATCGAGATGCAATCATATAAGATTCCTATCGCATTCTTGACCTTACAGTTTGCTGAGTTGCTTGCGCCAGGGACTTCCTCCCTGAAGCTTCCAAAAGATGGCTGTTGCTTGCATTCCGTCTTTTTCGTCCATTGAAGTTTCCGACGTTAGAATGAAGCAAGGCAGACGGTGCATAACGAGGGCACGATTAAAATTAAATACTGGCGGGTCGAATCGGTATCGACGGTTTGAATATAAAGGTAAAAGACCAGTCCTACCAAAAACTCCGGATGAGATAATAACGTCATACGCATATTGATCGCATTTGCTGTCAGCATGGAGCTATCAATTCTTTTTCCTTGTTTATACTGATAATGGGGCCAGCAAGATTTTCCAATGATAGAGAATACAGTAACATATATCGCAATAGCCGAGGGAACCTTTTCGTTGCATCCGAAAAGATGTTGGCAACGGAGGATAACTTGCATACCGGCATAAAATATTACGAGCGACAGGGATTTTGGTTTGCGATTCCTTCCGCTTTTCTCATAGCCGAATACATGCCTTTTTTTGAAGGTGGGCGGTTCATGATGCGCAGTGAAAATCATTACGATAGAGATGATTACATCGGTTGCCGAATCAATACCGTCACCGAGTACAGCCAAACTGCCTGCAAATAATCCGACAATGATTTTTTGATGCGGAAAGTATGGCGTTGCCAATTGTACTTACCCAAGAAGTTCTGATTAATATTTTTCTCTCGTGACATATAATTACTATGTTTATGAAGCGAATATATATTATTTTATAATACTGACCCTCATATTGTTCTTTTTTTATTATCATAATTTGATATGTGAGAGGACATGAAATCTAATAAATCACTATAATCTTTCTTTCTCCCTTTTTAGTAGTTTGGATGTTTTAGTTGTATTATATAGATAGTCAATTAAAACAAGATATTAACCCATAAATAGTTAGCTTTATGTTCAAAAAATTAAGTACCTCTCTGCTGATAGTATTAGCTTATGTTTTATCCTCATGAACATCTGCAGTCAGGCAAGAGATTACCATTTTACCTACTCCCCGTTAATTTAATGGAACAGTCAGTCAGTTTTGTCTTTAGAGATGAGATGAAGAATACTTCCTGCCTCTAGAGAGAAAGATTGTGAAGCCTGCTGATATTCTCAGAATGGCAATTTGTCACTCAACAAAGCAAATAGTTCTCGCCTTGGAGTATAGGCTTTGAATTGTTCTTGTTGTTGAGTCATAACGTTGCTTATTGTTAGTTTGTTGTTGAGCGAATCGTTTCTTGGTATAACAAGTTTCCATTGGAAAACGTTTCTCCGATTATCTGTCTTTTTAGAAACGATTCTGCTCGGTACAAACTACATACAAACAAAGCTTACAAAGCCAAAGTTATCTTTTAAACAGCAATCTTAATACCTCTTTTTTTGTTGCAATATCGTTTGCATTGCTGGCAAAGGTCATATCCCAGCATTGTTCCTAAAATGAAATCTTCTTCAGCTGTCAGTTGGTTTAAAGGACGGATGATGATGTGCCGCATGGCTTCCATACATTCGGGCTTTCCAAAAAACAGGTTGATTTTATTGGTACCTACTTCCTGTATCATATAACTGATCTTTTGATGTTCTTCAACCGGCGGACGGCAAATTCTTCGTGCTCTTTACTCATTGTGTAAAGTACCATGTTGCGTACGCCTTTCTTAAACTCATAAATATGATTAAGAAAAATTCGGATTTCGCCGGGGATGATTCTTTCAGTTGCCATGATGCAAACAATTGTTTATATTAAGGTGAAGGTTAGCTAATTTCTTGTTTTACTTGTTCGGCCCATGCGCTGATACGTTCGTCGGTCTTACCGTCTTCATTGACTTCGTCAAGTGGAAGACCTACAAACTTACCGTCTACGACGGCAATGGAAGAATCGAATGTGTATCCGGCCGTATCTACTGCTCCGCAGAATTTGCAATGCGTGTCTTTCAGCTCTTCATAAAGAATTCCGATGGCATCACAGAAAGTATCACTGTAAGAATCGGAATCACCGCAACCGAACAAGGCTACATGTTTGTGAGATAAATCACATTTCTTTAAAACTTTTACTCCATCGTACCAGTCATCTTGAAGTTCGCCTGCTCCCCAAGTAGAGCCTGCCTAGCACAAGTACATCATACTCATTGACTAAAGCCTCTGTAAGTTTAGATACTTCAAAAATATGTGCGGAAGGAACATTTAGTTTCTCTGCAATTCGACGGGCGAGGTCTTCTGTTGTTCCGGTTGTGGAACCATAAAATACACCAATTTTATTCATCTTTGATTCTATTTTAATGTGATGGTGCAAAGATAGGGTATCTTGGAGACATAGAAAATCCCTATTAATAATGGAATAATAGTCTCATTCTCATCATAAGTGGGGATAAAATAACTATGTTTTTTGATACCTTTTATTTAAAATAGCTATCTTTGGGTCGATCAAAACAAACATTATATGAATATGAGAAATTTAAAGTATTTTTTTCTTTTGGAATCATCAGTCTGATTTTCGCTTCATGTATAGAAGAAAAAAACTTATCTATTCAGAATGAGGAAGATATGGAAAATGCAGAACTTGGTTTATCTACAGATTTTTCTCTAAAAACAGAGAGGAGCATATCTATTACTGCTACTGACGGAGAAGGAAAAACACAGAAAGGGGTAAAAATGGGGATATTTGCAAGTCAACCTTACACGGGCGAAGGAATTATCTCTGTCGAACCTATTTTTGTTGGATATACAGATGCTTCCGGTAAATTGAATGCGGATGTAGTCGTCGCCAATAATCTTTCTAAAGTCTTTGTTGCTCCACTTACTGCAGGATATGGGCAGGTGCAGGAAGTGGATGTACGGAATGTTAGCTCATTAAATTTTCGTGGAGTTGCTTTCCCGCAGGCTGCTACTGTTGACTCGTGCTGCTGCAGATGAAATTCCACAGATTTTTGGTCCAATCAGCGGCCTTTATCAATTATTTATTCCTTATAAAAATGACGAAGTGAATGAGAATGGTATACCTGTTCAGGGAGGTTGCTCGTTGGTGTCAAAAGAACAACTTTCTCCGGCATTGATTAATAAGATTGATAGTTGGTATCCGGAAAAAAAAGAATGTTCAGACAGCGGATTTATCAAAGAATTCTGATTTGAGAATTGTTGATGAGGACGGAGCTCAGGTTTGGGTGACTTATGTTGGAGACGGTGGTTTCTGTGTGGATAATCAAACTGTTTATAATTCATTGCTGTATTATAATTATAAAGAGGGAGATTTAAAAAGTGATGTTTATAAACTTCACATGACTATGTTACTGCCTAATACAAATCAGTTGCAATGTCCGTCAGGCTTAAAAGTTCAGTTGCTTTATTGGGATGGTTCGAAATATAGTAAGGTTTTTCCAAATGGTACACGAATCGGGTTTGCCGTTGCGCGTGCCGGATTTAAGAAAGACGGTACTGCTATAACAGATAAACTTGCATATAGTTTTAAGAATACGATGAGTCCTGCCGTTAATGGGGATGTGAATGGAATGTATTACTCTACCCAGAATTGAATACATGGGGCAAAACTCAAGCAGTAACTCGTGAATTGGACGGCTATAATTGTTGTGTGACAGGTTTTTGATATCCGTCCTTTTTTGGAGACAGGAAGGCTGATTATGATTTCAATGATGTAATGGTAAAGGTAACGGCTACTCCTGAAAAAAAGCTATTAAGCCGGGTGAAGATATTCCAGTTGATGAAGATGTGACTGTGGCTGAATCAATTCATGGTACGTTAGCTTTCGAAGATCAATGGCCTAATCCCGGTGATTATGATTTAAATGACTTTGTAGTGAACTATACATATGGTGTCTATAAAAATGTGGATAATAAAATTAACGGTATCCAAATGCGGTTTAGACCGATTGCTAAAGGGTGCGGCAAGTTATACAAAAATTGGTTTTGGGATAGAACTACCGTTGGCTTCGAATGATATTGATGTAGCAGAAGTAGAGGGAGCTATTTTAGAAAGTGGAGACTCAAACGCTACTTTCATTATTTGGGAAGATATAAGTAAACCTTTTGCTGGTGGTGAAACAGGTTTTATCAATACAGAAAAAGGCTCTTCTTTTGTTTCGGCAGAAGAGTTGGTTGTGACTATCCCATTAAAAAGCAGTAACTAGTAATGTTTCTATGATGAAGTTTAATCCGTTTATATTTGTCAATAAGCGTTCGCATGAGATTCATTTAACGGATTTTGCTCCGACATCAAAAATGGATATGAATTTGTTGGGAAACGGGAAAGATTGTTCGGATGTATCGAAAGGTTTTTATTTCCGAATGAAAGATATGTATTGTTGGGCATTGATTTTCCACGAACTTCTGCAGATGAAGCGGCATGGAGATATCCGAAAGAAAAATCATCAGTGGTAAAAGCTTATAAGAATTACAATAAATGGGTAACAAACAAGACAGATTTATCTTGGTTTGACTCTACTATTCCGGGTAATGTAGATGGAAGTGAATTGTATTAATCTGTTTTGATAATAAGTTAATAAATAAGGGGCTGCTTTTTGGGGCAGCCCCTTATTTATTAACTATGTTTTTTAATGGTGGAATAAACGAATTCCTGTAAATGCCATTGCCATATTATATTTGTCGCAAGTGCTGATAACATGGTCGTCGCGTACAGAACCACCCGGCTGTGCTATGTAGCTGACGCCACTCTTGTGTGCGCGTTCTATATTATCTCCGAATGGGAAGAATGCATCTGATCCTAAAGCTACGCCTGTCATCGTATCCAACCATGCCCGTTTTTCTTCGCGAGTCAGCACTTCCGGCTTTTCAGTGAAGAATTGTTGCCAGATGCCGTCTGCCAGTACGTCGTCATAATCTTCCGAAATGTAAACGTCAATCGTATTGTCACGGTCTGCACGACGGATTTTTTCAATCCATGGCAAGTTCATCACTTTCGGGTGTTGGCGTAAATACCAGATATCTGCTTTATTTCCGGCGAGGCGTGTGCAATGAATACGTGACTGCTGTCCGGCGCCAATGCCGATAGCCTGCCCGTCTTTTACATAACAAACAGAATTACTTTGTGTATATTTTAAGGTGATAAGGGCAATAATCAAATCGCGTTTTGCATCGGCAGGAATTACTTTCTGTTCGGTCGGCATTTCTTTCAAAAAGACTTTCGTCAATTTTCAGTTCGTTTCTTCCCTGTTCAAAAGTAATGCCGAATACATCTTTGTGTTCAATAGGAGCAGGGCGGTAAGCTGGGTCTATTTTAATTACATTGTATGTTCCCTTGCGCTTATTCTTCAGGATCTCCAGCGCTTCCGGTGTGTAGTCGGGAGCTATGACGCCGTCTGAAACTTCACGGTTGATGAGGCGCGCGGTAGCTTCGTCGCAAGTATCGCTCAATGCGATAAAGTCTCCGTAAGAAGACATGCGGTCAGCGCCACGAGCACGTGCATAGGCGGTAGCCAGTGGCGATAGTTTTACATCATCTACAAAATAGATTTTCTTCAGCGTGTCGCTCATTTCTACGGCAACAGCAGCACCTGCAGGGCTGACATGCTTAAAGGAAGCGGCAGCCGGTAGCCTGGTAGCTTCTTTTAACTCTTTGACTAACTGCCAACTGTTGAATGCATCCAACAGATTAATATAACCGGGGCGTCCGTTCAGTACTTCAATGGGGAGTTCGCCTTCCTTCATGAAGATACGGGCAGGCTTTTGGTTAGGGTTGCAGCCGTATTTCAGCTCGAGTTCGTTTGCCATATCACTTTAATTACAAATTACTGATTACAGTTTAATAGCGACAAAATTACTAAAAAAAGAGTAGCTTGCCTAAAGTCCTGCTAGAAATTACTAGCATATAATTAGTATTTGGCTATCCGTAATTAATTGAAATACCTATAAATGGTGATTGTATTTCAGTGAAATATTCCGTTCCTTTGCAGTCTCTAATATAAATAGGTATAAATGGATAATTTACAGAAATATAAGCCAACTGATAAGATGATCGATCTCATCAGTGATAACTATTCTTTGTTGCAAGTGATGAGTCGTTTCGGGCTTTCGTTGGGATTCGGTGATAAGACAGTCAAGGAAGTTTGTGAACTTAACGGAGTAGACTGTCGGACCTTTCTGATTGTAGTCAACTTTATAGCTGAAGGCTTTTCCCGGCTCGATGGAGATAACGGAGAAATTTCCATACCAGGATTGATAGATTATCTGCGTCAGGCGCATATTTATTTTCTGGATTTCTCTCCTTCCCGCTATTCGTCGTAAATTGATCGAGGCAATCGACTGCTCGCAAGACGACGTTGCTTTTCTGATCCTTAAATTTTTCGATGAATATACACGGGAAGTGCGCAAGCATATGGATTATGAAGAGAAAACCGTATTTAAGTATGTCGATTCATTGATTAAAGGAGTTGCTCCTAAAAACTATCAGATCAGTACATTTTCCAAACATCACGACCAGGTGGGAGAGAAACTGACAGAACTGAAGAATATCATTATTAAATATTGTCCAGCCAAGGCGAACGAAAATTTGCTGAATGCAGCCCTTTTTTTGATATTTATGCTTGCGAAGCGGGACTGGAATCTCCATTGCAAGGTTGAGGACTATATTTTTGTTCCTGCTATTCTGAAGTTGGAAAGGAGGATTAGGGAAAATGAAAAATAACGAAGTATTCGAATAGCTATTGCAGAGACTTCTGTAATTATTCGTGGTGGGTTGACTGCTGCATTGAAGCGTCTTCCCTAATGCAAAGGTGCAGCCCATAGAGTTACTTTCTGCTGAGGCTTTGCATGATTGCTTGCGGACACAATGCCCTGAAATGTTGATTGTAAATCCGACTTTTGGCGATTATTTTGACGTAAATAAGTTCCGGGAAGAAGTATCTGGCAAAAAGATACGTTTGATAGCATTGGTCACTTCTTTTGTGGATGCTTCATTGCTAAGTAAGTATGACGAGTCGATCTCCATATTCGATGATCTGGAAACTCTTTCCAAGAAAATTGCCGGTTTGTTGGATATGTCTTCGGCAGAGGATGAAGTGGATAGTCAGGACGCACTTAGCCAACGGGAGAAAGAGATTGTGATCTGTGTGGTAAAAGGTATGACTAATAAAGAAATTGCGGAAAAATTGTTTTTATCGATTCATACAGTGATTACACACCGGAGAAATATTAGCAAAAAATTGCAAATACATAGTGCTGCCGGTCTGACTATCTATGCTATTGTAAATAAGCTGGTTGCGCTTGAGCGATGTGAAAGATTTGTAGCTACTCGGAAGTGTTATAAAATATAAAACCGTTTGCGCACACGAAAAATATTTCGTACCTTTGCAGTGCAGTTGAGAAACTGTTAGTTTATAAGGTAAAAGAAAAAGGTTAAAGGTATTAGATTTGACAATTTAAGGTATTAATGGTTTTAGTTCAATAGGAAAAGTTTTAATAGAAGGTAAAAGGATAACGATAGGTAACACGTTTTTAGGTAAAAAGAAGATTAGTTTTCAGGAAAAAAGAGGTAATGAGAAGAAAAGCCCCCAAAGGCTTTTCTGATGCGAGGCGAGTGGTTCCATAAAAGGAATTAGCTCGTTTTTTTATTTGGGGAACAGATTAACGGAGTTATGTTTCCTGATTAATAAAAACCTAAAGTCTGTGTAATCTGTGCTTAAAACAAAAACAAAATCCCGACGAAATCGCTTCGGCGGGACTCTATTTCATTTTTACTTAAATGTGGCTACGTAATAAAATTATGACTAATTAATTCAATTCTGATACTGCAAAGATAATGCGTTTCAGTATGTGTCACAATCCCCTTTATGAGGTATATTGCGTAGCTGTTCTCACTATTAATAATTACCGGATACTGTTTTTTTCCACCTTTTTCCATTCTTTTTGTTTCAAAATCATAGGTTTTGATAACTTTTGCAGGACATCCGGCACATATAGAATAGGAAGGTACGGAATGGCTGACTACGCTTCCGGCAGCTACTACACAGTGCTTCCCTAAAGTTACTCCTGGAAGAATAACTGAGTTAGCGCCTACCCATACGTCATCTTCGATAACAACGGGCAGTGTGCTGACACCTTGTTCGTCAATCATCTTTTCTGCATCCTGATAATTATGGTTGAGTCCTGTTACGGTCACATTTTGGGCTAGATTAACGTGATTGCCGATATTAACCGGACCTATGATTGTATTTCTCAATCCGACACGGGTATAATCTCCGATTGTCAAGTCGCCAACTGCATTATTCAGACAGGAGAAGTCTTCGACAACAGAATATTTACCCAAAGAGAATCGGTTGAAAGGAGGGAGATCTTTGCGTACACTCCGATAGATGACAGAACCCTTTCCGCGTTTCAGGTATATGAAATCGAAGAGGCGTATCCACCAGTTTGGACGAGTTTTTTGACAGGATGCATAATAAGCCGATACACTGCTTGCTTTAAACTGGGTTTTTCTTTAATTCGCTGTTTAAGTGTTTTCTTCTCCATATTGAATGTTTTTTCTTCTTTTTGTCCTCTACCAGATAATCAGGAATTGCCAGGCTATAAGTAACTAGTAGGCCGAAGAGTATAAGCCACCAGCCGATAGATAATGCCCAGTTATATCCTGTAATCAGCAATGTCCATACACTGACGAAGATACACATTTTTAGCGGAGAAGGTATCAGATGCTGTACTATTCGGTTACAGAAATTCCAGTTCCCTTCCAAAAAGCGAAGGGAAGAAATAAGAGGCTGTCTTTCGGAGGCGTCTCCTATATATGGGTGAACCGGACTTGATTGACAGTATACAATAGCATCTGGAAGGTAGTCAATATATACATTCTTCCGAAATAACTTCCGTTCGATATTGGTTTCAGAGCTTCTCAGATTGTTTTGCAACCATTCCAAGTCGATAGCCATATTGGTTCCGGATAAGTTAGACGACAGTCCGAATTGTGTATTTCCAGCTCTGAAAAGGCTGTTCTTTATTTCTTTACATATAGCACGGAAACGATTACAGAAACCTTTGCGATTTTCAATAACTGTGTGTAATTGAATGGCTTGTATTCCGGCATCATACGCATTGTAGATTTTCTCCAGAAAGAGTGGAGACAGAGAAATGGCTGTGTTTGATAAGATAAGGACCAGTTGATAGTGTTCTTTGTCAAGAGTATTGATTCCTTGATGCAAATCGTTGTATGTGAAGAATTCGTAAGATTCTTCACGATAGATTACGGGAAGCGGACTTTCTTCCGGAACGAGGATAGCACAATGGTATTTCTTTTCAGCTTTTGGATAGACAATGCGCTTGAAGTGCGATGCAACTGCCAATACAAAGAGGTATAGAATAACAATCCCCACGAAGAAGAATACCAGGTCATCTATTATGTAAATGTAGGTGCTCATCGTCTGTAAAAGGTTATACGTTCTCTTTTTGAATAAATGCAGTAACTGTTTTCAGAATAATTTTTATGTCCAGTCCGAAAGAGAATGTCTTTGCATATTTGATATCCAATTGCTTGCGTTCTTCCGCAGATAACTTGCCTGCTTCACCTCTTTTTTCAACCTGCCATAGTCCGGTAAGTCCGGCCGGTCCCATGAACCGGTCGATATGTTCATCGCTGGTCAGTAACTCTGCTTCGTAAAGTGGGAGAGGGCGATTACCTACTATGGACATATCTCCTTTTAAGATATTAATAAGCTGTGGTAATTCGTCAATACTATATTTACGAATGAAGCGCCCTACCTTCGTTATTCTAGGATCATTTTCCAACTTGACAAAAGCATTACTTTTCTCTTTCGATTTTTTGTGAATATAATCTTCTTCGGAAATAACGAAATCATCAGATATCAGGAGAATTTCTTCTTCGTCCACTTTTTGAATTTCTTCGGTCTCTTGCTCTTCTCCCCAAATATCTTCTTCTTGTTCTTCCTCTTGCTGATACTGGTTGAGCGTATTGAAATCCTTCAAATGTTTGTCGGCATCGGTATACATGGACCGAAATTTGAGAAAATCAAAAATCAGATAATTGCTTCCTACACGTTTGGATTTGTAAATAATAGGACCTTTGCTTTCTAGGCGGATAGCCAGTGCTGTGAGTATGAGAAGTGGGGAAAGACATAACAATGCCATTCCTGAAAAAGACGATATCAAAAGCATTCTTTTCCATAAAGGTAGGCGGAAAGCATTCAAGTTTTGCGTCTTGAGTTGAAGTGCCTGTATCTTTTGATCTTTTCTATGTTTCAGGAAGGTTGACAGAGCCTGCAAGGATTCCGGATTCGTTTCGTATTTAATGGTATTATTTATACCGGCTTTGAGATATTCTGGGGCTTCTTCTTTAGATAAAGAATCAATGACGAGTACCTCATATAAAGTCCCGGTACTTTTTGCGCATATAATGAATATTAACAATATCTTGGGATAGATTTATCTGTTCGAAAAACAGAGCCTGTATCGTATTTTTCCCGTATCTTGTCTAGTACCTTAATTGCTTGATTACAATTAGATGCTGCATAAAAATACCCCTATGCTAAGTTTAGAGAATAGGTTTATAGTCTTGCTATCTTTGCCTATGTAAACAAAATATTGCATATAGAGGATCTGGTGTTAATCGATAATCTTTTTGATTCGAATTTTGAGTTCTAGTGGATTGAATGGCTTTAAAATATAATCTTCCGCTCCTTCTTCCAGTAATCTGATTCTTTCGGTTGTACTTTCTTCACTAGATAACATAACGATAGGTATTGACTTGAATAACTCGTTATTTTTCATATATCTTAGAAATTCGTCACCTGTCATTAACGGCATACGGATGTCTGAAATGATAAGATCAGGTACGTTACCTTCATTCAGCCATTCTATTGCTTTTAATGGGATCTTCCAAATAGGTAAAATCATAATCCTTACCTAGGTATATACCGGCAACTTTTCCAATAGTCGCTTTATCATCAACTAATAGTATTTTTTTTTTCATACAAATAGACCTTTCTATTGCTTGCTTTGTTATTGATTTATAGATTAGCTTACTGTCACAGATTATTTATGACAGTTTGCAAATATAGATATTATTTTAGAATAATCTCTCAATATTGACAAGTAAAATTCGTGATATATATTTATTTTATCTAATAAATTTCTCAGTGCGATGTTCTAATAGAAAAACACGGATTTCATATTGATGAAATCCGTGTTATCAATAAATATTTGGTTGTTATTTGTACACTTTAGATGAATCGAATGTTTTCCACCATTCCTGATTCTTAACACCACCGCTAGTTACCCAATCTGTAAACAAGGAATAAACAGTTTTTATATTTACATATTCTAAAGCCCACTTGAAGTCAGTAGGGACCATGATTCCCCATGCCCAGATTGTCTTTACTGATGTAATATTTCTTACCGGAAACAGAACTATTATCATTATTTCCTCCAAATAAATCAGTATTAGCTAGTTTGGTTGGTTGATAGCCGATAACATGAATTTCTTTACGATTATTTCTATTTCCTTCCACAAAAATGAAAACATTCAGTTTGTTGATGTTTAATTCATCCGGAGAAATCAGATTGCTGAGTTTTATGGTGAAACTGATGTTCTTAACATTCGTATTGTTTGAATGATTGGCAAAGGTGTTAATTTGTTCATACCGATCTCTTCCCAATGCTTTGTGCGCATCGTCGAATAACGGAATAACTGCATAATCTTGTCCGTTCTCAATCTTATTACTGTTCAGGTTGAAGCTTTTGATAAGAGAGTTGTCACTAAATTCAACAGGTTGCATAATTGCGCTGGCAGGAACACCGTCCAACATGATAGCAGCTCCAATACTTTTAGTAGCTCCGGTAGCGGCTAAATCGATGCTTAATTTGAATTCTTCCACTTTATTATTCTTATTGAGAGAAATCGTTCTTTCTTTGATAATCATGACTAAATCATTCAGATCATAGTCTCCATATAATGGCCATTGATCTTCAAATAAATATGCATAATTATGTGTATCATCCACTATGATCGGGAATTTAGGTTCCTCTGGTTCTTTCTCCCTTATTTCCTTCGTTCTTTGTTCCTGTACAAACTTCGATAGTTACTTTGGATTCTCCTATTTTTGTAATATATGCGCCGTTTTTGTACATGAAAATTAGTCCAATGTGGACTTTTCTCTACATGATTATCTGATTCAATAGCCAAATTGCCGTCATAAGTAAAGCCTTGACCGGCTATAATGGGAGATTTTATCATAGAGGTGTTTTCACCTTTTCCATAGAACGTAGCATAACCAGGAGGTATATCCAGTCTTGTAGTTGCTTCCAGCATAGAGCCGTTATTCAAGTTAACAACTCCGTTTTGGAACTCCATTTTAGGTGCCTTGAATATATCCTTGGGTTAAGTTTAACTTAATTCCGTTTGCGTAGAAAGGAAATAGTGGCTTCCATACTGCAACTATTGTTGACGGTAGGATTAGTGAAACTGATCGTCTCAAAAATGATTATATTTTTGTTTGTGATAACAGTATCTGAGTTTGCAATCATTTTTTTTCTCATAAATCTCTCCGTTATTTTCTAATGAGAAATTAGACGGAAGGTTAAACTCTCCTTCAAGTTCAATCTTATTGTCGTTGATAATTTGGGTATTTGAATTAATTGCTATGTCCTTGCTTGTTATAGTACCTCCGTTGTAGAGTGTAGCTCCCCGAATGTAATGTCATAGTGTTTGTAACTGATACATTACCCCAGTTTCTTAATGCCGCAGGTGCTCCGTTAGTAAATGATATATTTTCGGCTTCAACGTTTCCTTCATCCATGACAGTCAGCATGGAGTTTCTTATAAAAAGTCATCACTCCGGATGCTTTTATTTTAGCATTGTCCATAACAATGATTTCAATACCATTCTGGAACTGGAATGTAGTCGGAATTGTCCATGTTGCATCAACGTAAACTTTGGTTTTAATCTCACCGTCATATCCGTCAAATTTGAATGTACCGTTATAGTCAGAGGTAATTTTATAGGAAGCGTCACGCAGTAAAGTTGTTCCTTGCATTTCTGTAATTTCTTTTGCTTCACTTGGTATGGAAGTATAAACCGGTTTCTCGGGTGAAACAGCTCTTGTGGTAGCGGTACGGCTCATTAACACTCTGTTTTGAACAGCAGATTCTTGATAGTAGAGTTTACAGGTAAAGTTGTCATTATCTTCTGGCACATCAAACAGATATACCTCTACACGTCCTCTGGGATCAGTCTGCTTTATATAAATACCTTTTTGCGTAGGTAGCAGAGTGATAGCAGCTGTAGCTTTAAAAGTTATTCTCTTTATTTGCTGTCCTTGTAGCCAGTACAGATGCGTTTTCATTAGTAAGAGGATCTTCTGTATATATTTCTACTAAGTAGGAATATAACCCTCCTTCTTCATCTTTAACTTCGACTGTGACATTTTCTGTTTTGATTGTGCTCCAATCAAAACCATCAGGAGCAGCAAAACCGTCTCCCATTGGGTTGGACGTTTCGTAGGAGGGATCATACAAATCCTTTCCCGAGTCAACACAACTAAACAGGATACCTCCCATTGCTATTGCAATGATTGGCATGAAATGAATTGTTTTTTTCATCATAATTAATATTGCTTGATTGTTTGTAACCAAAATCTAATGCAAAAATAGCCGCATGTCTTATATTTAGGCTGTATTTTCTGTTATTTTATGTAGGAAAAACAATTGAATTTCCGTTTCGGTTCTATTTTAGCTCTAGTAGGTGCGATTAAGACTTTTTATATGATAAGAAATCCCTTGATTTTCAAATCTACAGATATATCAGATTTGAGAATCAAAGGATTATAATAATCGAATGGGTGTCTTAAGACTTGGTGATTTCTCCTATTAAACAGGAGTTCATTTTGTATCGTATATCTTTGTTGGGCAGTCCGTGTCCTAATAGAAACATTAGTTTTGTTATAGCACATTCAGGGGTACTGTCGTATCCGCTGATAACACCTGCTTCCAAGAGATGCATTCCGGTTTCGTAACGTCCCATTTCGACTGCTCCGGAAGCACATTGGGTGATGTTGACAATGATAATGCCTCGTTCAGTAGCCTCCTTTAATTGACGGATAAACCATTCTTTTTTGCGGTGCATTTCCTGAACCGAAAGTTTTCATTACCACAGCTTTTTAATCCGGGAACATGAAGGAGTGAAGTTACAATACTCTCTTGAATACCAGGGAAAAGGGTTAAAATAACCACATTGTTATCAAATAAGTAATGCGGCTTTAACGGCTTCGTAGGGTCTGGTTTACGAATGAGGTTGGGCTCGTATTTAATGTGTATGCCAACTCGTGCCAAAGGCGGGTAATTGAAAGAGCGAAAAGCATTAAAGTTTTCTGCATTGATTTTGGTGGTACGATTACCACGCATCAGATGATTTTCAAAGAAAATGCATACCTCCGGAACGATAGCAGTGCCATCCGGATTTTTTGCAGCAGCGATTTCAATAGCAGTGATGAGATTTTTCTTTCCCGTCTGTACGCAAAGTTCCGATAGGGGAGTTGGGAGCCGGTGAGGATCACAGGCTTACTCAGATTCTCAAGCATAAAACTTAAGGCGGAGGCTGTATATGCCATTGTATCTGTTCCGTGAAGAATCACAAAACCGTCGAAATAATCATAATTGTAATTGATGATTTTTACCAGTTTTGCCCAGTAAGCAGGCTCCATGTCCGAAGAATCGATAGGAGGATTAAATTGATAGGAGGAAATGCGATAGTTGAATCTTTTTAGCTCAGGAACGTGCTTGAGCAGATGATCGAAATTAAAGTTTTCTAGCGCACCAGTTTCCGGGTTTTCTATCATTCCGATAGTTCCACCTGTGTAAATTAACAAAACTGAAGGGGTCTCTATACTCATAATTGATAAATTTCTGTTAAAACGCTGACAAAGATATAGATTAATTGTGAATTATGAATAGTAAAAGATGAATTTGTTTGTATTTTAGCGTAAAATGTTATAATATTGAATATTTATGCGGATGTATGCTAGGAATTAAAAGGAAAAGCAGGGTAAGTAGCTAAAGTAGTAACTACTTACTCCTGATTACTTCTATAAACTTACTTCAGTGCTTCTTTCAGTTTGAGAATAGCTTTTTCCGGGTCTTTTTCTTCTTCGAGCAGGGTGACGAATCGACTACCTATAATAGCTCCTGAAGCATGTTCGCAGGCAGCCTGGAAAGTTGCCTTGTTAGAAATTCCGAATCCTACCATTAATGGGTTTTTTAGATGCATATCTTCAATCTTCTTGAAGTATAACCGTTTTTGTTCATTGAAATCCTGTTGAGCTCCGGTAGTGGCTGCCGATGAAACCATATAAATGAATCCGTCTGTATGTGCATCAATCTCACGTACACGTTCTTCGCTGGTTTCGGGGGTGATAAGCATAATCACTTTAATGCCGTAACGTTCGGCAATGATGCGATAGCGTTCCTGGTAATCATGGAAGGGAAGGTCAGGAATAATAACACCGTCGATTCCGCACTCCACGCATTTGCGACAGAAATTTTCGAATCCGAACTGCATAGTCGGGTTTAAATAGCCCATTAATACTAATGGGATTTTTACATCCCGGCGGATGTTACGTAATTGTTCAAAAAGTACCTTTAGGGACATTCCGTTGCGTAATGCTTGAGTTGCGGCATTTTGAATGACAATACCGTCTGCCATTGGGTCACTGAAGGGGATTCCGACTTCGATCATGCTGACACCATGCTTTTCGAGGGTACGGATCACATCGGCAGTACCGTCCAAAGTTGGATCACCTGCACAAAAAATAAATGGAAAGTAAATCTTTTTCTTATTGCTATTGAAGAGTTGGTTTAATTCTGTTCATGACTTAAAAAAATTAAATTTATCATTTTAGTTCATTTAAAAATGTCCGGATTCGTACCGGATCTTTTTTCCCCGGTTCCAATTCAAAACGGCTGTTCAGGTCGTAACCGGCGAGACGTGGATGTTTGAACTCCTTTAGTGCGTTGGCGCTGTAAGAGTTGATGCCTCCGCTAAGAAGGAAAGGAAGGAGACCGTTATAGGTATGCAGAATATTCCAGTCGAACAAGTTACCGGAGCCGCCGTATTGTTCGCATTTGGTATCGAACAGGAAAAAGGTCACAGACTTTCTCATACTTATATACATTTTTCAGATCTTTCGGATGGGATATAGAAAAGGCTTTTGATAATTTTTATCCCCATGGAATACAATGACCGACAGTATTCCGGTGACTCATTTCCATGTAGTTGCACATAGTTTAGTCCGAAACGGTCAGCATACATACTGACAATCTGCTTGTCTTCGTTCACAAAAACACCGACACGGTGGGTGTGGATAGGCAGATAAGCCGGAAGCTCATAGACATACCGGGGAGATTTGGGATAGAAGATAAATCCCAGCATATCTATATCTTGGAGCGATTCTATCTCCTGTATGTTTTCGGCTTCGCGCATACCGCATACTTTGATGATTTTTCCGTTGACCATAAATCTTCTGTTTTGAATAATTGATTTATTGTATAGCTTGCAGGAAATTCCCTAAGGTGTTTCCCGGTTGTGTAGTTCTCATAAATGTTTCTCCGATCAGGAATCCCCGGAATCCGGCTGTTTGCAGACGTTTTACAGTTTGCGGGTCGGAGATTCCACTTTCGGATACCAATACTGCATCTTGGGGAAGTTGTCCGGCCAGCCGAAAAGAGTTTTCCACATCAGTGAAGAATGTTCCTAAATTCCGATTGTTGATTCCCACCATATCTATTTTCTCATTAATATAAGTTAACTCCTCGGAACTGTGAATTTCTAGTAGTACTTCCAGACCTAAATCGTGTGCTTTCTTCACAAGTTCATTGCATTTTTCCGGTTTCAAAGCAGCGGCAATGAGAAGTACAGCATCTGCACCAACAATTTTAGCTTGATAGAGTTGGTATTCGTCAATGATAAAATCTTTTCTAAGAATCGGAATATCTACCAAAGGACGTGCAGCGCGAATGTCTTTCAAGTTCCCTCCGAAAAACTTCTCATCCGTGAGGATAGAGAGCAGAGGCCCCGCAGCCGCATAAGCCGGAGCTATTTCTTCCGGACGAGCCTCCTGCTTTTTATCCAGCCTTTGGACGGAGAACGACGTTTGAACTCTGCTATAATTCCCGGAGACGAGGAAATTAATGCCTGTTTCATGGAACGGGAAGACGGCATTTCACTAATTCCTTCCTGCAACTGCTCGATAGAAATCGCCTGTTTTTTTGCAGATCTACTTCAAATCGTTTATTTGCTATGATTTCGGATAATATATCTTTCATATTTTAATTATTGAGTTCAATAAACTTCTTTAATGTATTCAGTGCCCTTCCGCTTTCTAGTGATTCTTTTGCAAGAGTGATACATTCTTCAATAGTCTTTTCCGGACAAATAACATGAATGGCAAAAGCCGAATTAACTACTACTACATTTTTTTGAGCTTCAGTTGCTGTATTATTCATGATATTATCGAAAATTTTGGCAGCCTCTTTCGGTGTCTGACCGCCGTCCAGATCAATGTCCCTATAACGGGAGAATCCGAGGCTTTCGGGAGTATAAATCTTTTCGTTGTCACTCGTTGCTACCTTAAATTCATTCGTCAGAGAAATTTCATCATATCCGTCCAAGCTATGAACAACGGCAAATTTGGTTTTACTTTCCTGATAAGTATAAGTATAGAGGCGTAATAACGGAAGATTGTAAACTCCCAAAAGTTGATAAGCCGGTAATACTGGATTTACTAACGGGCCGAGCATATTAAAAAGGTACGCACGGCAAGTCCTTTGCGAACCGGAGCGACCGCTTTTAATGCCCGGATTAAACAACGGAGCGTGCAGATAAGCAATGTTACATTGTTCCATGCTGCGGCGCAACTGATCTATATCGTCGGTGAACTTTACACCATGTTGTTCCATTACGTTACTGGCGCCACTAACAGATGTTGCTCCGTAATTACCATGTTTCACGACCGGGAAACCTGCTCCGGCTACCGTGAAGCAAGATGCTGTGGAAATATTGAACGTGTTTTTCCCGTCACCACCGGTTCCTACAATATCTATCGGCGCAAATTCGCTTAAATCAACCGGAACGCGCATTTCCAACAATGCGTCGCGGAAGCCGCATAATTCTTCGACTGAGATATTGCGCATTAGAAAGACAGTGATGAGTGATGCCACCTGTACATCATTGTATTTTCCTTGTGCGATGTTTTGCAAGATAGTACGGGCTTCATCGCGTCCCAGATATTGGTGCTCGAAAAGCTTGTATAGAATCTGTTTCATAAATTTAATCGTTTAAGAAGTTCTTGATAATTTCTTTTCCTTGCGGAGTTAATACTGATTCGGGGTGGAATTGTATCCCGTGCACATCATAGGTCCTATGGCGCAATGCCATGATTTGTCCTTCCCGGCTTTCTGCCGTTATTTCCAGACAGTCAGGAAAATCCTCCCGGCTGACCACCCAAGAGTGATAACGTCCTACGGGAATTTCTTTTCCCAGCCCTTCGAATAATACATCTTGTCGTAGGATACTGACCGGGGTCTGTACACCGTGATATACCTCTTTCAGATTCTCCAGTCGTGCACCGAAAGCCTCGCCGATAGCCTGATGTCCCAGACAGACACCTAAAATACTTTTCGTGGCTGCATACTTTTTGATAATAGGCAACAATAAACCTGCTTCTTCCGGGATACCCGGCCCGGGAGACAAGATGATTTTATCGAATCGTTCCACATTATCAAGTCCTATTTGATCGTTGCGGACTACTTCTATGTCCGTAGCACCTAATTCTTTCACTGCGTGCAATAAGTTGTAGGTGAAAGAGTCGTAATTATCTAAAAAGTAATATTTTCATTTTATGATTATTGTAAAATTGTTGCTTAAACAGGTTACTTTATTTTTTCTGCTTAGTTCTTTAATTGAACGGCTAAATCAATCGCCTTTTTCAGTGCTCCCAACTTATTGTTGACTTCTTGCAATTCGTATTCATCCTGACTCCGTGCCACAATACCACCTCCTGCCTGAAACCACAATTCATTGTTGCGACTGACGAAGGTACGGATAGTTATGGCTTGATTCAATTCACCGTTTAGTCCGATAAAACCGATACAACCACCATAAGCACCTCGATTGTGAGGTTCAATTTCGCTAATCAACTGCATGGCACGTACTTTGGGCGCGCCGCTCAAAGTGCCGGCAGGGAACGTATCAATAAAAGTTTTTATCTTGTCCGCATCCTCGTTCAATTCACCACTGACACGGCTGACCAAGTGGATGACATGACTGTAATATTGTGGCTCTTTATAGAAAAGTACCCGTACATCATGACAATTACGTGACAAGTCGTTTCTGGCAAGGTCTACCAGCATAACGTGCTCCGCATTTTCTTTGGGGGTCAGCCAGTAATGCTTCTGCCAGTTCACGGTCTTTCACGATATCGCCACTCCGGCGTGTTGTTCCGGCAATCGGATCGATATAAGCATGGTTGCTTTCAATCTTGCAGTGTGTTTCCGGTGAAGAACCGAAGATTCGATATCCTCCGAAATCGAAATAGAAAAGATAAGGGGAAGGGTTAATGCTGCGGAGTGCCCGATATACTTTGAAATCATCTCCGGTGTAAGGCTGAATGAACCTCCGGGAAAGAACGATCTGGAATACATCGCCACGCATACAGTGCGCAATACCTTTGCGGACGTTGGCTTTGTGTTCTTCATCTGTGATAGGGCTGGTAACGGGACCTGTCACAGAAAAAATTGTAAGAAGCATAATTCCGGTTTTCAATAGCTGCTTCCAGTTCCGGCAGGCCGCTTTCTTCCCCTTCGGCCAACATCTCTACGAGTGTCAATTCATTTTTGAAATGATTGAAGACAATTATGTATTTGTATAATATATATAATAAGTCCGGTGCATCATTCTGTTCATCGTGGCTCTCCTTAACGGGAATATGTTCGAAAGTATTTCACGGCATTGAAAGTCGTGTATCCATAAAGTCCGCATACATTCTTATTTTCTCCGGTCACTTGGAATTGATTGATGAATCGGTTCATTGCCTTTTCTACGGTGAATGTTTTCGTCAGCGGTTCTTCCGTGCGGCTATTGTCCGGATAGTTGGCTGTGACTATACCACTGTTCATACCGATATTTGCCAGTGGGCATAGAGCGATGAATGACAGGGAATTTTCTCCAGCATGGTAGTCGGAGCTTTCCATCAATGCGGATTGCGGATACATATCACGTACTTTCAGATAGATACTGACCGGAGTATGCATATCTCCGAGTACCTGTTTACTGTGGGTAGTATAATTGAATGTTTTCATTTTGATTACAAATTACAAGTTACAAATTACTGTGAACTAATTGTCCTGTTTTTCTTCGTTAAAGGATAAATAAGTCTCTATATCCTTGTCGCCACGTCCGGATACAGTTAATACGACTACATCTTCCGGTTTGAATTTCAACTTTTTAAAGCGCCAAGCGCATGAGCCTGATTCCAGTGCGGGGATAATTCCTTCAAACTTAGTCAGTTCATAAGCGGCGTCTATGGCTTCGTCATCGTTTATTGCCAGAACGTTGGCGCGTCTTTGTGCGGCAAGATTCGCGTGTATCGGTCCGATTCCCGGATAATCGAGTCCGGCAGAAATCGAATAAGGTTCCTCAATTTGTCCGTCTTCGTTTTGGATAACGTAAGTACGTGCTCCGTGGATAATTCCCATTTTGCCAAGTTGAATGGTAGCTGCGGTCATTCCGGTTTCTATTCCCTTGCCTCCGGCTTCTGCCAGGACGATACCTACCCGCTCATCGTTGATATAATGATAAATAGTTCCGGCAGCATTACTTCCTCCTCCTACACAGGCTATCAGGTAGTCGGGGTAATCGCGTCCCTCTTTTTCTTGAAGTTGCTTTTTGATTTCCTCGCTGATAACGGATTGCAGCCGGGCTACCATATCCGGATAAGGATGAGGACCTACTGTAGAACCGATGATATAATAAGTGTCGGCGGGATGACAGCACCAGTCGCGGATAGCTTCGTTGGTAGCATCTTTCAGCGTCATATTTCCGGAAGTGACAGGAATTACGGTAGCACCCAGCATCTTCATTTTCTCTACATTGACATGCTGGCGTTCTACATCCGTTTTTCCCATGTAGACGATACATTCCATGTTCATCAGGGCACATACGGTGGCAGTAGCCACGCCGTGTTGTCCGGCACCGGTTTCGGCGATGATGCGCTTTTTTCCCATGCGGCGTGCCAGTAGAATCTGTCCGATGGTGTTGTTGATTTTGTGGGCACCTGTATGGTTCAAGTCTTCCCGTTTCAGATATAATTTGCAACCATATTTTTTCGAAAGGCGCCTTGCCGGATAGAGTGGGGAAGGACGTCCTACGTAGTCACGTAACAACTGTTCGAATTCTTTCTTGAATTCCTCACTCTCAAGTACTTCGAGGTACTTATTCTTCAGTTCCTCTACACATTTGTGGAGAATTTCCGGTACATAAGCACCGCCGAACTCTCCGTAATAGCCATCCTGGTCAACTAAAAAACTTTTCATAATCCTATCTATTTTTATATATGTTTTTTTTTCGATGTTTAGAAACGGGCAAATAAAAGCCCTGCCGCAAGTTGCGACAGGGCTCTTTCAAATCTGTTATATCTTTAATGAGGTATATACATACGAGCGCTGCTCCCTTACGACTGTCGGAGTTGTAACGGACGCCACCACCAATATGTATTTACTAATATAGTTCTCATTGTCATTTGTTATTTAATGGGGGCAAATATAGACACTTTGTTTGAAACAACAAACAAAAAATGACTTTTTTTCATTTTCCCCTTCATTTTTCTGATATAGAACAATTTTTCCCCTGATCTGTTCTTATAAATACTGAATATTTAAACAGAAAACAATTATGAAACAGAGAAAAGTATTAGTAGGTATCGCTATTGCCATTTTCGTTATATTATTACTTTATTGGTTGTTGGTAGCAGAAGATATGAAACCTTGGTTGTCGGCTATGGTTCCTTCTCTTACGCAGCAATTCATAGCCTGATTCCGACAAGGTTTCAGATAATTCGTGTATATTTGCATGAAACATGAAAAGTGAATAATAACCGAAATAATAACAATAGACAAGATATGGAAAATTTTATCTTTCAGAATCCCGTAAAGCTGATTATGGGGCATGGAATGATTGCCCGATTGGCGAAAGAAATTCCGTCCGACAAACGTATCATGATTACTTTTGGCGGTGGAAGTGTAAAGAAAAACGGGGTATACGATCAGGTGAAGGAAGCACTGAAGAATCATTATACCGTTGAATTTTGGGGGATTGAACCCAATCCTGCTATCGAAACTCTCCGCAAAGCGATTGCTTTGGGAAAAGAAGAGAAGGTAGATTATTTATTAGCTGTTGGTGGTGGTTCCGTGATTGACGGTACAAAATTAATCTCTGCCGGGTTATTGTATGACGGTGATGCTTGGGACTTGGTGCTTGCCGGATGTCCCGCTACCCACACTGTACCTCTTTCCACTGTGTTGACGCTTCCCGCTACCGGTTCGGAAATGAACAATGGAGCAGTGATCTCACGTCGTGAAACCAAAGAAAAATATCCTTTTTATTCCAACTATCCGTTATTCTCTATTCTTGATCCGGAAGTAACATTTACTTTACCTCCTCATCAAGTGGCTTGTGGATTGGCGGACACATTTGTACATGTCATGGAACAGTATATGACTACTCCCAGACAAAGCCGTGTCATGGACCGTTGGGCAGAAGGACTCCTGCAAACTCTTAATAGAAATAGCTCCGAAAATCCGTGAGAACCAGCATGATTATCAACTTATGGCTGACTTTATGCTTTCGGCTACAATGGCATTGAATGGATTTATAGCTATGGGAGTATCGCAGGACTGGGCAACTCACATGATAGGACATGAAATCACTGCATTGCACGGGTTGACACACGGACATACGCTGGCGATTGTACTTCCCGCTACATTGCAAGTGCTTCGGGAAGCCAAAGGAGATAAACTTGTGCAATATGGTGAGCGCGTATGGGGAATAACTTCGGGTACAAAAGAGGAACGGATAGATGAGGCAATCCGCTGTACGGAACAATTCTTCCGTTCATTGGGGTTGACTACACGCCTGCACGAAGAAAACATCGGCCAGGAGACGATTCTTGAAATTGAACGCCGCTTCAATGAGCGAGGAGTAAAATATGGAGAAAATGGAAATGTGACAGGTGCTGTGGCTCGTAAGATATTGGAAACTGCACTATAACTTCTTTTCCTATAAGAAATAATAACTGCCTTGTGATTTTTATCAGAAAAGTATACAGGGCAGTTTTTTATTGTTCAATCGTATCGTGTATTGGCACCCCAAAGCAATACAGGGAATATCTTGTTTGATATTAAAATGACGTCATTTAAACCAAAAATAATTTTAATTTGTTTTCTATAAGGGGGAAGAAATATCTATATTTGTTCACTCAAGTTTTTGATATCATCGAAATAAAACATTCATTTTATTTTATTACTTATGTTGATAACCATTATTATTCTCGTTCTTTCGGCTATCTTTTTTGTAAATGGTAAAATCCGTTCGGATATTGTGGCGTTATGTGCGCTGGTTGCTTTACTTGTCTTTCAGATATTAACTCCTGATGAAGCCCTTTCGGGTTTCTCCAATTCGGTAGTTATTATGATGATCGGACTGTTTGTGGTAGGAGGTGCTATTTTTCAAACAGGGTTGGCAAAGATGATAAGTTCGCGTATTCTTAAACTTGCGGGAACGAGTGAAATTCGTCTGTTTCTATTGGTGATGTTGGTGACTTCAGCTATCGGTGCATTGTCAGCAATACCGGAACAGTAGCGTTAATGCTTCCTATTGTGGTTAGTCTGGCGATGAGTGCCGGGATGAATCCGAGCCGCTTGCTGATGCCGTTGGCATTTGCAAGTAGTATGGGAGGCATGATGACATTGATTGGTACTCCGCCGAACCTTGTGATACAGAACACATTAACTTCGGCAGGACTCGAACCGCTTTCTTTCTTCTCTTTTCTGCCTGTTGGCATTGTTTGTGTGATTGTCGGTACATTGGTATTGATGCCGCTTAGTAAATGGTTTCTGTCTAAAAAGGACAGAAGAATGACAGTAACCGTTCAGGAAAATCGTTAAAGACAGTTGGTCAATGAATACGGACTTTCCAGTAACCTGTTTCGTTTGCAGGTGATAGGGGATTCCCGACTCTTGGGAAAAACGATTATTGATTTGGATATACGACGCAAATATGGATTGAATATAATGGAAGTCCGTCGTGGGGGATGCATCGCAACATCGTTTCCTGAAAACTATCACGCAGAAATTTGCGGCACCGGATACGGTTGTGCAAGTAGAAGATATTCTGTATGTGACAGGAGATGTTTTGAGAAAAGTACGACTGTTTGCTGAAGATTATCTGCTCGATATATTAGGTGACCATGCTACCGAGGAAACGAAAAAATACAACTAGTTCTCTTGATTTTTTATGATATAGGTATTGCTGAAATAGTATTGATGCCTGCGTCTAATTTGGTAAACCAGACAATTAAAGAAGCCGGATTCCGTGATAAATATAATGTGAACGTTTTAGGTATCCGTCGTAAAAAGGAATATCTGTTACAGGATTTGGGAAATGAGCATATTCATAGTGGCGACGTGCTTTTGGTACAAGGCACTTGGGGAAATATCGCCCGTCTTAGTAAGGAAGACTCTGATTGGGTGGTATTAGGTCAGCCTTTAGCCGAAGCTGCTAAAAGTAACTTTTAGACTATAAAGCTCCGGTGGCTGCTGCTATCATGGTGTTAATGGTGGTAATGATGGTATTTGATTTTATCCCGGTTGCTCCGGTTACGGCTGTTATGATTGCGGGTATATTAATGGTACTGACAGGGTGTTTCCGTAATGTAGAGGCCGCATACAAAACGATAAATTGGGAAAGTATTGTACTCATTGCAGCAATGTTGCCTATGTCGTTGGCATTGGAGAAAACAGGAGCGTCGGAGTATATATCCAATACATTGGTGAGCGGATTGGGTTCCTATGGACCATTGACTCTGATGGCGGGTATCTATTTTACTACTTCATTGATGACTATGTTTATCAGTAATACGGCTACTGCGGTACTGCTGGCACCTATTGCTTTGCAAAGTGCTATACAAATCGGGGTTAGCCCGATTCCTTTCCTGTTTGCTGTGACAGTGGGGGCAAGTATGTGTTTTGCTTCTCCATTCTCTACGCCGCCTAATGCATTGGTAATGCCTGCCGGACAATATACTTTTATGGATTATGTGAAAGTAGGATTACCGTTACAGATTATCATGGGAATTGTGATGATATTTGTTTTACCTTTGATCTTCCCTTTTTGATTGAAAAAGAAAAAAAAAACAGGAAGGCTGTATTGAAAAATGCAGCCTTTTTTTTTATTTAATATCTGCAAATACAGTTATCTTTGCACCGTCCATGACCGATGATTGAGAGGGTTGTGGATGTTTTTGCGCATAAATAAAACGAACTAAAGCATTAAGGGATTATGAAACAAAACATTGCAAAAGTATTAACCTTTTCTTTATTGGCAACTTCTGCCGTTTTTATCAGTTGTGTGGATAATGAGAAAAATCTGTTTGATGCAGAACAACTGAGACAGATTTATGAAGAAACTTTTCCGGTAAAGAATATCGATCCTGACGGAGACTGGACTATGTCCCGTAGTGTAACTGCACACGTGACGGTTAATGGAGATTTAGGAGAGGATTATCCGATACGGATATTTGATGCGAATCCTTTAAGTCCGGAAAGTAATGCCAAACTTTTAGCAGAAGGTGTTGCAAATAAAGTACATCTTTTAATGTTGTAATGGATTGTGCTACTGCACTCGATAGAAGTATTTGTCGCGCGTGTAGACAGAAAAGGACATTATCTTGTGCAACCGATCGCTATTGAAAATGAAGAGGTGAAGGCCTGTTTCGGAAATAAAGAAGGTAGTACTACTTGTTCTATCACGAGAACTATAACAGATATACCTGCTATGGCAGCTCCTTATACAGATGAGTATATTAGTAATAAAAAGGCCTATGCTACTATTATTAAGTCCGGCTGGGATCTTGGCTCTGGATTTGACCAGTATTCTGCCTATAATCTTCCTGTTTTCAAGGAAAAGGAACGTTGGTTTAAGATTCAGGAAGGGGGGCTTTAGGGCAAGATTTACTACAGGAGGAACTTTGGGGTGGAGCTAATGCCGTGAAAGTGTGATTGTTCCTGAAGGAAGTACATGGGTGATTGAAAACGAAAATCAATTCAGTGATATAACGGAGGTAATAGTTGAAAATGGCGGAAAAAATAGAAATAACTAGAAATGCCAGTTTGATATTGACTCGGGCTTCTTATATAACTGTAATGCCGGGTGGTAGTATTATAGGTGAGGGAGATATTTCAATAACAAATAGTTCTGCCGGGTTTAGTAATTATAATGCTTGTATGATTGATTGTTCCCGTTTAAATATTGATGGCGGTGGAAGTGGGGTTGATTTCATGAATTATGGAACGCTTAAATTGAATTCTTACAATGCATCTACAAGCGGTACAACACTGATAAATCACGGTGTTATTGAGGCTGGTAGTATTAATGGTAATAACAATACCAATGTTAAGAACGGCTGTTATATGAATGTGGCAGGAATGTTTCAGTTCGGTACACTTATAATGGGGCATACTTCTGAAGCTATTTGTGGGGAGTTGGGTTATAACGGAAATAACAATGATATTGTGATGGAGGCACAATCAATACTGACCTGTACAGGTAAAGCTAGTCTATATAGGCATGTAGTCGGTCCCACAACGGGAACGGCTTTGTTGAGAATTCATACGATTGCTAATATTTCAGGGCTCATTGAATCAAATTCGAAAGTCACGAATAACATTATTTGTGAGATAACAGATCAGACCTCTTCTAATGAAAAAAGAGCAATCACTGTGGACTCCTTTCGACTGGTTAGTATATAAAGGCTTACAGAATTCCGCCACTTATTGCAATCCGGGAAAAAAGCAGATTTTTTGCTTCCTGCTGATGAAGATGGGTGTATAAAAGAAGGATATGGTTCTGATGATACCCCCGATGACGTGGAGATTCGGAAAGCCGTTTATTCCTATGCTTTCGAAGATAATTATCCCAAAGCAGGCGATTATGATTTCAATGATATTGTATTGAACGTGACTTTACCCGTTGCCGGTAATGAAGTGAAAGAATTGAAAATACGTGGTTGACCTTCAGGCTGTGGGTGCCATGAAGCAATTAGGTGCCGGATTAAGAATACTGGGGAATAAATAAAAGTAATGTGGAAACGGTTGACTTTGGAGCCGGCGCCGCTCAAGGTGACGGTTCTTTGTCTGCTTCCCGTATATTTGAAGATGCATCTTATGAGACGACTGGCAGTGAACTTGTCATTCCTTTGTTTGGAGATGCACATTCTGTATATGGATATACCGGAACACAACGTCCTATGCTGAATACTGGAAATGCAAGTACATCTCTAACAGATATATATACTCTTGAAGTGATAATCAAACTTAAAAATGCCGTATCCATTCCCAGTGTAACAAACTGTTTAGACTTCTTTTATAGCATATCAGGGTACTGGTGAAAAGAGAACGGAGATTCATTTGAATCAATTTAATTCGGCAACGGCGAATGGTCAGTTGGCAGATAATAACGTGCTTGAGGTTATCAAGGTAGTCAATAATACATGGGCTCTTTGCGTTCCTGATAAATTCGCATATCCGACAGAAAGAACTGTGATAACAGAGGCGTATGCTAAGTTTGCGGACTGGGCACATGACCAGAGTACTAATACCGATTGGTATAATATGCCTTCAAGTAGTGATAAAGTGATAGAATACTAACCTTTTCTTTTAAATATAAGTCAACCGCCGGAGAAGTTTTTGTTTTCCGGTGGTTTTTGCTACGAATTAATGCTTTGATTGTAAGGTAGTAGTATTTGTTTTGCATGATTTTATTCGTCTGACAGTTGTTGAACATTCGTTTGACAACTGTTAACTTTTCGTCTAACAGCTGTCAGACGAAAAGAAAACAGCTGTCAGACGAATAAATTGTTGCAAACTGAGGTATAAATTCTTTAACTTGGAGAAGTAGAATTATGCGAAACAGGTGGTACATTCATATTCTGTGTGTACAGACTATCAATGATACCATCGGACAATCCGATAGTAGGTACAATAATACCGGTAGCTTTTACATAAGTCGCCACCTCAAGAAATATCTCTGCTGCCGGAACAATTACATCTGCCCGATCCGGTTTTAGCTTGTATTGTTTGATGCGCTGTTCGGGGGGAAGTACCTGTAATGCTAAATAAATCTCACGTAGTGACTCAACTGGTAGGAGAGAAGCCTTTTTATCCTTTTTGTCCGCGAGACGGAAGAGTTTGTTGATATTTCCCCCCGAACCGATAATGCTGACAGGCGCATATTCTGTGGCAATACCAATCAGGTCAGTACGTAACGCTTCTTTTTTCCTCCTCTTTCACCATGCCGCTAAGCATACGGACTGTACCTATATTATATGAACGGGAGTTTTTCAGTTCTCCGTTACTGATAAGATTGATTTCCGTACTACCGCCGCCAACATCTACATATAGATAATTCTGTCCGGAAGCAAACAGTTGCTCGATATGATTGTCATATACGATATGCGCTTCTTCCTGTCCGTCGATAATATCTACACGAATACCCGTTTTCTTGGCTATTTGCCGGACGATAGCTTTACCGTTCCGGGCATCACGCATAGCGGACGTGGCACAGGCGCGATAATCCACTACATCATATATTTTCATTAACTGCTTGTAAGACTTTCATCAGCCGGATCAGGATTTCTTTTTCTTTTTCTGCTGAAATAATACTTGCTGTGAAAAGCGTCTCTCCTAGCCGTAACGGATACGGATGAGTTGCACCCACTCATGTTCGGGCGCATTTTTTCGTTTACGCATTTTATCAGTAGTCGTACGGCATTGAACCGATGTCGATTGCTGCATAATTAACTTTCTTCATATTTATCATCATGTGTTCTTGCATTCGTTATATAATTTTTTCTTGTGAACGGAAAAAGCGATGCCATTTCTTCACTAAGCGGGGGAGAGTGAAAAATTCCATATCCGGTTGGTTCCCATTCCGTCTACTATGCGTCCTTTGGCTGTATCCTGAAACCCGTAACAAACAATCCGTTTTAAATCTGCCTGTATCTCTTTTTGTCAGAAACAGTACTTCGATACGGTTGTGTCCAAATTGCGTGGCATCCAATCTATTGAACCGATATAATACCTTTCTTTCTCCGGCATTAGCGAAATGAAAACAATACGTGAGTGTTCAAGATAACCCGTCGATAATTCCATTGATATGTATATTTTCACCGACCCGGAACGCCTGGTACTAAAGAACAAAGCCGCGCAATAACCAGTTCTATCTTCACCCCAAGTTGCTGAGGTCGTATAGCTTTCGATAAGTGCGCGGTCTGTTGCGAGGATTTTACTTGGGCAAGGATATAGGCGTTTCGTTCCTGTTCTTTATCTCCCATTATCAAGGGCACCAACCGTTTACGCATATCATTGGGAGAAACGAGCAACTCTTTTGAAATTGACGGGAGTGTATGGCTTCGATAAAGTCAAATACTGCATTACTCCCGGACAATGGGATTGGTGAGCCTGTCATAATGGTATAGTCGGTATATTGCTGGCCGTGCATTTCTGTGGAAGTTGCCTGTAACATACAGACACAATATTCCATGTCTTGTCCCGATGTGTGCACGTTTGGAGAGTGAATTCACCCCGCTGGAAGATTACACACGGGATTCCCATCCTTTTTATCTGCTGATATTTTGAGGCTTCGTCAAACGTGCCAGTAGTTCGATGACTCACCGTAAACCACTTTGGGAGTCTTTAGCTAGTCGGTACAGTCATCTTCGGGAAAGTTTTTTCTTTTCACTTTTTGCTGATAGCAGCTTCGCGCAGTACGCGGATGAACGTATCAAAACTATGATAAGGATAATGTAGTGAACGGTCTTTCTGGCGACCAGGGTCAGCAGGCTTCTGTACCATTTAGTTCGGGTTTGAAATCGGTTCCCAAACCCGGATATTTCAGATGACTGTGTCCAAGACAGGAAATTTCATCAGGCCTTGAAATTATGATAACGTCCACCGGCTACGCGGGTGTCGTTCTTGTCTATATTCGTGGTCGGTCGGTCTTTTTAGCAAGTCCCTAAATTTGCTCGTCGCCTACAAAAAACGGAGAGGTTCGCCTTTCTTGCGGCTTTTCTTTCCTTTGAGATTTTCTGATACGCCGGTCCGGCAAAATCACTGTCTATTTCCATTAAGCGTCCTTTGAGGTAAAATCTGAAGGTATATGCTTCAAATCCGTATATTTCATTCCGACAAAAAATCATTGGCAGGCAGTAACGGATAACATCATCGAAGAAACATTAGATAGGTGCTTTCCTCCTTCGGGTAGTTGGATGAAGCGTCCAAATTTCTGGGCGGTTGGATAACCGCGTAATCGCTTCTCTTTTATTTTTCCTGCTTCATCTTTGCGGAGCAAGCGATGTTGCAACATCTTCATCTGTCTGGTCGTGTCCACTGTCGGGGGACCGTTAGCAAAGAGGGTTGGTGCGGAACTGTTCAGCGACATGATAGAAAGAAGCGGATACGAACGCTTGCTCATCGTTCTCATTATCACTTCTTTTGATAACGCAGATATTCTCTCTCAGCCTCTTCCATATGATAGAAGGCGAACGTTTCTTCAAATGTTCATAGTAACGCTGTGTCGCCGTGTACCATTCGTTTCAGTGCGTGTGCGCAGCGATTGTTCTATCTGTATATTCGAGTGTCGTCATACTCTGCTAATCCGCCGCGTAAGGTATTGTTGGCGACACGGACGCGGAGACAAACCTCGCCCAAGTGTTCGAGGCAGATGCCAGAAGAACCAAGCCGTTCCAGCAGGAACTTCCGGGCGGGCGCGCGCTTCGAAGTAGCATACGAATTGGTCGCATCCAACTGATGTCACGCTCAACATAAGGGCACTTCTTTCTCTTGCTTTTCAGCGCTTCTGGTTTCATGATGAAGAATCTATGAGTACTTTCTTTACTGCAGTCATCTAAGTGAGATGTAATAGCTTCTATAACGATGTTGCTGTAACTTACACTAGTGTTTACATTTGTTATATATATATCGCAGGTAAACACTTATATTCGCAAAAAGTATTGAAACAGACTTGGTTAAAATATAGAATTTATGAAAACAATGAATTATTCCTTTTATTCGTATTCTCTCTTTTTGCATTGCGATTGGTCTGGTGTTGGTGCTATGGGTCAATACAGCCAGCGTTATATCGTTGTTACGGTTGAGCTGCCTTTTGATCTCTTGAGGTCAGCCTTTTTTCGGGTATTATTTCGACGTAAGACCAAAGACGGCTTCGCCCCGTTTTCCGATAGAGTCGCAGTCTGTTTTTGACTTTGGCCGATTGTGGCCACCCGAATTTTTTGCAGATGTCCTGATGTTCTCGTTAGGTTTTATCCTGATAATGAGGTGCAGCAGAAGCCTGTCAGGTCGTCGTTGGACACCTGTTCCGGGAGCATTTTATCTGGCGCCCCGCTTTGATTTTAATTGTGTGCACGTTGCTTTATTCAATCCGACAGGTTAACGCAATACAGTCGTTAGTAATACGTACCGAAACCCAGCGCTACTGA
>VOFK01002409.1_pt1 | contig 33674 bp, 39 predicted proteins | sample 5384121 | NCBI WGS metagenome assembly VOFK01 (sample SAMN12384730, study PRJNA508395) | human gut metagenome | isolation source: healthy gut J | host: Homo sapiens | reverse complement strand
AGTTACGTATTGCTCAGTGCTATCTGTGAGGATGTTTGCCGTGATGTATTAATTTTATTTGCTTTTTAGTATAGCGAGCGGCTATCTCTTCCATAGTTTCTTTTTACTGTACCCGCTCGGCTTATCCATTGCCTTAACTCTTACGAGACTTTGAAATGTAGTGGCTGGGCCGTTTGATTTGGCATCTTCATAGGTATTCCACGGGACAGGCTTGTATCCTAAGTTGGTTGCCAGGAGTATAGGACCAAGCTCCAGGAATATTGAGATTCCATGTGTAGGAAACCAGAAGAACGACGCTGAGAATTGCAGCAAGTGCGCGAGATGATGTCCCAATTATATTTTTAGCATTCGAAGAGGGGTGTTTCCAAGAGCAGTGAATAAAGCGGCGTCTTCCATCAAGAACGAAAAGAAGAAGACAAGCACAGGAGAACCAGATTAATACGGTGATTGCTCCATTAACGAGAGCTTGCTGGTCTTTCGGTATGAAAGAAAGGAGGTCTCCGCCATTGCCATTTGATACAAAGCTAAGATCTGAAGGGAGAATAGGTTCGTTACGAAGTCCCATCTTGATGCTGTTCGCTACGCCGTAGGCAGTCATAGCGGCACCGAAAATAACGGTCGCTATCCAAAAGCGATTTAATACAAAAACTAATGCAAGGTAAATAAGCCCTATGCCAATGAAATTAAGGAGAAACTGATACTTTTGTTCAAGCCAAATCTGGCTGACAAATTTGGTGACTTGCCCTGCGACACTGTTCAGGATTTTAGTTGTCTGATCAACTTCATCGCCTTTATCGTACGTTGGTTCGCTATACACTCCCCACTGAAGGAAGATGACTTCGGCGGAAGTCAATAGGGTGAACACGATGGCGTAGAACGCGTATGAGAACCTCATGCGTTTCTTCCACAGGGGATACGTGCTCTGGAAGAATTTGATGATGAGTTGAATAGCTTTGAAATTGGCGAAAGTGTGCCATGCGGTCTTTACCGCTGTGGCGGCGGTATGGATGGCGTGGCCGGTGGTTTTGGCGGCTTTTTTGCAACTGCATGTCCTGCGGTGGAGAGTGCTTTTGCCGTAGTGTGTACGGATTGTTTGCAGACCTCGATAGCCTGCATCAGAGGATGCTCGTTAGCTTGCGCGAGTTGAATTTCAGCAGACGGGGGGGCTGAATGGGTACTGTCGTTCGCAGCTTCGTTAATGGCTTCGTCAATGGACTTGTCGTCAGTCGTTTTTGGCAGATGGGGCGCATCGACTTTGGGAATGAAAACGCTTGCGTTATCGGAGATGGCGTGAATTGCTGATTTCTGCGTATACAGCTTTGAACCATGGTGATCTGAAAGGGCGGATGGAGCGCAAGCGTTGCTATCTTCGTCATTCGCAAGAGGGCGATACGTTCCGCCCGTAATCGGCTGCTTAGTAAGTTTTGCGTATGAAGGTGCACAAGCGTGACGGTCGGGCGAGAAAATAGGCATCGTCGCATCCTTCAAAAAGATAGTCCCCTTATAATTGGAGGCTCTGTACAATTAAACCGGGTACATTTTAGTGTTCAGCTGTGGACGAACGAGTGTCTAGCGGATGTCTGAAAGGTGGCTGGAAGGTTAACCGGGTGACGGGCAGCAAACAGATGTGTTCAAGGTGGACAACATGTGCGTGCGCAAGTGTTGGGCGTCATTCGCTGGTAGTGCACCAAAAAGCGCTGTCTGCATGAAGCCTTCTACAGCAGTCCCGCCATGTAGATCGGCAGCTTGACCACGTCATTTTCCACGACCAGCGGTTTCGGATGCAGCACATATCTGGTGCCGACCTTCTTATCGAATTTTGCCTTGAATTTGTCTAACGAGACCGTGCGGTAACGTTTCGATGACTTGACCTCGATGGGGCTGACCCTGTACTTCATTGCCGCGTTCTCGTACGGTTCGACGATGAGGAGAAGTCGATCTCCATGCGGTTCGACGGGTCGTCGCGATCGCTGCGCGAATAGAAGAACAGCCGGTGCCCGTTGGCCCGGAGAAGCTGTGCGACGACGTTCTCCGCGAGCATGCCCTCGTTGATCTCGATGCGTTCTAGGAGGATGTCCCGGTACAGGTTGCTTCCGGTCTGTTCCGAGTCGGCCAGGGCGAGCGTAGTGAGAAGCCCTGTATCGGCGGCGTAGCATTTGACCGTCGAATGGTCCTCGCTAATGCTCAAGCCCACGCTCGGATCGGTGGAATTGAAACAGTCGTTGGTAATGAACGCATCGGAAAGCCAGAAGAAGGCGTCCTCGTAATCGCGGGTTTTCGCTTTCTCTCCCAGCGATGTGATGTTGAACTTCTTCTCCTTCTTGGAAAGCTGACCCACCAAATTGTCGAAGATGCGCGTGATGCGTATCCGGTCGCTGCCGCCATGCTTGGAGATGTCCTGCCTGTACAGTCGGAGGATGTTCCGTTTGACGTTGTCGACTTTGCTGAAATCATGGGTCTCGACGTATTTCGACACAGCCTGGGGCATGCCTCCGACCAGCATGTATTCACGGAACAGCCGCATGGCCTTCCTGTGCAGCGAATCGGGGAGCGGCCTGCGCTTCTGAACGAGTCCGCGATGAGCGTGGACAGTGGCTTTTCTCCCAAAGCCCAGAGGAATTCATCGAAATCCATGGGATTCAGGCGGATCGACTCCTCCTCTGATGGAATGAGGATGTCCTTGACGTTCTCGCGGATGGAGACGAGCGAGCCTGTCTCGATGTAGTCGTGTAACGCCCGTCAGCCACCAGCTGCTTGATGGCCTCGCGGGCCTTCGGGTACAGCTGCACCTCGTCGAAAATGATGAGGCTATCCCTCCTGTGCAGTTCCACTCCGTAGAAGGATGACAGGTACATGAAGAACGCGTCGAGGTCGTTGCGCAGGTCGACGAAGTAGCCCAGCACGTCATCGGGGGGCTTTTGAGAAGTCGACGAGCATATACGATGCATAGTTCCGTCGTCCGAATTCCTCCGCGATGGTGCTTTTCCCGACGCGCCGCGCGCCCTCGATGAGCAGGGCTGTGCTTCCTTGGGAAGAATCCTTCCAGGAAGCCAGTTTTTCGTACGCTTTTCGTTCGAAAGTCTCCATGTCTCACCGCCGTAAATACACCGAATCAAGGGTAATAACATGCTTAATTATACACCAAATCAAGGGTAGGTGAAGTGCTATTTATACACCAAATCAAGGATAACTAAGGTGTTGTATGTACACCAAATCAAGGGTAATGTAATGGCGGTTTGCTGATCGGCTTGAATTAGATTTCTGACAGGTGGTCTTATATATGGTAGATTCTGGCGTTTGTCCGGACGTATTTCGCTTATATGTGGCAGCTCGTTTTTTGTGACAGACCGGTTAGAGGGTAATTGTGTACCCTCTAACTGCGGTTTTCCCGGAATGGACTGCCATACATAGGCGAGATGTCTCCGGTCAGCCTTCCAAATCTGCCATATATAAGCTCGATATGTTGAGAAAAAGTTTTATTAGGCGGAAATCGATGGCTGAATCTCGTTGGAGCCTACGATGGTTTCATCTAAAGCAACGGACCGTCAAACAGTTCGTCGTGGGATCCCAGGCGAATGAATCGGATTGTTGACGCTTCCGATCGCTCCGAGTAGATCACCAACACATCCATTTTTCCCTTCGGCAAGATGGAATTCTGCATATCCCGAGTAGATTCCTCGTGGGCGATCAAGCATGTGAGGATTATATGATTCCGGAACGCGTCCGTACTCCTCAATGGCTTCGATCACATATTCGAGTTCCGTGACGATTTGAGGTATCCGTCGTGAGATGCGTTTGAAGTCGATCTGAAATTGTTGGTCGAATTTGATGGTAATCATGGCGTTTTGCCTGTTCAGCCGTGATTGTTGTGCAGCCAGGTGATGGCGTCTTGCGCGCTGTTGAAGGTGGCCGCGTCGTCTGGGAGGATACCGCGTTCCTTGGCTTCGGCTTCGAGCATGGCTCGCTTGGTCTGCTCGTTTGCTCCGCGGCGCGCACGGAAGTGTCAAAAGGCAGGCGTTGCTGATTTACGAGCTGGATGCTTGCCATGGTTACGTAAGTGTTGAAATTCATGCCTATGGCGTCGAGTGTCTGGTTGACTCGAGCTTTCAAATCGTCGTTCATACGAATGGTAATATTGCCCACCTGAATCACCTGCCCCTAATTTTGCGTGCAATTAATGTGTATTTTTATGTCAAATGCACGCATGTTGCAAATTGATAATGGGATAAGCTGTAGTTTCTGACAAAAATGACAACTTGTCGGTTTTCAGAAACTAGTATGTTGAGGTGGGGCGAAACTGTGTGGGAGAATCATGAGTGCTGTTTCATTTCCTCATCGGATCGGTTTAGCTCTAGAAGAACCGTGATCGCATCGGGGAACCGTGTGCTGGTCGGTGCGGATGGTGCGGTTGTGGAAGTGACGTCTTACCGTGCATTTTGGCCGCTAGCTCAACGGTCAGCCTTCCAAATCTGCCATATATAAGCCAGTTTGTGGAATCGCTTTATGGCTATGCAATCCTGCCGGTACTCTGAAATTGTGAGTAGTGAGATTTTCAAGCCGCGCAATATCATCGTGACCGGCGGCTGCGGGTTTATCGGAGCCAATTTCGTGCGCTATGTGGCACGTAACCATCCTGACGTGCGCATAACCGTGCTCGATAAACTGACCTATGCCGGAAATCCGCAGAATATCGCCGGTCTTCCGCAATCGCAAGTCAAACTTGTGCAAGGTGATATTTGCGATGTTGCGTTACTGGAACGTATCGTGCCTGGTCATGACGCGATCGTGCATTTCGCGGCCGAATCGCACAACGACAATTCCATCGCCAATCCTGAACCTTTCATCACAACAAACGTGGAAGGCACGTTCCATTTGCTTGAAGCCGCCCGTAAGCATGACGTGCGATTCCACCACATCAGCACCGACGAAGTGTACGGCGACCTCGCGCTCGACGATCCATGCAAATTCACTGAAAACTCGCCGTACCGCCCGTCAAGCCCGTACAGCGCGTCGAAAGCCGCGTCCGACCATCTGGTGCGCGCGTGGACGCGCACATACGGGCCTGCGCGCCACCATTTCCAACTGTTCCAATAATTACGGGCCATACCAGCATGTGGAAAAATTCATTCCACGACAGATCACATCCATTCTGGAAGGCGCGCGGCCGAAACTGTACGGCACCGGCGAGAACGTGCGCGACTGGATTCATACGGAAGACCACTCTTCGGCGGTATGGGCGATTCTGACGCGCGGTCGCATCGGCGAAACGTATCTGATCGGCGCGGACGGCGAAATGAGCAACATTGCCGTAATGCGTATGATTCTGCGGCTTATGGGGTGTGCGGAGGACGCATTCGACTGGGTGCGTGACCGTCCTGGGCATGATCGACGTTACGCGATCGATTCCAATAAGCTGCGTACCGAACTCGGCTGGCGGCCCGTGCATACCGATTTCGAAGCCGGTTTGCAGGCGACCATCGCTTGGTATGCTGCCAACCGCGCCTGGTGGGAGCCCGCCAAAGCCGCCACCGAAGCCCGCTACCGCGCCCAAGGCCAGTAAGAATTCGGTTCGTGTGGCGCAAGCCGGACAATTGAAGTTCGGTAAGCGGTGATCGAGGAGACGCGTTGCAGGCGAGTCAACCTCGCCGGGGAATGGATGTGTGGTTTGGCGTACATTTTGTTCGCTAGCCTTAGTTGCAGATCCAGGTTTGGTGAAGGATGAAAAACGGCCGCACCTCGAAGGTGCGGCCCCTATTGCGTCTCCTGGTGCGTGGCAACTGATAACTTTTGTCAAATGGAAGGTGTTGTCAAGCCTCTAAGCGACGCGAGGTCGCGCCTGCACAGCATAGATGCGTAATTCATGGGCATATCTCGCTTATGTATGGCAGATTTTGGGGTTTGTACGGAGGCATCTCGCCTATGTATGGCAGTCTGTTTTTGAAACAAGCTAGTTAGGGGGTAATTTTGTACCCTCTAACTGCGGTCTTTCCGGAATGACCTGCCATATATAAGCGAAATGTCTCCGGGCGACCTGTCGAATCTGCCATATATAAGCCCGATGTGGTGCGAAAATGCTTGTAATGGGGGCGAAGTTGCAGACTTGGATGACTTTGGCCCCGTTAAACGTAGGGTTTGGCGCTGACGTCGGCGCTAACCGTCGGGGCGGCTTACCTGACTTACTCGGCGGACTCGAGTCTGAGTTCTTGGCTGGCGACCACCGACTTGGCGGCCGCGTCGAGTTCGTTGGTGATGTTGCGCAGGTTGTCGGCGTATTTGCGAATGTCGTCCGTCGCTTTGGTGAAGTCGCTGGCATTGCCGCTTGCGGGGCATGCTGGCGCGCTTTCCACGGCTTTGGCCAGTGTGATCGCATCCTTCAGGGTTTCGAGCGTGGTGCCGTCCGCCACGTCATTCACGGTGAGTTTCGCTGCTTCTTCAGCTTCTTGTTGCGCTTCTTCAAAGCTCTCCTGATGCGTGGCGAGCGCCTTCGCATTCAACGCGCAGGTGTCGCTGGCGGCTTGTGTCATTTCGCGCTTGTTGGAGACTGCGATGATGGCGACGGCTGCGAGCGCGATGGCAGCTACTGCGATCATGGCGATGATGGCGATGGTCTTGCGCTGTTTCACATTGTTTTTCTGCATGGTTGGCTGCATGGTGGTTCCTCTCTTCTCGTGTGGCTCTCATTTCAGACAAAACGTTGCGAGTATACAAAAAACACTTCCGAGAAACGATTTACCGCTGGAAATAATGCGGATTATTTTGCTGTGAAAGGAATTTGTTTGTGATTGCGATGCTGGGCGCGTCAGGATCGCATGGCATTTATGCTGGAGGGAGAAACGTTTTAAGGGGGTTTGATGGCGTATCGTGCGACACTGAAGGATGTGGCCGCTGCCGCGGGGGTGTCTGTGACGACGGTTTCGCTGGTGTTGAATAATCGACCGGCTCGCGTGTCCGAGGAGAAGCGCAAGGCCATTGCCGACGCGGCAAAGAAACTGAATTACGTGCCGAATCAGAGCGCGCGAAGCTTGGTGACCAAGCAGTCCCAGCTGGTTGCGCTGATCGTGCCTGATATTGAGAACTTGTTTTTCGCGGCGCTTGCCAAGTGCGTGGAGGATGAGTGCGCCGCGCAGGGGTATTCGCTGATTGTGGCCAATTCCGATGATTCGCGTGTTACCGAGCATGAGTTGTTGCAGCGCCTTCCGGCTCGTGGGGTGGACGGTGTGATGCTGATTCCGGCGCGCGAGTCCTGCGCTGGCGATGCTGCTGAGCGGTTGCGTGAGGATGTGGCGCTTGTGTCGTGCCCTGTGGTGTTGATTGATCGTTTGACGCAGTGCGGTTGGTGCGATGCCGTTGGTTTTGACAATTATCTTGGTGGTCGTTTGGCTGCCCGTTATCTGTTGGAGGGTGGTCATACTCGTATTGGCATTGTGACTGGCGATACTGCGGAGTCGAGTGCTGCGGAGCGTCGTCGTGGGTTTGTGGATGCCGTCGAGCAGGCGGGGGAGTGTTTTGATTCGTCGCTATGCGTTGAGGGGGATTACCGTTTCGGTAGTGGCTATCATGCTGCGGATCAGATTATTGATGGCGGTGCGACGGCCGTGTTCTGCTGCAATGATGTGATGGCGCTTGGTTTCCGTCAGCGTATGGCGGAACGTGGGTTGCGCGTTACTGAGGATATGCAGGTGATTGGTTACGACAATATTCTCAAACGATTCGGTCTTGGTTGGCGTATGACCACCGTTGAGCAGAGCGTGGCTGATTTGGCCGCCGCCTGTTGGGGTATGTTGCGTGAGCGGATTGATGTTGCGGTTCGTGCCAAGTCCGGTACGGAATCAGGGGATGCTCGCCCGTGGCTTTCTAATCCGCAGGTTGAAGTGCTTACGCCGAAACTGGTGCAGGCCGCCTGCGCGTAGGATTGAGGATTTTTAGATACCTGCGGATCATGATGAGACGGGTGGCGCTGATAAATCTTGATTAAAGTGTCGTCGGAGTTTCTTATACGGTTAAATTGCTGGAAATAAAAGCAACACGCCGTATGGTAGTGCCGAATTTGCGTTCCTGATAAAACGCTTTATCATAAATCTTGTCAACACACAACATAAATGAGAAAGTGTTCCGATACATAACTGACGACGCACCCGTATGGTGGCGGACCGTCGTCAGGCCCGTCAAAGAGGAAAGGCACACACATGAAAAAGATGATTCTTGATCTTGATACCGGCGTTGATGACGCGCTTGCCATTTCGTATGCTCTGGGAAGCCCGGAGATTGAACTGATCGGCATCACCGGTACCTACGGCAATGTGCTCGTCGAGCAGGGTGTGCGCAACGCACTGGCCGTGACCGACCTGCTCGGCCACCCGGAAGTCAAGGTGTATCAGGGTTTGCCGCACTCCAGCACCACCGACCATTTCGAAGTACTGCCAATCTCCGCGTTCATCCACGGCGACAACGGCATCGGCGACGTGGAAATCCCTGATTCCAACCGCTCCGTCGAAACCGAATCCGCGGTAGACTTCATCATCGACGCAGTGAAGACCTATGGCAAGGATCTCGTCTACGTGCCGACCGGCCCGATGACCAACATCGAAGCCGCACTGAAGAAGGCTCCGGAAATCAAAGACGAAATCGGCCAGATCGTGCTCATGGGTGGCGCACTGACCGTGCCCGGTAACTGCAACGCCTGCATGGAAGCCAACATTTCGCAGGATCCGGAAGCCGCCGACTACCTGTTCCGTTCCGGCGCTCCGACCACTATGATCGGCCTCGACGTGACCCTGCAGACCCTGCTCACCTACAAGGAAACTCAGCAGTGGCGCGATCTCGGCACCAAGGCCGGCAAGTTCCTGGCCGACATGACCGACTTCTACATCAAGGCCTACGAGACTACGTCCCCGCACCTGGGCGGCTGCGGTCTGCATGATCCGCTCGCCGTCGGCGTGGCGGTGGACCCGACCCTCGTCACCACCCTTGACATCAACATGAAGGTCGATGTGGACGGCCCGACCCGCGGACGCACCATCGGCGACGAAACCCGCCTCAACGACCCGGTCAAGACCATGAAGGTCGCCGTCGGCGTGGACGTGCCGAGGTTCCTCAACGAATTCATGACCCGCATCTCCGGCCTCGCCGCAAAAAGCGCAGTGAACGACGGCTCGCGCGGAAAACGTTCCACGGGCGTTTCCCGCGCAACCCTCACCACGGAATCACCATCGAAATAATCGCAACACAACATCACAAAAACCAAGCGAAGAAGCGAAAGAAGAACTGACATGTCTACCAGCAACGCAGCCGCAACGGCAGTCAACACCGCACCATCGCAAGCCCCCGTCGACCCGTTCGACGATCCGGTGACCAGCAACAAGATGGCCGTCCGCGCCCTTATTCCGCTGCTGATCACCTTCGTGCTCGGCACCCTGTGCCTGCAGGGATTCAACCTCGTGTTCCAGCAGGTCGGCGCCGACGTCGGCGCGCCGGCGCAGGCGTCCCTCATCACCGCGTTCCCCAGCATCGTGCTCGGCATCGTGTGCTTCATCTATGGATCCCTCGGTGACTTCGTCTCCCTGAAGAAGCTCGTCACCTTTCGGCCTCGTGACCCTGTTCATCGGCTCCATCTTCGGTTTCGTGGCCAACTATTTCTTCGCCGCGAACCTGTGGACCGTGATCATCGCTCGAGTGCTGCAGACCGCAGGCGAGCAGGTGGCAGGCTCCGCCTTCCTGGTGGTGGCCACCAAATACCTGCGCAACGACCTGAAGGTCATCTTCTTCGGCCTGTTCACCGCCGCATACCAGCTGTCCGCTTCCATCGGCGTGTTCGCGGCCGGCATGCTCAGCTCCATCGCATGGCAGTTCCTGTTCCTGATCCCGTCCGTCACCATCCTGTTCCTGCCGATCCTGCTCAAGACCCTCCCGTCCAAGAGCGGCAACGGCCAGAAGGTCGACGCGTTCGGCTTCGTGATCTTCGGCTTCGCCACCGCGTTCCTGACCCTGTTCTTCTCCTACATGTCCTGGTGGATGCTCGTGGTCTCCCTGCTGCTGTTCGTGGCATTCGCCTTCTACATCAACAAGGCCTCCAACCCGTTCATCACCCCGGCGTTCTTCAAGAACACCCGTTGGCTGCGCGCCATCTGTCTGATCCTCGTGTTCTACTTCGTGAACTACGCACTGAGCCCGATCTTCAATGCCATTGGTACCAACATCTACGGCATGACCACCACCCAGGTTTCCCCTGCACATCGTGTGGGCCTTCGTGGTCGCCGCTGTGGTGGGCACCTGCTCCGGCATGATCATCCGCAAGATCGGCATCAAGGCCGGCATCGTGACCGCAGGCACCCTCATGTTCCTGGGATGGACCGGCGCGGCATTCTGCGTGAACTCCGGTTTTGTGGTGCTGACCCTGTGCGCATGCGTGTTCTACGCGGGCTGTGGCCTTATGTACTCTCCAGTCGTTTCCACCGTGCTCGGCACCATTGAGAAGGACGAATCTGGTCGTGGCGTCGGCATGAACGATCTGGCTATGAACGTATCTCCGTCCATCGGCATTGCCATCATCGGCAGCCTGCTCGGCTCCAACGCCCTCGCAGGCAGTTCCGTCACCGGTGCTACCGGTGACGCCGCCAACTATTCCAACCTGCTGCTGATTGCCGCCGGTACCGCACTGCTTGGTCTGATCGTGTTCTTCGTCTTCAAGAAAAAAAAAGATCTACGAAGGCAACCATGCGTTGGAAACCCGAGGAATCGGCTAAATAATCGCACATAACATCCTCAATATAAACAATGGAGATTTGCGATAATTGCGAATACTGAAAAACAATATTCCGCAAATCTCCTTTTTTATTTAATTAATGTAAGGAAGTCAAAGATGAGTGCGACTGAAGTTCTCTCTGCATTGGACCGCATCCACGGCACAGTGTCCGTAATCGGCTCGATGAATGCGGATTACACCGTCACCGCACAGCGTCTGCCAGGGCCGGGGGAGACCATCACCGGCGGTCCGCTGCAGCTGCTGCCAGGCGGTAAATCCGGCAACCAGGCGGCCGCCGCAGCGCGCATCGGCGCAACCGTGCAAATGTTCGGCGCGGTAGGCTCCGATTCCAACGCCGACTTCCTGCTGGGCGCCCTAGGTGAAGCTGGTGTGAACACCACGCATGTTCGCCGCGTGCTTGGAGCATCCGGTACAACCGTGATCACCGTGGACGCAACTGGCGAAAACACCATCGTCTACTCTCCGGGATCGAACGCGCAGGTCACTGTGGACTATGTGGAATCCGTGCGTGAGGCGCTGGTACGGTCTTCCGTGCTTGGCCTATGCTTGAAAGCCCGATCGAGACCGTCACCGCGGCCGCGCGCATGTGCCACGAGGCGGGCGTGAAGGTGCTGCTCAACGACTCGCCGTTCACCCCCTCCCTGCCGGTGGAGCTGGTCGAGGCCTCCGACATCCTGCTCGTCAACGAGCATGAGATGGCGCAGCTGCTCGGCATCGCGGAACCGGAGGATGATGATTGGGACGCGTTCGACTGGCGTCACGCGTTCGATAAGTTGCGCGGATTCGGGTTTGAACAGGCGATTGTGACGCTCGGCGGCGACGGCTCCGTAGTGCTTGATGGCACGGCGGACGATCCGGAGCATCGCATCCAGCGCATCGCTCCGGTGCGGGTCAAGGCAGTAGACACCACCGGTTGCGGCGATTCGTTCATGGGTACCGTGCTGGCCGGCCTGGCCTCCGGCATGACGTTGTCGCAGTCCGCGGAACTCGCCTCGTATGTGTCGGCCTACGCGGCCACTGGATATGGCGCGCAGGCATCCTACGGCACCGCGGCGCAGATTCGTGAGGCCTTCGCCGACGCCGAGTAGACGGAACGGGGAGGCGCTTCCGCAACGGCCGCGTGCCGTGGGCACCCGCATTGTTATATTGGAGTTTGGCTTATTTTCACATATCGAACAATTGGGAAGGCAAGCATGTCGGCGATTCTCGAAGGCACTCCGGATAAGAAACTGGCTCTGGTGACGGGTCGCGCGTACCCCGAGCAGGCTCAGGAAACCGCAAAATACCTGGGAACCGACGTACTTTGAGACCACCGCATACGATTTCGCCAACGGCGAGATGTACGTGCGCTACACCGGGCCCGTCCGTGGCGCCGACGCCTTCGTGATGCGAGGCCCATACCGAGCCGATCAACAAGTGGATCATGGAGCAGCTCATCATGGTGGACGCCATGAAGCGCGCCTCCGCACGTTCCATCACCGTGGTCGCGCCATTCCTCGGCTACCCCGTCAGGACAAGAAGCATCAGGGCCGCGAGCCCATCACCGCACGCCTCATGTTCCTGACCTGTTCCGCTCCGCCGGCGCAGACCGCATCATGACGGTCGACCTGCACGCAGCCCAGGAGCAGGGCTTCTTCGACGGCCCGGTCGACCATCTCACCGCCATGCCGATCCTGCTTGACTACGTGCGCAACAGCATGCCGCTGGAGAACACCACCATCGTGTCCCCCGGACGCCGGCCGCATCAAGGTTTCCGAACAGTGGGCCCGCCAAGCTCGGCGGACTGCCGCTCGCCTTCATCCACAAGACCCGCGACACCACGCGCCCGAACCATGCCGAGGCACACGGCATCATCGGTGACGTGAAGGGACGCGACTGCGTGGTCGTCGACGACATGATCGACACCGCCGGCACCATCTTCGAGGCCGTGCGCACGCTGAACAACGCCGGCGCGAAGTCCGTGACGCTCGTCGCCACCCACGGCCTGTTGTCCGGCCCGGCCGTGGAACGCCTGAAGAACTGCGGCGCACGCGAAATCGTCCTCACCGACACCGTTCCGGTGCCCGAAGAGAAGCGCCTGCCGAACATGACCGTCCTGTCCGTGGCCCCGCTGCTGGCCGCCGGCATCCGCTCCGTGTTCGAATCCGGCTCCGTTTCGACACTGCTCAACGGCCTGCCGAAGACATGCGCCCGCGCAACATCTACGCCTGATATTTCGCGCGATTGCCATACGGCTCTCGCGATATTTCAGGATTTATTACGATTCTTTGCGATTAAGCCCCGCTTGCGAGCGGGGCTTTTTTGCTTGCCTCCGCACGTGATTTCGCGCCCGGCAGACGCCGTTTCGATACGTCGCGGCGTCGGGGTAGCCTGTACAAGTTGCCATCAATCGTATCCATATGTTCATTGCGACTTATCGATGCCTGAAGGCAGCACGCATACACACTCCTGCCATGGAAGGTCCATGGCCGATAGTCCGAAGGAGGTGGGTGATGTCTGCGCACAAGTACGAACTGATGTTCATCGCCGATCCTGAGCTGGATGAGCGCGGTCTGAAGAAGCTGACCGAGCAGTATCTGGAACTCGTCACCAAGGAAGGCGGTGCCGTCGAGAACATCGACATCTGGGGCCGTCGCAAGCTTGCCTACGAAATCGCCGGCAAGACCGAAGGTAACTACGTCGTGGTCAAGTACACCGCCGAGCCCGCTACCAGCGACGAACTCGACCGTCTGCTGAACCTGAACGAATCCGTCATCCGTACGAAGATTCTTCGCAAGTAAGTAAACCAAGCTTTCTAAGCTGCAAAGTAAGTAGGTAACGACATGGCAGGTGAAACTGTAATCACCGTGGTGGGCAACCTCACGGCCGATCCGGAAATTCGTACCATTGGCAGCGGCATGCCGCCGTTGCCAGCTTTACGATCGCCTCCACTCCGCGCACCTGGAACCGTAACTCGAACCAGTTCGAAGACGGTCAGGCCCTGTTCCTGCGCTGCTCCGCGTGGCGCGACATGGCCAACATTGCGCGCAGAGTCTGTCCAAGGGCATGCGCGTCATCGCGCAAGGCCGTCTGCAGCAGCGTTCCTACCAGGCGCAGGACGGTTCCCAGCGAACCGTCATCGAGATGCAGGTCGACGAAATCGGCCCGTCCCTGCGCTACGCGACCGCCCAGGTGGCCCGTCAAAGCTCGTCCGGCAACGGAGGCTTCAGTGGCAATCGCGGCGGCTACAACAACGCCAACAACAACGGTGGTTTCGGCGGCAACAACGGCGGATATCAGGGTGGCTCCAGCTATGCTGGCGGCGCCGGATATCAGGGTGGAGCCTCCGCTCCGGTCAACGCCGCTCCCGCACAGTCCGCTCCGGCCTCGGACCCGTGGTCAAGCTCGGATAACTCCGGCTCGTCCTTCGGTTCCTTCGGCGCGTCCCAGTCCTTCGGAGGTTCCTCCGAATTCGGCGGCGACAGCGACGAACCGGAATTCTGACGGACCGAACCCCGTCCGCAACATAGGCGAACAGCGAAAACAAGCAGCTTAATCGCAGTATTTCCAGATTTTAAGGAGAACATCAAGATGTCACGCAAGAGGCCGCAGCCGCCGGTCAAGCCGTTTAAGAAGAAGCCGAATCCACTGAAGGCCGCCAAGGTCACCGAGATCGATTACAAGGACGTCGCCCTGCTGCGTAAGTTCATCTCCGATCGCGGCAAGATTCGTTCCCGTCGTATCACCGGTGTCACCGTGCAGGAGCAGCGCGAGATCTCCAAGGCTATCAAGAACGCCCGCGAGATGGCCCTGCTGCCGTACGCCACGTCCGGCCGCTGATCTTAGAGAGGTTTGAACAATGGCTGAAACTATTAGGTTATTCTCACCAAGTCCGTCAACCACCTGGGTCACCCGGGTGACGTCGTGGCCGTCAAGTCCGGCTACGCCCGCAACTACCTGTTCCCGCAGGGCCTGGCCTTCGCTTGGTCCAAGGGTGCCGCCGCCCAGATCGAGGCCATGAAGCGCGCTCGTCTGGCCAAGGCCGTCGCCACCCGCGAAGAGGCTGTTGCCGCCAAGGAAATCATCGAGGGTTCCACCGTCGAAATCGCTGCCAAGGTCTCCGAGTCCGGCAAGCTGTTCGGCGGCATCTCCGCAGAGAAGATCGCCATCGCGCTCTCCTCCAAGGTTGAGGTCAACCCGAAGAACATCACCGTTGAGCCGATCAAGACCACCGGTGACTTCCCCGGCAACCGTCGCCCTGCACCCCGGAAATCACCGCCAACTCTTCGTGAAGGTCGTCGCTGAGTGATTTCGCCCCATTCACCGCCTCGACGTCCTTACGGACCGGCGGTGAATGACTTCAGGCTGAAACGCGTCTGAGCTTAAGCATCGAAAATCCCCCGTACCGATTGGTGCTGGGGGATTTTCCTCATATCCGCTCTTTAGCCGGCATCAGTCCTCATCGTCAATCGTGACGCTGAGCTTGCCATCCCTGATGCTGAAGCTGCCGTTGACGGTGAAGTGGGTGCTGTCGTCCTGAGACTCCCACGAATCGTCGAAATTCTTCTCTTCATACGTGCACTTCGCCTTGCCCTGCCGGGTGGAGAACGTGCCGTAATCGAGATCGATGTCGGACAGTTTCGGATAGACGCTGATGGACCACGCGAAGTTGCGGTAGTAGTCCTCGTCGTACAGGTCGAAGCCGAACGGGCAGCCTTCCGGCGCGTAGTCGGTGGACTTCGCGCATTCGTCCAGCTTGGCGTTCACGGCCTTGCTCAAGTCCTCCTTAAAGCTTGGCCGTAGGCATGATCTTGAGATCGGCGGCATCGGAGTCCGCGTTCGTGCGCACCATGGTGATGCCGCTGGTGACATACCCCGACTTGCCGATCGACACCTTGTACGAACCCGGGTAGACGCGCAGCGTCCACGTGCCGCTGTCCGACTTCTCCGCATTCTTTGCGGTCACGTCAACACCGTTGACGGACAACGATTCCACGGCATTGGGCACCGACACGGTGATGGTCTTGAGCAGTGGGCTCGAGATCTTCCAATTCGGGAACAGCAGGAACTTCGACCCGTCCTTGTTGATGGTGAGCGAATCGTTGACGTTCTTACCGTTCAGCGAATACGTCACGTTGACCTTGGCCACGCCTTCGACGGTTTTGACACTATCGATATGCGGGTTGGCGATCGTGGCGTTGTCGGCCTTCGCTACGGTGTCGGACAGCAGCTTGAGCTGGTCCTTGTCCACCTGCGGATCGGCGATGTCATTGGCCTTGTCATACTTGCCGTCGGCAATCGCCGTCAGATAGCTCTGCGCCACGGATTTCGCGCTGAAGACGGTCGAGTTGAGCACACCGTAGACAATGCCCAACACAATCAGGGCACCGATCACGATGCCGCCGATAAGGATCGTCTTCTTAGTTTTTGGGTCGAGCGGCTGACCTGCCCCCGGAGCTGCGACCGGCATAGAAGCCGCGCCTGCTGGCGATTGCGGCAGCGGCACCGCACCCGTTGCCGTGTTGCCGTTGTCGTATTGGGCATGGACGTCGGGGCGACCGGTTGTGGAACGGCCTGTGAAACAGGCGTTGCGGTAGGAGCGGTAGGAGCGGTAGGCGCGGGCATCGGCGCAGCCGGCGTCGCGGGCTGGGGGACCGATGCGGCCGGAGCTGCCGGAGTAGTTGGATTGGCCGGCTGTGCGGCAGCCGAAGCCGTCGGCATGGTCGCTGTTGCGGTCGTGCCGCTCGCCGTGGCAGAGGTCTTCTTCATGCCGTAGGACGGATCGCAGGACTTGACGTAATCGACCACGTTCTGCGGGGTCTGCTGCACGGTGCCGCCGACGATGATCCGCCACATGCCCGGCAGGGACGCCACCAGCGTCGGACCGAACGTCATCGCGGCCACCTCGATCAGGAACGCCCAGATGCCGGCGACGAGGAAATACCACATCGGGGCCGTCATCGACATGCTGGACGAGGCGTATCCCGCCGCGAAATAAGTGAACAGGAACTCCGCGGCCAGCCAGAACGCCATCGCGGCCACCGGAGCCTTCCACGTATGCTGCCAGCCCGCGTAATACGGGTCGTACATATTGCGCGCGGTCTCACGCAGCGCGATATAGAACGTGGCAAGCAGGAACAGCACGAAGCAGATCCACAGAATCCAGCCATACTGGCTGAGGGAGGACACGTTGAACAACGTGATCGTATGGACGCTGTAGCTGGACGTCGAGAAGGCGATGCCGCCGAACGAGGACAGCGAAATCAGCATAAGCGGCAGAGCCGGGAACAGCAGCGGAACCAGCAGCAGACCGCCTGCGCCGAGATGGTTCGCGGCGGACATGGCGATCGTCGCCACCAGGCCAAGCACCAGGAACAGCACGCCGTAGATCGCAAACGATTCGACCAGCGTGCGCACGAAGCCACGAGCGCGGTGCGCCCAACGCCAAGCGGCGGAGAAGACGTTACCCGAATCGCCCGCATACTGTGCCAACGCGTAGCCGGCCAGCGCACCGGCCGCCGACAGCAGGAACGCCATGCAGAACGTGCGGAAGGACACGCCGGAAAGCGACGCGGAAGCGGAATAGTCGCTGTAGGAACCACCCACCGTCACCGGGAAGATGGCGGCGAAGACCAGCAGCACCAGGCCGGACAGCACGCCGACGATCAGCGAGCTGATGACGCCCGTCCACTTGAAACGAAGCGCGAACCTGCATGCCAGCATGTATGCGCCGAACGCGGCGCCGATCGCCAATGCCACGCCGGGCAGTCCGACCGGCAGCGTCACGCTGACGTGCGAGGCGTCAATGCCGAGATTGCTCAGAGAGAAGCCCTGGGAGCTGGTTTTGAGATTCAGCGAACCGCCAACGCCGAGCGTCATCACGGTGAAGAGAATCTGGAAGAAATTCGGGCCGGAACCGGACACACCGTTGTTGCCCAGGAAGGAGGCGGTGTCGGAAAAGCCCGGAATGCCGGCAAAAGCCCGTTGCTGGCCGCGGCATTGCCCATGAAGAAGACGATCGATGCGAGCAGCGCGAACACCACGCTCGCGCCGAGACCGATGCCGAGGCTGGCGCCCATGGTCTTCATGGACTGCGGTGTGGTCAGCGCGGTGATGGTGGGATCGGCCGCCGGACGGGCGATTTGCTGGGTCGGCTGGCTTGGCTGCGGCGCTGCTGCCGGCTGCGGGGCCGGGGATGGCGCATACTGGAACTGCTGCGTCGGCGCGGCCTGTGGTGCCACCGTTTGCGTTGCCTGCGCCTGAGCGGTCGGCTGTGCTTGCGCCGCCGGTTGCGGTGTGGTGGGCTGCGGGACGGTGGTTTGCGGAGCTGCGGGTGCGGCGCTATTGGGCAGCGGGACGGCAGCGGTCGGCATCTGCGGGGCCGGTGCCATGTGCGGTGCGGAAGACAGCATGGTGCCGTCATCGGATTCCGGCGCGGCCGGCGCTTGCGGTGCCGCCGCGGTCGTTTGGGTGAGCGGTGAGCCGCACGAGGCGCAGAATTTAGCGCCTTCGATGGTCGGCTGACCGCAATTTGGGCATGCCATAGGTAAGCCTTTCTCCTTCTTGATGCGCGTCATATACTCCTGTGACGCGCCATGGTCCTTATTATAAAGGGCCTCTGGCGCGCCGACGGGCTCGACGATGATGCGTGCTATTCGGCTCGCCGCGGTGGAAATGTGTGATGGAAAAGTTCGTGCCGTTGACTGTCGGAGTGGTTGCATTGCGCCAGAATGTGAAGAAAATGTGATTACTTGGATTTTAGGGCGCCATCGCGCCGCATTTTTCGTCGTATGACGCGATGTGCACCATAGATGGCGATTTGCTGAAAACGTTGGAAAATAGCGGTTTTATGATTGCGACACGCCGAGGGTTGCGTTCTTTCCGATTCTGAGTATATTTACTCCATGTGCTCAGCGAGAACAAAAACCTCGCCAAGACCAATGCCCCTTTAGCTCAGTTGGTTAGAGCAGCTGACTCTTAATCAGCGTGTCCAGGGTTCGAATCCCTGAGGGGGCACAGACAAGACCCAAGCCAATGGCTTGGGTCTTTTTCGTATTTCGGACATGTGTCCACCCAAAGCCGCGTTACTTCCTCCGTACGGAGTAAAGTAGTGCGCTGTTGTCCGCCCAGAGCGGAATCGCAATTCATCTCGAATCGCACGAATCGTAAGAATCGTTAGAGAAGAAGCAATAGAGGAAACTGCAGTGGAATACACACTCTTCACCAAGCTTGCCGCGGAATTCGTCGGCACCGCCGTGCTGATGGTCTTCGGCAACGGCGCTGTCGCCAACGCGGAACTGAAAACACCAAAGGGGCTACCATGCCGGCTGGCTGAACATCGCCATGGGCTACGGCTTCGGCGTCATGTTCCCGGTCCTGATGTTCGGCGGCGTCTCCGGCGCCCACATCAACCCGGCCATGACCCTCGCGCAGGCCGTCAACGGCATGTTCCCGTGGAACGAGGTCCTGCCGTACATCATCGCCCAGCTGCTCGGCGCAGTGGCGGGCCAGCTCATCGTGTACGTCACCTACCTGCCGCACTACAAGGACACCGACGATGCCGAAGCCATCCTCGGCACCTTCTGCACCACTGACGCGCACAACGACCGCGTGAACTACTTCCTCAACGAGTTCTTCGGCACCTTCATGCTGGTGCTCGGCGCCCTGTGCTGCCTGTCCCTGCCGTGGGGCAAGGCGAACCCGGCCGCCGCATCCATCGTCGTCGGCTTCATCGTGTGGGGCCTCGTGACCTCCATGGGCGGCCCGACCGGCCCTGGCCTGAACCTCCGGCCCGCGACCATGCCGCGTCTGCTGCACGCCATCCTGCCGATTCCGAACAAGGGCGATTCCCGCTGGGGGCGAGGCCTGGATTCCGGTCGTGGCCCCGATCGCAGGCGCTATCGTCGGCGCGTTCCTGTTCAAGGTGCTGTTCGCCTGAGCATTACTTTGACGATTGCCGGCATTCGTCTGGCATGCTGGTAAGGCCCGTGATTCCCTCCGGAATCGCGGGCCTTACGCATAGGTGGTATGCATGGCGGTCGGCGGCTTCGGCATGTTGACTGAGACTGGTACTGTTGCCGAAGAGAGAAACATCACCATATCGGGAGGCTGGATTGAAGCGGATTCGTCGTATCATACGTGCGCTCGATCCGAAAGCCGACGCCACAATGGGCCAACGGGAACGGCTTGAGGCGTTTCGCATCCGCAGGGCCGCCGTGCTGGTGCTCGTGGTGTTCGCGCTGATCGCATCGATGACGTCCTGCAGCGTGCACGCACTACTGGTCCGCATGACGCCGAACACGCAGACGACGGCACAAGCCACGCATTCGACGTCGGCCAAGAAGCCAGCCAAGAAAACAGCCAAAACCAATCAGCATAAGACGGCCAAAAAAACCAAACCGGAAACCAAACAATCGCAGGAAGAGCAGGCCGTCGCCAAAGCGGTGAGCGCGCAATCGGCGGCACTGGGCGACGACGAGAAAACCGCGATTCTGAACAAAGCGCAGGAAACCGCGCAAAACAGCGGCAAACCGGTAACGCAATACCATTACTGCATCGCAACCAAAGGAAACGTCGGTTCGGCCGACGAATTCGGCAACGCGGCGTTCCGCATCCTCAACGACGAACACGGATGGCCACGCGCCGGAGCCATATTCGACCAATCCACGGACGGCAACTGCGATTTCAATCTCGTGCTGTCCCAAGCGTCGGAAATGACGTCGTTCTCGCCATCATGCTCGGTGGAATACAGTTGCAGGGTCGACAACAACGTGATCGTCAACGACGACCGTTGGAACGGCGGCACGCAACAATGGCTCGCCGCCGGCGGCAACCTGGCGCGATACCGCACGATGGTGATCAACCATGAGGTCGGACACCGGCTGGGGCACATCGACAACGAAACGACCTGCGCCGGCGAAGGCCAGTTGGCGCCGCTGATGCAGGAGCAATCCATGCATTTGGACGGCTGCAAGGTCAACGAATATCCGCTTGACTCGGAGCTGTGGATCGGCTGAACGTCGACTGCTTCCCGTTATTTTCTGCTGCTTTCTGCTGTTTTCCGGACTGACCGGGTCGTCTCGGCAATTCGGCGAGACCCGGCCAGCCGTTGTCACAAGCCGAAATACGCGTCGAAATCGTCTTGGCTGATACTGCGGTCGGCCGTATCGGCCCGTACCTTACCCCAATCGAACTCCTGCAACGCCTCGACGGCGCTCATCGGCTGCGGACTGGTATGCGCGGAATCGCCCTGCAAACCAAGCAGCCACGCGCAATAGCCGACAACCTGCTCCGCGGTGACGCCATGCGCGCGCAGCGCCCCCCATATCCAAAGAGCGCTCGCGTTTGGCGAGCCTGCGGCCGGCCGCGTTGTCGATAAGCGGCAGATGCGCGTACCGTGGGTTTTCGGGGTTATATGGGGTGTATTGCGATTGTGGTGCGTGCTGCGATGGTGCAGAGGCCTGCGTTTTCGCCTTGCGGAATCCCGCCTTGATAAGCGCTTGGCGAATGGCGATTTGCAAGGCGTTCGACCGGAGCAGGTCGCGGCCGCGCACGATGTCGGCGACGCCCATGTCAAGATCGTCCACGACCACCACCAGCTGGTAGGAGAACAGGCCGTCGGCGCGGCGCACGATGGTGTCGCCGACGTCGTGCGCCAGATTGAATTCCTGATGGCCGAACACTGCGTCATCGAATTGGACGGTTGCGTGCGGGTTTGTGTCGGCGGGCATGGCGATGCGTAGCGAATGGCGGTCGCCGTTGGCCAGCCGCTGCCGGACGGTATCCGGATTGCTGGCGATAAGCCGGCGGCACGTGCCGGGATACACCATGAAACGGTCGCCTTCCTGCGGTGCGGAGGCTGCGCGGATGTCGGCGCGCGAGCAGAAGCAAGGATAAATCAGCGGGGTTGTGCCAGCGATTGCGTTGTTGGCTGCGCTGCCGACTGCGGGGGTGTGGTCGTTGCGCTCGTCAAACAGCGAATCGTATGCGTCGTCAATCGTCAGGTTTTCCAAGCAATGCAGCGCCTCACGGTACAGGTCGTGCCGAGCGGATTGGAACACCGGATCGCCGTCCCAATCCAATCCAAGCCAATGCAGATCGTCCATCATCAGTTCGGCCGCGCCGGGCACCACGCGCGGTTCGTCGATGTCTTCGATGCGCAGCAGCATGCCGTCGCCGCGGCTGCGCGCGGACAGCCATGCTCCGAGCATCGCATAGATGTTGCCGATGTGCATGCGGCCTGATGGGGTGGGTGCGAAACGACCTGGCACGGGGTTCCTTCCTGTCGTTGGCGGGCGGTTCGGTGTTGCCGATGCGGAGACCGGTTGCGCCGATGCTTGCAACTGTACCTGCATCGGCGGCCGGAACGGCGGGTTTCGTGGGACGCGATTGTGGAATGCGTTGCTGGACGTGCCGTGACGTGCCATGCCGAGGTTGCAGCGTGCTCCGAAAACGTGCCGTCGCTGTGAGATATCTCACAGTGTGAGAAGGATATTTAGCGCATGGTGATACGGGCCGCGCGTTTCGTTTGGGGTGTGCGTAAGGTGGTGTGCGTCATCCGGTATTCTGGGTGGTGATTTCGGCAATTCGGTCTATGCGTTATCGGTATGGCCGGTCAAAAGGGGATTTACAAGGGGCGAATATGACGAAGCGACAGTTCAGTAGAGCGGAAATCGAATACCTGCGTACATTGCCGTCGATCGACGCGGTGACGGACAGCAGAATCACGTATGCGAGGGAATTCCAAATCGACTGCATGAGGCGGTATCTGCAGGGGGAGAAGCCGACTGCGATCTTCATTTCCGCGGGATTGAGCCCATCGGTCATCGGGCACAAGCGCATCGAACGCAATATCGCACGCTGGAAGCGTGACGAGGACATCATGCGCAAGGCGGCCGAAGAGCCGGAACCGCATGATACGGCTGTGGACAACCACAATGCGATGTCGGAAGTGCCGTTGGGCAAGATTCAATCGCTGGTATGCCAGGTGATGGTGTTGAGCGATCGCGTCGATAAATTGGAGCGTTTGGTGGAGGGGCTGCGCAAGGGGGATAAAATCTGAAAAAAAAGTTTTCAGATTTATTGGTTTTTTCCGGCGGTTCGCGCGCATTTATCTGATACATTAAATGCGTAGACGGAGTCTTTGAAGTCCCCCTTCTACTGCCGTCTGGTTTTATAGCCCGCGCGAATTTATGACCGCTTTATCGCTTCACTTCAGGTCATCGCGTGGGCTTCTTTATACGTTGTCGGCGGTTTTCTGGTAACACTGGTATCGAAATATCAGCCGACATGCCGGAAACGGTGGTGCCGGCCGCGGACCGGCGGTCGAATGAACTTGCGAGAGGTGGACGATGACTGCATACATGGATCACAAGAACCTCGCCAACGAGGTGATCGACGATGCGCGCGCACGTGAGATCACGGACGGCGTGCATCGTGTGCTCGACCGCATCGCGGCCGCTGAGGAACAAGCCGGACGCGAAGCCGGCTCCGTGCGCCTGCTGGCCGCCACGAAGACGCGCGACATCGGCGAAATCATGGCTGCGATTGATGCCGGCGTGCGCATGATCGGCGAGAACCGTCCGCAGGAAGTGACGGCGAAGGCCGAAAGGGCTGGCACGGCGATGCGCGGAACGCGGGTTTTCGCTGGCGTCGCAGGCGCCGCGCCGGATGCTGCGGCGGAGCATATTCCATTCCACCTGATCGGCCAGCTGCTAAGCAATAAAATCGGCAAGGTGCTGCCGGTGGTCGACACTATCGAATCGGTCGATTCAATCGATTTGGCAGAAAAAATTTCACGTAGAGCCGTGGCTCGCGGTATTACTGTCGGCGTGCTGCTGGAAGTCAACGAATCCGGCGAGGAATCGAAATCCGGTTGCGATCCGGCGCACGCCATCCGCATCGCGCAGAAAATCGGCACGTTGGACGGCATCGAATTGCAGGGACTGATGACGATCGGCGCGCATGTGCACGACGAAACGGTGATTCGCCGCGGTTTCTCGCACCTGCGCAAGACCCGCGACCTCATCCTCGCATCCGGCGAACCGGGCACGGACCGTTGCCGGGAACTGTCGATGGGCATGACCGGCGACATGGAACTGGCCATCGCCGAAGGTTCCACCATCGTGCGCGTCGGCACTGCGATTTTCGGTGAGCGTGCGTTCATCTGAGCGCTTTCTTTGACTTTTTCTGTTTTTTTAAGGATTTGCGGGGCTCGTCCGCCTGGATTGCATTCGTCTGGCTTACATTCGTCTGACTTGCATTCCTCTGAAAAACGGCTTGTCTGAGCTGCGTTCCGCCGGTAGGTGGGGTGCTGCGCGGTTTGGTGCCATAATTGCCGGTTTCGTGCCTGAAACCGTTGTCTTTCTAGGGGTAAGCCCTCCTATAGGGGGCAAGGGCTTTCGTATGGCGGGTGTGAACATGGGTGTGTTCGAAGGAGAAACCCATGTTTTGGTCTGCCTCTCGATTGATGAGTAAACCCGTCCGTCTGCTCGCCCGCAGGACGGATTCCTTACGTGCATGCGCATGCGGTGCTGCGTTCGCCCATGCGGCTGTTCGGTGCCGTGGCGGGCGCCTCGGCTGATTCCTATGATGCCGGTGATGATAACGATGGCATCGGCAATGGCGCCGGAGTCGGATCTGATGCCGGTGCAGCTGCCGACAGTGGTCATGCCGGAACTGTTGCGTTCGCTGGAACGTCTGCTGGAACGTTCGCTGGAACGCCGTCGTTTTACGAGGCGATTGACATTGCCGATGTGGTTCGCGCGCGCAGGCTGCGGCGGATTCGTTTCATATTGGTGCGGTGCGTGTCCGTGCTGCTGATCGTGGGCGCGGTGGTGGTCGCGTCGTTGCCGTTCGCCATGCAGGCGCATTCCGCGCGGCGCTTGGCCGAGACATCCGATTCGGCGGCTCGCACGGTTGCCGGATGGCCGTATCCGATGGCGATGGAGGAGTTGGAACGGGCGCGCGCATACAATCGGCGGCTTGCCGTGGAAGGACAGCCGGTATTGGGCGAGGCGGCCGATCCGTTCACTACCAGACCGGCTGGCACTGCCGGAGATGCTGATACCGCCGACGATTCGGCGCCTTCCGGCGGTGCCGGGCTTTCCGCTGCGGACACGGACGCGAACTATCAGGGCCTGCTGGATTCCGGCGCAGGCATCATGGGCACGGTATTGGTGCCCAAAATCGGCGTGGAACTGCCGATTCGGCATGGCACGTCCGAACCGGTGCTCGCCGTCGGTGCCGGGCATCTGTACGGCACCAGCCTGCCGGTCGGCGGCACTGGCTCGCATACGGTGGTCACCGGGCATCGCGGCCTGGTCAAATCGTTGATGTTCACACGGCTCGACGAACTGCACGACGGCGATTTCATGTACATCAAAGTGATGGACGAGACGCTGGGATACGAAGTGGACCGAATCAGCGTGATCGAACCGGACGACGTCTCACGGTTGAAAATCGTGCCCGGCGAAGACCGGCTGACGTTGATGACCTGCACGCCATACGGCATCAACACGCATCGGCTGCTAGTCTCCGGGCATCGCGTCGCAATACCGCTGCCCGCGCCAGATCCGGCCGACGTGCGCGACGAACGTGCGACCGAACTGGGCGCGCTCGCCATGACCATCGTTTGCACGATGGGCGGCATGCTGTTGTGCTGCATGGTCGTGCGGTCGATGCGGCCCCGACACCGAATCATGCGGCACGCTTCCGCCTGGCCGCGTAAAGGATAAGGGGGAAGGCCGCGATTTTCGCGGGTCCGTACGTTCCCCGAACCCATCAATGGAGGGGACGGGTTTCAAAACGTTCATCCATAAGGTTCAAGGCATGGAGGCGCATAGGCAATTCGCCGCAGCGCCATGAGAGATGGACATGTCATGAAGTGGATGAAGGACCCGCTTGCCGGCTTCATAAGCCGGTGTGGCGCGCGGATGGGAAAATTCACCGCATTGCTTGTCACGATTGCGATGCTGGCCGGCACCACGGGAGCCGGCGCGACCGCGTTCGCCGACGAAACGGTGACGGATGGCGGCAACGTGGCCGCCGAATCCGCAGCGAGCCAGCCGGAATCGACACAACAATCCGATGCTGAAAACGCAGTCGGATCGGACGTTGCCGACATTGCCGGGCAAGATGTTGCCGGACAGTCCGCAACGGACGATGACGACGCACAATGCCTTACGGACGACGGTGAATCGCATCAGCCATCGAACGAACAAGCGCAATCGCAACTGCAGTCGCAATCGCAACCGGAACAACCGTCGGAGACGATGCCGGAACAGCGGCAGCCGTGCGATAAGACGGAACAGCCGAATGAGCAGAAGAAGCAGGAACGGCAGGCGGTTAGGCAGCCGACGGCTGAGAACGCGACGTACCTGCAAATGGTGCTGCACCGACTCAAGACGGCGATCGAAAACGACCATGCCGGCGAAAATCGCACGGATGCTGTGGCGAATGGCGATGCGGGCGCGACAGCCGATGACGGCAAAACCGGCGATGCGGACGATGCTGACAACGATGGCAACACTGCTGAAGATGCCGACGATGCCGACAAGAACGGTAAGAATGACGCCGACAAGGATAACGCCGACAAGGCTTTCGCGTCGGCTCAAAACGGCAACGATAACGACAAGAATGATGCTGCCAAAGACGATGCTGCCAAAGACGATGCCGACGCCGACGAACACATCATGCGCGATCGCTTCACCTTCAATCGCAAAACCGTGATGCGTGCCGCGCGTAACGTCGCCGTGCCGCAGCCGGACTGGCGCTCGTGCTGCGCTTCCGCGAATCCGATACGCCGATGGCGGTCTGAGCGGGCCAGCAGACAGGCAACGGGGCTTGTTCGGGCGGGTGAGTCGTTGAGCGATCAACGGTTCACCCGCTTTTGTTGTGACGAATACGGGCGATTTAGGGGTTTCGTACCGCCTGAAATGGTTGGAAAAACGCCATTCGTACCGGTATGATGGAACACGAAGCGAACAACGAATCGGATTGCGGCCTTGCATCGCAAACCGAATCGCAAAAAGCCAGGCTAATAATGGCGACGGAGGCCATTCGACTGCCGTGCGGTGGAAGGGCCGCACGCCAAGCCGAAAGCAACGGTGGGGGAGCGTTCAGTCCGGAAAAGTCGAATATCTGCGCTCGCTGGCGGTGGTGGCCGAAGCGACGTCGCGACGCATCACCTACACGGAATCGTTCAAACACAACTGCATGCCGGTACCATGCGGGCGAATCGCCGGTCGAACTGTTCCGCGAAGCCGGACTCGACCCATCGCTGATCGGCTATAAGCGCATCGAACGTTGTTTCGCGCGCTGGCGCAAGATTGCCTGCCGTATGGGCACGGACCGGCTGGTATCGGTTGATGGGAATGGTGGAGTGGTGCCATCGGCGTCGGCGGATGTGGCGCCGTCGGCGGAATCTGCGGAGGTTGCTCGATCTGCGGTATCGCAGCCGGTGCAGCCAACGCAAACGACGGAAACGCAAAGCAATGCGACGCTGCCCGCGCCGCGCAACGCAGCCGAAGTCCCGATTCTGTCGGGAGGTGACGTGCGCGACCTGCTCATCGCCCAGCAGGTGCGCCGCATCGACGAGCTGGAACGCGAGGTGGCGGCGTTGCGGGCGGAACTGCATCGCAAATAATCGTAAAAATCGTAAAAAATGCGAGCAATCGGCATCGTCCGCAAAGCGACGCATGTCGAGAACGGCGGGCGTGGCGAGCGGGTAGACTTGCGGGTATGAGAATCGCACGTTTTACGCATAATGATGTACCGCAGTACGCCTTCGTTCAGACCGACAAGAACGACGGCAAGGACTATCTCGTGGCCTTGAACGGCTATCCGCTGTCCGGCCAGGCCGTCGAGCCGACCGGCGAGCGCTATCCGGTGGATGGTGACGGCATTCGTCTGCTGGCTCCGGTGATTCCGTCGAAGGTGTACGGTTTGGCGAAGAATTATGAGGCGCATGCGCGGTTCATGCATGAGGCCGGTCATTCCGATATCAAGCATGCGCCGGAGGATATGGTGATTTTTTCACCAAGCCGAGCACGTCGGTGATTGGTCCGGATGATCCGATCGTGATTCCGCCGTGTTCGAACGATATGAATTTCGAGCCGGAGTTGGCTGTGGTGATGGGTCGTATCGCCAAGAATGTGCCGGTGGAGCAGGCCATGGATTATGTGCTGGGTTTCACGTGCGTGAATGATGTGACGTTGCGTGATCTGCAGGGTCTTGATCCGACGTGGACGCGCGCGAAGGGTTTTGATACGGCGTGCCCGTTGGGTCCGTGGATTGTGACGCGTGACGATGTGGATTGGAAGGATGCGAAGATTTCCTTCACGCTCAACGGTGAGGATGTGCCGATGGCGTCGGGTACCACGGCGAATCTGATTCACGGCATTCCTGAGCAGATCGCGGCGATTACGAGTTTCACCACGCTGCTGCCGGGCGATGTGATTATGACGGGTACGCCGAACGCGTCGGGTCATCTGGATCCGGTGACGAGGCGATCGTGCACGTCGAGGGCATCGGCGATCTGCGCAACGTGGTGGTGCGCGGCTGATTTTCGGCTTGCTGGCGGACTTTGGATTAGGCGGGTTTGCAACGTTTCGTGATTTCGTTACGTTGCTGCCCGCCTTTTTCGTATGTATTGCGATTGCCGGTGAGCGCTGGTGATTGTCGGTGACTGCCGTCCTGTGTCGAAAGACGGTTTTGAGAAACGCAAAAAGTTGAGTGTGCGGGACTCAAGTTTTGGGAATATAATGGCGATGAAGTCGGTTGAGCATATCAGACAACGACATATGCGTCCGAACGCCGGCCCGGTAGCGAAGGCCGGGCGGCCGGGCGCGAACCATGGAGGATGATATGGAACAGAAGTTCACGCAGATGGCGCAGGAAGCGCTTTCGGACGCCGTTCAGAACGCGGCGGCGCTGGGCAATCCGCAGGTAGACACCCTGCACCTGCTGGACGCGATGCTGCGTCAGGAAAACAGCATGGCCCGCGCGCTCATCGAAGCGGCAGGCGGCAACGCGCAAAACGTGAGCGCCGAAGTGCATCAGGCGATGCAATCGCTGCCGAGCGCCAGCGGATCGACCACAACGCAGCCGGACGTCAGCAGGCAGCTGTCGGCGGTGCTATCGCAAGCCGAAAAAGAAATGCAACGGAGGGGAGACGAGTACGTCACCGTCGACCTCATGCTGGTCGCAATCGCGGCCGCGAAACCTAATCAAAGCGCGGACATCTTGGAAAAGAACGGTCTTACCGCGGATAAGCTGCGTAACGCCCTGACCGCCGCGCGCGGCAGCGACCGCAAGGTGACCAGCGCCGACGCGGAAGGCTCGTACAAGGCTTTGGAGAAGTACTCCACCGATTTGACGGCCGCCGCGAAGGAAGGCAAGCTGGACCCGGTGATCGGACGTGACCAGGAAATCCGCCGCGTCATCCAGATCCTGTCCCGCCGTACCAAGAACAATCCTGTGCTGATCGGCGAGCCTGGCGTCGGCAAAACCGCCGTCGTCGAAGGCCTGGCGCAGCGCATCGTCGCCGGCGACGCCGACCACCCTGCAGAACAAGAAGCTTATCTCGCTTGACCTGGGCTCCATGGTGGCTGGTTCCAAGTACCGTGGCGAATTCGAGGAACGTCTGAAGAGCGTGCTCGACGAAATCAAGAACGCCGACGGCCAGATCAGCACCTTCATCGACGAGATTCACACCATCGTCGGCGCGGGTGCGGCCGAAGGCTCCATGGACGCGGGCAATATGCTCAAGCCCATGCTGGCCCGTGGCGAACTGCGCCTGATCGGCGCCACCACACTGGACGAATACCGTGAGAACATCGAAAAGGATCCGGCGCTCGAACGTCGTTTCCAGCAGGTGTTCGTCGGCGAGCCGAGCGTGGAGGACACCGTCGCCATCCTGCGCGGCATCGCGCCGAAGTATGAGGGCCCACCCACAAGGTGACCATCGGCGACGACGCGCTGGTTGCCGCCGCGACCCTCTCGAACCGCTACATTTCGGGTCGTCAGCTGCCGGACAAGGCCATCGATCTGGTGGACGAGGCCGCAGCGCACCTGCGCATGGAACTCGACTCCTCACCTGAGGAAATCGACGAACTGCGCCGCCAGGTGGACCGCCTCAAGATGGAGAAATCGTACCTGCTGGGCAATCCGAAGAACGACAAGGCCGCGGAAAAGGCCGAAGCGGAACTGGACGACAGCGCCAAGGACCGTCTCGCCGATTTGAACCAGGAAATCGCCGACAAAAGCGAAAAGCTCAACGGGCTGAAAGCGCGTTGGGACGCCGAAAAGAACGGCCACAACCGTATCGGCGACCTGCGCAAGAAGCTCGACGAGCTGCGTACGCAAGCCGAAAAGTACGAGCGCGAAGGCGACCTGGCGAAATCGTCAGCCATCAACTACGGCGAAATCCCGGCCATCCAGAAGGAAATCGCCCAAGCCGAGAAGAACGAGGCGGAATCGGGCGGAGCCGACAATGCCAACGCCGACGTGCCGATGGTCCCCGACCGCGTCGACGCCGACTCCATCGCCGAAATCGTCTCCGACTGGACCGGCATCCCCGTGGGCCGTCTTATGCAGGGCGAAAACGAGAAGCTCCTGCACATGGAGGACTACCTCGGCAAGCGTGTGATCGGCCAGAAGGAAGCCATCCAAGCGGTTTCCGACGCCGTGCGTCGCTCGCGTGCCGGCATCTCCGACCCGAACCGTCCGACCGGATCGTTCCTGTTCCTCGGCCCCACCGGCGTGGGCAAGACCGAACTGGCCAAGGCGCTCTCGCCGACTTCCTATTCGATGACGAGAAGGCCATGGTGCGCATCGACATGAGCGAATACATGGAGAAGGCCTCCGTGTCCCGCCTGATCGGCGCCGCGCCAGGCTACATCGGCTACGAAGAGGGTGGCCAGCTTACCGAAGCCGTGCGTCGCCGTCCGTATTCGGTGGTGCTGTTCGACGAGGTGGAAAAAGGCCAATCCGGAAGTCTTCGACGTGCTGCTGCAGGTGCTGACGACGGTCGCCTGACCGATGGCCAGGGAAGGACCGTGGACTTCAAGAACACGATCCTGATTATGACCTCTAACCTCGGCTCGCAAAGTTCCTCGTGAACGAGGACATGGACGCCGACGCCAAGAAAAAGGCCGTGATGGACGCTGTCCACATGAACTTCAAGCCGGAGTTCCTGAACCGTCTGACGAACTGGTCATGTTCCATCCGCTGACCCGCGAGGAGCCTCGGCGGCATCGTGGACATTCAGGTCGCGCAGGTGTCCGCATCGTCTTGACCGACCGCCGCATCACGCTCGACGCACCGATTCGGCGCGCGAATGGCTGGCCAACACCGGTTACGACCCGGCTTATGGCGCTCGTCCGCTGCGCCGCCTGGTACAGACCGAAGTGGGCGACCAGCTTGCCCGCATGCTGCTGGCCGGCGAAGTGCACGACGGCGACACCGTGCTGGTGGACCAGACCGGCGGCGACCACCTGAGCTGTCCGCGTGGGCCGCGGACCAGCTGGAGGATATGGGCGAGGTAAGCATTTGACGATTCCGCCGACGTCCCCGAACCCAGCTGAGTGACGATTATCGATTGGTTACCTGTCGGTCGTCGTAAAGCCTGCAATACCAGGCCTGCGACCGACAGCACGGTCGAACCGAGCAGTATGGCGATCGCCAGCTTCGGTTGCACGCCGAACGCCAGCCACAACGCGCACGTCCACCTGCGACCACCATCGTCACCGACGTGGTGATCTGGCAGCACACGCGGATCGCATGATTTCCACAGCGCGGAAGAGCAATTCTTCCGCGCTTTTTTTTGCGTTGGCTCAGGGGATTTCGCTTGAGATCGCGCCGATTCTGTTGATTCTGTTGACTGTGCCGATTGCGTGCCTTTTCTGTTTCTGCCGTCTGCTGCGCGGTCGTCGTGTCGCCGGACAAGCGTGCCAGCCAGCGAAAGCGTCGCGACCACGCCGACGAACGCGAAATACGGATCGCGCGGAGCCGGCCGGGAAAAAACACGACACCACGCACAGCACAGCAGGCTGTACGCGTAAACAATCGCCATGCCAAGCGAAACCAGCGAATCGCCGTTCGGATGTCGCCGCTGCAATGCGGGCAGGCCGCGGTGGTGAATCGGCGCCGCGCAATAGAACATGACCGGCGTGATGACGATGGCGATGCGGCCACGGATTCGTCAACCAGCCCGGCATGGCGATTTTGGCCAGCGCCAGTAATGTGATGACGAACGTTGGAATGGTCAGGATAAGCGCGATGACGAGGCGCTTGCCGAGGTGGTCAGTGTTGTCCGTCGATGTCGGGATGTCGATTCGCCGTCTGCCGTCACTTTTTGCCGTCTATCGTCACTCCGTCGATCGTGTGGGATGGGTCGGCAAAATCCGCCGTCCGTCCGCAGCGGAATCGCCTGGGTGCGTGCGTCCCGACTTGAAGCAGCCGCAACAACGCCCGGAAGTGGCGATGGATGCGGCTAATCACGGCCACGGCAAACCAAAAAGCAGATCGAATCCCATAATGTCCCTTCGTTGTTTGGGCTGTGATGCATTTCGCGTTCGGCTGATTTCAGCATAGTGCACGGTTGTGTGGCATGCGGTCGGAATGCTTGCGAATGAATGTGGATGCGTGGATTGATTGTAATTTCACGACGACGTGACATCAGGCGTATGTTCGATAATCACATGTTTGTAGTATTGCTGGTGATCGTGTGGCCGCGCTCGGGAGCATTTCGCGGGCCGTGCCAAAGGGCAGGATATGGCCCGTGGCGCGGGGAACTGACCTGAACGAGGCGAAGGCGCAGATCGAGGCGGACAAACAGGACATCAGCGATCTCAACGCGGCTGTTGTGCAATACCGTACGCAGGCGGGAAGGGGATCTCAGCCAACAGCTGACGTATCTCAAATCGCAATTGGCTCAGCCCCAGCGTGCCGAGGGAAATGCGTGTGAACGTGAACGGCAGCGTGCCGCCGAAGAAGGAACCCGTCGCCGCCGGAAAGCGAACGGAAACTGCAGGAGCAAAGCAAGGTGCTCTCCCGCACTGGCTCCGGTGCAGAAGAAATCTCGACGCCCCCGCAGACGAAGGTCGCGCAAATCGAAGAGGGTCGCAAGCATGATGGATGGAGCGCTCGGCGAACAGCCGCCAAAGGTCTTGGCGAACAGCAGGCGCGATTGATCGCGAGACGAGCGCCTTATCATCGGCATTGCGCAACAACAAGGTGCGTGGGCGAGGCGAGCAGCGCAGCTGCGCAACATCGTGGAATCGGCGGGTCTTGTTGAACATGTCGATTTCGACACCCAGGTTGTAGGTCACTGACGCCGATGGACATACGCAACGGCCGGATATGATCATCCACATGCCGGGCGGCAAAACTATTCTGATCGACGCGAAAGCGCCATACGCCGACTACCAGCGCGCATGCGATTCCAGGTGACACCGCCTCACGGGTGAACTGGCCCGCAAGAACGAGCGCTGCTGCATTTCATGCCAAAAGCGGTACGAGACCATGTGAAGACCCTGGGAGACAAAGCCTATTGGAACGCGTTCGGCGATGTCTGATTTCCGTGGATCGTTCATCCCCAACGAATCGTTGCTGCAGGCCGCATTGGAAACTGACCCGACACTGATGGACGACGCATTCGCGCAGAAAGTCGCGCTTGACCTCGCTGATCACCCTATGGGCGGTGCTCAAATCCGCGGCATACGCATGGCAGCAGCAAAGCCTGACCGATGACGCGAAAATGCTGTTCGACCTGGGTCCCCGAGGAGCTGCGCTTAAATTTTAGTTTGCGGCATTGGGTGAGCGGGCCACCAAACTCCGGTTCCGCCATCACCAAACGGTCGGCGGCTAACTCGTCTTCGCCGCGTCGCTGAATCGCGTGCGCAAACTGCAACGCGTCGACCAGAGCAAGGTC
>VOFK01001144.1_pt1 | contig 33677 bp, 50 predicted proteins | sample 5384121 | NCBI WGS metagenome assembly VOFK01 (sample SAMN12384730, study PRJNA508395) | human gut metagenome | isolation source: healthy gut J | host: Homo sapiens | reverse complement strand
CTACGTATTATTGTTTCCAACATTTCTGGCTCTATTTCTATCAAACGAGCATACTCCAGAGCTTAAATCGTGGTAATTATATTCATTTACCAAGCCCATAAAGCATACCCTCCATTTCTGTGCTGATTATTATCTTCACCTATTATCAAGTCAAGCTTGTGAAATGCGAATTGGTGTGCTTTCACGATATGTAGTTTCAAGAAGTATTCAATGAGTTTCAGAGCTGGGTGGTATATTTTTCTATTTTAATATTGTCCATTTTTGACCTCCTTTTCAGAGAATATCAACTGCGAGCCTTATCAACTTTTGTTATTGGGTTATTTTGTATCATTCCCATATACTGTTTTAACCTTGCTTATCAATCGTGTCCGTTTGCTCAAGTAGGATACCAGAGTCCTTTGTCGCTTTCCTTCTAATTACTACTGCGGTATGGGGCAATTCTTTGCTTTTTGTGTAATGGTCGTAATTGCTGCACGATTACCGTCGGCTGATTAAGCCCTGAAGGCAATGTCGCCACGCTTAATACCTCTTCCATTGTGTTGACCTCCAATATGATTTAGACAAGCTCGCCTATGTAGGCAGCCAAACGCAAGGAAGGTTTTTGTCGGAATATTCTAACAATATCTTGTTCATGACCGCCTTTCGTTTGGGTGATATGATGAAGTTATTTCAACTTTGTCCTCGACACCCCGGAAATGATGGAAGTCGCCAAAAGGCAGTGTGAACCACGCCACGGGAGTTCCAACTTCAACTGTTCGACAGAGCCGCCCTCATTGCCTGCGATTTGCTTTTTCACGCCCGGACGATCAATATATCATTATCCTCTTTGTGTTATGGCGAAATCGGGAGCTGCCCCAGCGGGATAAGCCCGGAAGTCGGTAAAGCATGCTCACCACCTTTTCAATCGCTCGCTGCTGGTGCGGCTCGTGGCGCGCCGCTGCATTGCTCATCGCAATCACAAAAAGAGAAAGTATTTTAAATGGCACTGGCTGTCATGAGCCATCCTGCTTTTCAATATGAAACAGGAAAAGAGAAGTTTTTGTCCTCAACTCGAGCATCAGAGCAATTTCAGTGATAAACCCCGTAACTGCAACAGAACTGCCTGTCCACTTTAATCAAAAACCGTAGAGTTGCCAAAGTCCCTCAAACTGCTTTGCCTCGGGTGGTGCTGCATCCCTCTGGCCTCACCGGCGCCCCGGCCTCCCTGCATACGCTGATTAGTGCGTCTGTCAGAATCGCCCAATCATGAACACGGAGTCAACCCCCTGTAATCAAAGCTTTCCAGAGCCGCCATTTCTGGCTTTGTTTGTGCCATAATACCTCCAATCTGGAATTTTTGAGAAATTGTTGAGGTGGGCTACGGCACCTAATGCCAGAAGCAGGCTTATCCTGTGTTGCGACAAAAACGACAACAAAAAGCCGCAAAGGTGCTCAAGACTCCTTACGGCAACATAATTATTCTATGATATAGATATGTGGATTTCACTAGTGCCACGAGCAAGCAAGTCTTTAAGTTATCTCACTTTTTACACTATAAATAACTGTTGCTTTCTGGATAAGCAGCGTGATGTGTAAGTTTGACCAACACTCCTCAAACTGGTAAACGGGTTTGAGGGTGATGAATTCTGGCACAAAGTCGCCCACCAGCACCGGCGGGCTTGTCCTACCTAGGAAACAGTCGACAAACTGCGATTACCACTTGTTCATCGGCTCTGCATCTGGCTCTTGTTGATGATTAGTTTTGAAATTTTTGCTTCAATCATGCGTTTCCTGTTTATGTTTTTGGGCAGTAAAGAGATAGAAAAAAGTGTCCTCTGCTTTTTGGGTTTGTTTCCGCAAAGAGGGTTGAAGCTATTCTGTTCAAGCTTCGTTACAACTCTACCTTTCAAAATTAAATAATATTTACTACTATCATTCTGCGCAGTGATAAGTCTAATAACACGATTTCTGATCGGTTATTAAATCGAATAGGATGCCATATATTTTAAGCCAAGTCCTCTGCAAACAATCATATTTGTGTCACCGTATAAGCTTTGAAACAAAGCCTGGATTTGGAGCAACCAAACCGTAATAAACGGTAAACGAAATCAGCAAAGTGAGATCGTTAAAAACTAAATCGACACCACACTTACATAGTTTCCCAAACAATTTGGGCGATGTGAAAGCAAAAATAGTAATTGTCTTTGTTCGATTAGTCCCCGTAATTTCGTATCAACCATAGCAGGAACTTCTCCAAACATATCCCCTTAAGCGTAAAGTTTTGGTCGGAAAGTCCGATAAGCGTAATGTCATTCCCCCATTATATTTTAAATCCGCATTGCTTTAAGCCCTTTCAAGGACAACTACACCAGTATTTTCAAGTTCTGTTTTAAGCTCATCATACTGTGACAAACTGGCTTCTGTGATTGCCTGTTACATAATATGTATCTGCAATTTGAACAGCTTCTTTGCAAAATCATACAACATCAAACTGCTGTTCAGCATCAACTAAATCACCCGTTATTGGCTTTGCTATGTTTGGCTCACATTCTGGATGGCTGTAACAGCCTCTGCATTGCCTGAACACTGCATTGTGCAGGTCGGATATTTGCCATCCGGAAAACCATTAAATGGCAGGGATACGATTGCTTCTTGAAACAGTCACCGTACTTCAACATCAAAGCTGTATTGCTCCACATAGTCCAAATAATCAAAGCAGCAATCAACGTGCATACAGAAATCAAAGTTTTTAGATAATCGTTTTTCATGGTGTTCTCCATCTTCCTATACAGATATAGAGCCAACCTACTAATTAGATGAATTTTTGACTTACAAAATAGCAAAGAGGCAGACAATTCCTGTTCAGAATTCACCTGCTCGCTCCTCTATGAATGCACATTATTGAGAACTGCACACTACTATATTCTACGTGATAGATGCCTTTTCTCTCCACCCTTAGTTTCTTTACTGCCAAAATTATCAATGGCAACAACAACAAATACGATACCAAGTTCAGCCAAAGGAACACCATGTATCGCCCATTGATAGGTTACAAGTTTGCTAAATAAAATTTTGTTGCAGACTATTCCCAAAATGCTACCGCAGATAGTACCTGTGATTGCATAAGTAGATGCTTCGGCAATAATCATTTTAGCCAGTTGCGTGTTACTTAATCCAATAGCTCGAAAAGCTCCGTATTGTTTCTTTTTTTGCAACAACACTCATAGCTATACTATTTATGATATTGAATAGCGTAATCAATGCAATCAATACCAAAAATCCATAAATGAAAAGCCCAAAACAATAGTAAGCTCCACGAGTATTGCTATTACCCATTCGCTCATCAGAAAAGGTATATTGTGAACCTACCAAGCGGTGAATTTCGTTTACATCATTTTCTGTGGCATCTTGAGATAACTGTATATCAATGATAGTATAATCTGTTTCGTCCGTCAGTTTTCTAAAGGTATCCTCAGAACAAATGAGCTTGCCAACATCTTGACGATTATTAAATGGGCAGTCAGATAACATACCGACAATCTCCATATCAGTTTGGCTTCCATTCAAATTTAAGGTAATGACATCGCCTGTCTCAATGTCGTTTTTTGTGGCTCAAAAACGATAAGACCTGTATTATCTTCATTTTGTGCTTTTTCCAAGCGCCAGACAAAACATAGTCCTTTGCCCAATCAAACTGCATATCTTCATAGGAAATAAGGTCAACAACTTTTTTCCTCGCCATTTACGATTACGTGGAACATTGTAAGCAAACATTCGTCCATAAACATTTTTTACGGCAGGATTTTGCTGTAATTCCTCAATAAATTCAGCCTTTACCGAACAGATATCTTCTGGACTGATAACAGATATATCGGCAGTCCACGGCTGTAAAGGCGTCAATGTGTGATTCATAAAATCAATAGTTACTGAAAATGCAAGAAAAAGAATAATACTGATTGAGAATGAGCCAACCATTAAAATAAAAATTCTTTTTGCTTGCTTTAGCATGATGAATACCAAGAGAAGTGTCTATCTTGAAAAACTTGGTATTCGCCGCTTTTTTACAGGTTGTATATCATTTGCGTTTCCAGATACCGCTGCTAAAGGAGAAACTTTGGATGCTTTCTTAGCGGAGAACGTGCGAGAAGGAGAACTGTCAACAGACCGACAACGATACCTGCTATAATACTTGGATAGCTTATGCTTAAAACAGGCATCCCGCCGAAATATTCTGGACTAAGCGCCGTAAAATAAAACACAATACCCAAACCAATACCATCCCGCCGACAACACCAAGCGGAATTGCAAGACGGCACCAATTCAAAGCCTCTTTGCGTACTAACCGCATAACCTGTTTAGGTGTTGCCCCTATGCAACGAACCATTCCAAAAAACTCTGTCCTTTGTGCCACATTGCTGTTCATACATACTGCTTGTAATCATCAATACGCCTGCAATCAGAACAAGGATAAATAATATGACAGCAAAGAAGATACACCTGTAACATAAAAAAGAATTACTGCTCTGTCCTAATAGTCCAAGTAATTCTGTGTTTTCGGACACTTGCTCATCAGATAATCCGAACTGTTGCTTAATATCCGCTATGTTACTCTGAATATTTCGGACACTCTTAAATTGCACATAACGCATTGTGTAATCAGTGGGATTGCTACTTGTATCATCTGGGTAAATGGCACGAAAACTTTCAGTTGTCAAAAATACACCATAAGAGTCTTCGCTCATAAGTTTTGTAGCGTTATTCGTAAAACCCGAAATTGTATATGATATTTCACTTCCATCGGGCATTGTGATAACAATTTGTTCTCCGATTTCTAAATGCGAATATTTTTTGCATTATTTGTAACCAGTGCTTCGTTTTCGTTTGCGGGAAATGTACCTTCGTCCAATGCACAGAAAATTTCAGTAACAGCACTTTCATTACTGCCGCATACCACTACATTTTTTTCCCGACAGGGTGTAGCCTTGCTCCCCTCGATAATTCAAGACTCCATAATCAGCTACAGTAGCTACCTCTGGACGGGAAGATATCAACTTTGCATCTTCATCACTTATACCCTTTATTCCAATATGCCAGTTTCCCTTTTCTTGCTGTGCCTGCAAAATCTGCCCTCTGATAAACATATCAGCCATGCCGAAAATAGCCGTTACCAGAAAGACAGCCAATACAATACAAATAATAGACATACGATTGTGCTTCCGATGTACTTTTGCAGAAATAGGAACAAGGTCAAGATAACTTTTCATTCGCATTACCTCCCTAAGTCTGTCAGTACACCATCTGTGACACGCAATACACGGTCAACCATAGAAGTAAGACTGTTGTTGTGCGTAATCATAAGTATTGTCTGTTGATAATGTCTGGATGCTTTTGTCAGCAAATCAATAACATCTTGGCTATTTTTGCTATCCAAATTGCCTGTCGGCTCGTCCGCAAGAATTAGCTTCGGTTTTGTAATCAATGCCCTGCCAATAGCGACACAGCTGGCGCTGACCGCCAGAAAGCTGGCTTGGCAAATGGTTTCTTCGGTCTGTTAAGCCGAGCAATTCTAATATTTCTTCTACATCAGAAGTTTTCGGTTTGCGATAATCCAAAAGAAGCGGAAATGCTATATTTTGTTCCACCGTCAATTCAGATACAAGCTGAAAAGACTGAAAAAATAAAGCCGATATTTCTCCTTCTGAAAATCGTGCGTTCTTCTTCTTTCAGCGTAAAAAGATTGCTTCCGTCTATCGTAATCACGCCAGAAGTAGGAACATCCAATGCTCCAATACAATTTGTGACGTGCTTTTTTCCAGAGCCAGATTCGCCGACGACAGCAACAAATTCTCCCTTTTCAGAGAAAAGACACATTTTTTAAGGCATCAACCTTTACCTCGCCTGTTCCGTAGGTTTTTACATAATTTTTGTACTTTCAATATTTCCATATATTCAAGTACCTCCTTTTCTTGCTAAAGGATAACATCTCGACCTTACAAACAGATGAATTTGCCCTTACGATTATGTAAGGAAGGACAATGTAAAGGTTGTTCCCTGTAATCGCTCGCTCTGAACTGAAAGAATACCGCCTTGTCCCTCAACAATCGCCTTTGCTAATGGCAGTCCAAGTCCAATCCCTTGACTATCTGAAGTATTTTTGCTTCGATAAAACCTCTTAAATATGTGGTGTATATCTTCTTGGGAAATGCCGTGTCCGTTATCTGTAATAAATATTCTAATCATAGCAGGCGTTTGTTCCCACGATATTTTTTGATTTTTTCCTCCTGCATCTGTATGGTCAAGTGCGTTTTTTGATAATGTTGCCAATAGCTTCGCCCGTCCACTCTATATCACAGTAAAAAGCATCTGTTCCAAATCACCATCTATCACAATTTCCTTTTTTTCATTGTCTGCCCGTGTTGTCAATTCGCTAATTGCATGATTGAGAATATTCGGGATACTGTAATTGATTTTTCAAAAGAGATGCTCCCTGCATCTATTCTTGTGATTTTCAACATGGATTGAATAAGCTGCTCAATCCTCTTTAATGCAGTTCCTATCTTCAAGGAAAATTCTCTGACCGTTTCCGGGGGTTATCTGGCTCATTCTCAATAATTTCCTGATACATCATAAGTGCCGATAAGGGCGTTTTTTAATTGATGTGATATATCAGAAATTGTATTTTTAAGAAACTCTTTCGTCTTTTTGTTCTGTATCATTTTTTGCTTGAAGCATAGTAGCCAGTTGGTCAACAGAAGATAGGAGCTGGTAAATAGTTCCCTCGTTGGATTGCGGCAGGTGAACAATATAGTTCCCATCTATGTAGTCCTTAATGATGTTTTCTGATTTCCTATAGCGCTTTTCCCTATGATATAGAAAAGCATTGTACCTAAAAGCAGAAGCGTCCATAGAAATAACATCACAATCAGTGATGTCAGCATTGTATTTTTAGTAGCAGATATAAAAGGTAAATTTACTATATCTGTGCTGTTTGAAAGTCCAATTTCGGCTAAAAACTTTTGCTTCCTGTAGAGTCTGCCTCCGTATTCATCAAGGCTGTTGCAATTACTTCCTTTGGAACTCCATCTTCCAGTAAAGAAGTAGCAATCGCATTATTGTGTATTAAAAATATTTCTTTGGTAGCCGCCGTTTGCGTGTTAATCAAAGCTATTCCCATTAAAAAGCAAAAAAAAACAAGAGTAACAATGAAAACGCAGTAATAACGGGTATGTTTATCATGTAAGAAGTTCATTCGTCCACCTCTTTCCACTGATAACCAAATCCTCGGACTGTTAGTAAATGTTCTGGGTGTGACGGGTCTGTTTCTACTTTTTTCACGCAGTCGCCGCACATAGACGGAAAGGGTATTATTGTCTACATAATCTCCCCAGCTGTCCCATAACTCGTCTAAAATAATATCTCTTGTAATGATACGGTTTGCATTCTTTACCAACAGGCATATCAAACGGTATTCTGCTGCTGTAAGTTCTAATGTTTTTCCCTTTAGCGAAACACGGCTGCCTAAAAGGTCTATCTTTATATCACCACATTCCATTACTGCCCCTGTTCCTTGATTGGACACAATCCTGCCCGCCGTAGCAACGCTCGGATGCGTGAACATAACTCTCCCAATTTAAACGGTTTTGTTATGTAGTCATCACCGCCGCAGTCCAGACCACGAATAATGCTGACTTCTTCATCAGAAGCTGTCAGAAAAAATAATCGGTATCTGACTCCCCATTTTTTCGTTACTTTTTCACATATCTCAAAACCTGTTCCGTCTGGCAATGTGACATCAAGGATGAGCATATCGTACTTTTCTATCTCTGATAAATAAGTTAGAGTTTCCTGCACAGAACGGACAAAATCGACATCGAAAACCATTTTTCTTTGGCGAATATTTCAGTCCGTCTATCAAACTTAAATCATCTTCTAATAATAAAATTTTATTCTCCATAATCTGTAACCTTTCTCCGCTTTATCAACGGCTTTTTGAACTTTTTAGAATAAGCCCACCCGATTTATATTTAGGAAGCACCCTCAATACGGTTTCTTTTGCATAACCGTTTGCTGCACGCCGCACCGATATCCCCAAAGTTCTGCGGCTTCCTGTGCCGTCATATATTCAAACATTTCTGACCTCCTAAAATCGTACTGTATCTATTATATCCGTTTGAACGAACAATATCAACTATGCAAATGTGAATTTTTATATCTTACAAGTAGAGATTTTATATCCTAATACAAGGGGATTTCAGACCGTTCTATAAGAACTATCATTTCTGTAAAAAATATAATAGAAGCATTATATTGATACAAGGTGGTGAGTTTATGGACGCAAGAAACAATGATTTTGACTTCGATTTTACACCGATAGGGCAGGCAATCAAAAAAGCAAGGACAGCAAAAGGTATGACCAGAGATGAGCTTTCTCGTATTGTGGATTATGACCCAAGACATCTTCAAGCGATTGAAAATGAGGGGCAAAAGCCGAGTCTGAGGTGTTTATTCAGCTTGTGACGATGTTCGGTGTATCAGTTGATGAATACATATTCCCAGATAATGAGGTCAAGAAAAAAAGTTCCGTCCGCAGACGCTTAGACGCAGAACTCGACAAACTAAATGATAAAGAGTTGCTCGTAATAGAAGCAACTGTCATGGTCTCATGGGTAAAAAAGAGCCAGAGGAATAAACCTCTGGTTTTTTCTTTTGCCCATTCTTAATAGGCAGGAACACCGTAACCATAGATGGAGCTACTTCCAACCGTATATTGATTTTTGCCTGCAAGTGTCGCCAGAGTTACCCTCCACGGTGTAAAACGACACCGTTTTCGCATTTCTCCACAATGCCTACATGGTCGGTTTCTCCGTCGCCTTCCCAATCAAAAAGATAATATCGCCTGCCGACGGCTCATAGCTTCGGTCTTTCCATTGTCCGTTACCCTTAAACCAATTTTGCACCGTCCACGCAGCCTGCGAATTTTGGGATAATCCTGCTTTCGATATAGCCACATTGGTCGGCACACCAAGACACAAAGCAGGCACACCATTCCACGCCCCTCAAAGCCGTACCAACTCCACAAGGCTGACCGCCCTCATTGCCGAGCTGTGTCAAAGCGACCTCCACAATCGCCTGGTTACCGCCGCTTGTGAACGCTCTCCCGTATGGATAATACCGCAGCACATGGGCGGGATATTGCGTGTCGCCATAGCTGTCCCAACCCAACCGTGCCGCCTGCATGGTGGAGAACTCTACCGCATTGGCATAGAATAGCCGCCATAGTTAGTCTTAGCCCACGAGATATAGCCGTTGCCGAAATTGTAACCCTGCAAGGCAAGTTTGATATGCTCCATATCAATCGGGTTTTCTACCTCGGCAGAGATAAGGGCAGCCTTTTAATTCCTGTACACCGCACTCAATCGAATATTCTGGGTCTTGTATCCCGTTCGGCTCGTGGGGGATACCTTTGTGTTAAAGCTGCCCTCCGCCGCCTGCATCGGGTCAAGTCCACGCCCGCCACTTTCCTGCATCATTACCGCCTTGATAAGCTCCACATATTCGGGAATACCGTACTGTTTGGCATATTTCTGTATCAAAGGCTCATAGGCTTCCACCTCTGCACTGACAGGGGTATAGGCGTTGCTCCCGCTTCCACCACCAAACAGGGAAACAGCACAGCCGAGCAGGACAACAATGAGAATAATCACAACTGCAATCCAACCACCTGCAATTAAAGCGGAAATCAGAGCTTTTGTTCCTGCAATAATCGCCTTGACCGCAGCTATGGTGGCTCTGACCGTAGCTTTTGTTGCTTCTTCAGCGGTTGCCTTTGCGGTGGCTTTTTGCCGCCTGTGCTGCCTTTTGGGCAGTTTTCGCAGAAGCCTTTGCCGCTGCCTGTGCCGTTTTTACCGAGGTTTCCGTCGTTTTAATCGCCGCCTTAGAAGTTGCCTGTGCGGTTTTAATTCCCTTTTCGGTAGTCTTGACTGTTCCCTTAGCAGTTGTTTTCACCGCTTTTTCTGCATTTCGGGCTGTGGTCTTAATCATTTTTTGCCCCTGCTGTCGGGTCTTTATCAACTGCGATTTTGCTGTCTGGGAAACATCGGGGGCAGAGGAACGGCTTGCAGCCCCGTGACGGATCTGCAAACCGTGTTGTTCTGACATATTCTGTGCTGCTTTCTGCTCTGCGGCTTTGACAGCCCGACTTTGCTTGAAATCGGTTATTTTATCTTTTGCCTTACCGATATTCTCCTGCGTTGTCTTGACTGCCTTTTGCCCCTGCTTATTGAACTGGTGGATACCTTCGTCCTTTACACGGTCTGCCGCATAAGAAATCCTGTCCGCAGCATATTCTGTGGCAGAGTTTTCATCAGCGTAATATCCCTGTTCCGCTTTTTCCTTTATCCCCACATAGGCAGACTTCATACGCTCACTGGCTATGGCGGCTTTATCTATGGTCTTTATCGTACCTTTGACCGCATCTCTGGTTTTTATATCAGCCATAGAAAACCTCCTTTCCCAGAGGATTTGCGTTCAAATCAGCCGACCTTTTTGCCACTACAACGAGTCTGCCGTTCTGTGCGGAGTATTCGCAGGTGGAAAGGGTAATGAGCCTGTCGCCGTATTCAGCGGTCACACCTGTATCATACAAAGCAAGCTCCTTGCACTTCCCGACATAGGAATTAAAATCTTCCTCATTCTCCGCATCAACAAAGTCGTAGTATCGGAAGCCCTCAGAGCTGTACGCCACAGTCTTAAATACGGCGACGATTTCATACTCTTCCTGCTCTGTGAGGGTATCAAACTGAATATTCTTGGTGTTCCTCATAAAAGCTCTTGGACTTGTAATCCTCCAACGCTCCAAACATCTTGCCGCCCTTGATGTGATGACCGTAGATAACCAGATTGTCACTTTCGGCAATATCACAATTCTCCTGCACATAAGGCGTACCTAAGTCACTGTACTCTTTTTCAAAATTGTGCTTCAGATAGAAATTCGGATTGTTCCTACTCTGCATCACAGGATAATTGATTATCGTGCCGGCAATGGAAAGCCAACCGACCATATCCTCATTCTGTAAATACAATTCCTGATACTTGGCAAGCACATCTTCTCCCTCGCTGACAGGGGCATCGTCTGGCATGGTTTCCTCCGTGGGAGCCTGCTCTACCATTTCGGCAATCTCCTCAAAGGCTTCCGTCTGTTCGTCCACCTGTGCATAGTGATGGTAAATACGGAAGCCGCAAAAAGCCGCCGTACCTAACAGACACACGGCGGCGGCAACACAGATAATAGATTTATAATTCTTCATAGGCTTTTCCTTTCTTATCTTGAAATTTCCGTCTGTTTTCTGGGAGCAGGAAGCTCCCAGCAATATTCGGGGTATCTGACCTTGATGCCCTCCATAAAGTAGGGAGCAAACTCACAGCAGAACAACTCCTCTGGCGTGAAATACCGTTCCCGCCCTTCCTCTGCATACCCGTTCCAAAGGTTAAAAGCAAGATGGCAGACCTTGACTGTTCCGCTTGTCTGCCAGCCGCCGTGCATACCCTCTGGCTCGATGCAGTCCTCCTTGAAATTGAACATCTGGTTGATGTTCGCCCTCGTTTCTGAAGCGATACCCATTACATAGAAAAATGCCCTATGATAACAGTCGTTCACTCTGCATTTCATCATATTTTCCAGAAAGAAATCACGGTGAGCCGTATCACGGAATTTAATATCAGCCATAAAAGACCTCCTTTCTTAGACCTCACCGAACTTTGTTGTCATCAACTTGTAAAGCTCGGTATTGCGTGGGAACTTGTTTACAAATGGTACAAAGGGAGCTGCCAACTTTGAGTAATCCCTGTCCTGCACCGACATTCGTGATATAGCTCATCTGAAGGTCGGAGATATTAAGGAGCTTGGCAAGCTCAAGTCTGTCCGTGGACGCTTGGTTAAGCATAATGATAAATTCACTGTTAGCAAGCATCGTCCTTGCGGTATGGCTCTGCAAAAGGTCGTCTACATTCTGTGTAATACCCGTACAGTATGCACCGTATTTACGCACACGCTTCCAGAGGGTAAAGAGGAAGTTTGCAGAGTATTCGTGCTGAAAGAGGAGATAGATTTCATCAATGAAAATAAAGGTATTTCTGCCTTTGGCTCTGTTCTGCGTGATACGGTTTAAGATGCTGTCAAGCACGACGAGCATACCGATAGGCTGTAACTGCTTGCCCAAATCCAGAATGTCATAGCAGATAAGACGGCTGTGGTATCAACATTCGTGTGCTTTGCAAAGGTGTTAAGCGACCCGTCCGTAAACAACTCAATCGCAAGGGCGATTTCCTGTGCTTCTGGCTCATTCTGTTTTAACAGTTCCTCACGGAAGTCCTGCAAGGTGGGCGGCGTTCCCATATAGTTGCCCTGCTGATAGTAGCGGTACACGCTTGCCGTACATCGGTCAATAATGGATTTCTGCTTTGCTCCCAAGTTCGTGCCGCCGATGAGCTGTTCGCAAAGGGATAAAATAAACTCCGATTTCAGAATGACGGGGTTTGCACCATCACCGTAATCGGAGTTCATATCCATAGCATTGATGTGATTTTCACTTGTCGCAGAGATATGAATGACCTCTCCCTGCATTGCTTTCACAAGCGGGGGAATATTCACGCTCTGGGTCAATGATGATTATATCGGCATTAGGGTCGGTCAGAATGATATTCGTCATTTCTTCCTTTGCGGTAAAAGATTTTCCTGCACCTGACACACCGAGAATAAAGGAATTGCCGTTAAGGAGCTGCCTGCGGTTGGCAATAAATCATATTTTTGCTGATGACATTCTGACCGTAATACACACCGTTTTCGTGGTAGATTTCCTGCACACGGAACGGGATAAACACTGCAAGGCTCTCCGTTGTGAGGGTACGCAGGGCATCTATCTTCCGTACACCAAATGGCAGGGCTGTATTCAATCCGTCCATCTGCTGATATTTCAGCACCGCAAGCTGGCACAAGTGCTTTCTTGCAGTAGTCAAGAGAGCTTCTGTATCATTGTCGAGCTGCTCTTTGGAATCTGCCGTATGCACCATCGTCAGCACGGCAAACATCATTCTCTGGTCACGGGTTGTCAAATCGTCCAGAAATTCCTTACTTTCCTTTCGCTGCTGTTCCAAGTCATAGGGGATAACGGCTGAAAAATTGTTGTTCTGGTTCTGCTTTCTCTGCCAATTCGTGATATTGGTTTCCACACCAAGCAGACGGTTTTTCCACCTCTCGCACGGCTTCATCTGTGGGAACGGGGATAATATCATACGGACAGCATCATATTCCTGTTCAGCTCACAAAGCTCCGCAACCATACTGTCCTTGATATATGCCGCATACTCTCTGAGAAAAAATCACACGCCCATATCTGTCACCCATTCTGAAGTAGTCGCTCTCAAATTCAACGGTATCAGGGCAGATAAAATCCTTGAAAGCGTGACCTTTCCGCATCGTCTGGGTAATATCGAAGTGGAACGCTGTTTCTTCTCCTGTACGGTAGAAGTCGTGGAAGATACGCAGCTTGTCGCCTGCGTCCAGTTCCACACACTTCGACCCCAGACGGTTAAAGTGGGCGATAAGGTCAGCACCCACACGGGCGAAGTAGTTTCGGGCTTCCTCGATATTCTTCTTGCAGACAGATACGGTTACATACTTATCCTGTACGATGGAATTAGCCCCTGTCGCCTTATCCAGAAGCATTTTGTTGTATTCCTTGCGGTACTTATCCAGACCGTCATCAGCCATTGGGATTAAAATAGTCTGTTCAAAAATCAGCTTTGTTCAAGCGACGGTTGTTGATAGTGATTTTCGTGGTCGCACCGCTGTCAAGGGAATTAAGAAGCTCCGAGTATTCAAGGAACATTGCTTCCTTATCCTCACGGCTTGCCACGGCATAGTTTATATCCTCAAATTTAAAGGTCTTTGCGTACTTGTTCCTGCCGACAAGGAATATGCCGTCATCCCAGATTGTCTTAATCGGGATAACATTCTGTACCGACTTCGGCACAACAAACTTTTCCCTGTCCTGCTTGAACAGATTTTTAAGAGTTCTCAGCATTGTTTACCTCCTTGCTGCGTTTCGCTTTTTTCTTTTTCGTTTTCTTTGGTTTCGGTGTCCTGCCTTTCTGCTTTTTCCGTACTGTCGGCAACCCTTTTTCATGGGCTTCAATGGTCGGCTTCATCGTTTCGTAATAGAGATTATCTGGCAGGAACATCAGCTTTTTCGGCATCAGAAATTCCGATTTAATCCACGCCCAGACAAACTGCTCTGCGGTCATACCGTTGTATTTGATAAATCCCATTGCCGCAAAGGGGAACGCACCTAAGATACAAACCCAACTGAGGGTTTCCGTACCAAACCGTGGACGGAGAAGAAAATACAAACCCACCGCCACGCCGCAGGCAAGGACAGAAAAAATGAACTGTCTGAGGGACAGTCCAAAAAACATACTCTCCGTATAATTACGGATTTCCTTATTTATCTTGACTTCCAATCATAGCACCTCCCTTACAAGCCCATCATTTCTCTTACAACACGGTCTGCCATTTTGACCGCACCGACAAGGACGAGCATATTGAACACAAGCTCCCCGATATAGCTCCATACCATTGTAACCGCCGCCGCATCGGGATTGACCACAGGCGGAGAAGAAGCAAATAGGGAAAAGATAATGCAGGCAAGCACGATAACCGCACCTTCAAGGCATACAGCGGCATAGCTCTTAATGAAGCTCTTGCCGACGCTTTGGCTCGGCTCTCCAGCAAAAGCGGAAAGGGGTACGGGTGCTATGGCAGTATAGATATACAGCTTGAAAAACCTGCCATATACCGACATAATCATTATGAATGACAGCACCGTAATAAACAGTCCGCCTATCAGCGTGACCGCCCATAGCGGGATACTCTCAAAAAATCCGCAGTCTTCAACGGCTGTCACGATTTCCTGCGGCAACACCGTCTGCTGTGCCGAGCCAAAGCCTGCGGCATTCATAATCGTGGAAATCATACCCTGCACAATCTTAAACAGTGCCATCATCAGTTCTAATCCGTAGGTCACTGCACCTTTGGCAATGGCAAAGCGGATAAACAGCTTCAAAGCCTGCTCTGGTCGCTTGACTTCTGCAAAATTTCCGCAGGTACGCATCACACCCACAACAAAGAACAGCACGAGCAGGGCAAGTCCGATAGCCTGCACTGCACCGTGAATATCCACGATGACATTCCATATCGTGCCGCCCTTAAAGTTCTCTGGGGATTGGGTAATGAGCTGCCATATCTCGGCTAATTTCTCATTCCAAGTGTTTAGGGCGTTCTCTAAATTCTGTACCACCCAGTTATCAGACATTTGACCACCTCCTTGATGATATTAGATAACGGGAGCGAGTTCCGCACTCGGCGGATCTGCTCCCGTTATCTTTCGTCTTTGTGTCAGTCTATTATCTTAGCCTGTGATAAGAGTCAAGATTTCTTTTGCGAAGGTAATGACAACGCCGCCTGCAAGGGTCAAAAATCCGTTAGCTCTCTGGGACGGGTCATGGGATTTGAGGGAAAGACCAATCTGCACGATACCAAAGCCGAGCATAATCATACCAACAGCCCTCACCAGACCGAAAATGAAATCGGACAGATTGTTGACTACCTGAATGGGGTCATTGGCAGCAAAGGCGGTTACGGAAGTACCAAGCACAAATGTCATTGCCATAACAGCCATACAGTAATAGCGGAAGCCTTTCTTAACCTTTTTAGTCATCGGCAGCTTCGTGGTTTTCTTGTTCTCGTTCTTCTTAAAAAGTTTCATAGGGTAAATCCTCCTTATAAATTGAATATTTCTTCCAAGTCCTCATCGGACAGAAGCTCATAGGAAGTGCTGACAGCTTTGACGCTCACGGCGTTATCTGGAATATCACTGTCAAACACAAGAGTTGCGACAGCCTGCGTCGGCTCTCCGTGGATATACGGCGGCTGCCCTCCGTCAGCAGTCAGCTTCACATTCGGGTGCTTCATAATGTCATACTTGAAGTCCATTACGGGGCGTTCTCCACGCATAAAAAAGAAGTGCGTAACGGTTATCAAGCATACGCACTTCGTCTGGGGTCATCAGCTCACGCCCCGATATTTGATAGTTGGTCGAATAGTTGCCGCTTCGCCCAGAGCTTTTCCAAAGGTGTTGGTATCAATCGTTTCTTTGCCGAGCAGCTCGGACACATATTTGTGGGTACTTTGCTCATTTCCGCCGAGGTAAAGAAATTCGTCGCAGTTGCCGACGATGCTTTCCCATTGCTTTTCAAATAAGGCTTTGAGCTGTGCCAGATTTTGCAGGATAATGGATACCGATACCCCTCTGGAACGCATAACGGACAAAATCTTATCGAAGTCATCGGGCAGCGAAACATTCGCAAATTCGTCCATTATAAAGTGGCAATGCACGGGCAGGCTGCCGCCGTATTTATGGTCTGCCAGATAAAAGAGCTGCTGAAAGAGCTGCGTATAAAGGATACTGACAAGGAAGTTAAAGCTCGTATCATTGTCGGGTATCAAAGCAAACAAAGCGACCTTTCTTTTCTCCCAGACTCGGCAGGTCAAGCTCATCGGTGGCGGTAAGCCCTGCAAGGCTCTCCAGATTGAATTTTTCAAGCCTTGCGGCAAGCGTGATTTGAATACTCTTTAAGGTCTTTGCCGAGCCAGAGTGATAATCCCTATAATACTTGAGAGCGATATGCTCTGGGTTTACCATTTCCAAACGGTCAAACAGTTCGTCCAGAGGACTTACATAGCTGTCGTCGTCCTCACGGACTTCACCTGCACGAAGCAGCTCCATAACCATAGGGAAATTCTGCTCGTCGGGCGGAGCTTCGTATTTGAGATAAAACACCAACGCAAGAAGCAGCATACTTGCCGCCGTATCCCAGAACGGGTCTTGCGACTGTGAGCCTTTTGGCGTAGTTGCCTTAAACAGATTCGTTACCAAACGCTGCACATCATTGTCGTTGCGCAGATACACAAAGGGATTGTAGCAATGGCTGCGGTGCATATTGATTAGGTCAAGGACACGCACCTCATAGCCCTTGCTCTCCAACAGACCGCCGATGTCACGGACGATTTCTCCCTTTGGGTCAAGCACCACAAAAGAGGTGTTGCATTGCATCGCATTAGGCTTACAGAAAAAGCGTGTTTTGCCTGCACCAGAGCCGCCGCAGACTAAGATATTGAGATTTCGGCGGTGCTTTTTCCCGTCCAGACCAATGCGGACATTCTGGGTCAGCAGCTTGTTCTCGACGGGTCTTTATCCCGATACTTCTTATTCAGCGCATCTGGCGTTGCCCCATTTTGCAGAGCCGTGTTCCTCACGCCTGCGGTAATTTCTGCGTGTGGAGAAATAAATACCGATAGCCATACCGTATGCGGCTAAAAAAATAAGGACAGTCTTTACGCTGTCCTCACATACGGTTACAGCAAAGGGACTGCCCATAGCCACAGGCAGCCCTTGGATGATTTTTACAATGCCGCCGCCCACATAAGGGGCGGTCAGCAGAGCAAGCCACACGACAGGAACGACGCCGCAGGCGGAAAGGATTAGGCTCGTCTTTTTGTCGTTATCGTTCCTCATTACACCTGCAATGCACGACCTTGAATTTCTTTGTCGGGGCGTGTGCTACCTTGCTAATCAGCTCGTCAACAGGCTCGGTGGGGCGTTCCTCCTGTAACTGCCGTGTGCGCAGGGTGTTGAGTGCATTGATAACGATATTTTTATCGTACTTATCAAGTGCGATATGGTATCGTTCTTCTCTCATAGGCTGTACCTCCGTTTATCGTTCCTGTTCCTTGCTTTTGGCAGGCTTGTTCTTCTCCAAGCTCTTATACATTTCGCTCTGGATTTCGCCCAGAACATCACGCATTGAGCCAAGCTCTCCCTTGAAAGCCTGCGTATCCGTTTCCGCAAGCTCTTTCGGAAGTCTGGAGAAATTAAAACCTCTGGTATCAACGCCGTAGCGGGAGCTTACCATATACGCCACGCAGTAGGATTTGAACTCGGACGCTTCTCGGCTTTCGTTATGCTTAAAGTCAAAGACCGCCGCTGATACTTCCTTTGCCATACTCACGAAAAGCTGTTCCTCGTTAAGACCCGTGCGGATAAAAATGCTCTGCTGTTCGCTGTCGTAGTAGGCAGGCATTTCAAGGTCTGCAACAGGTACAAAAGGCACAGGGCTTGCGTCAATGAGTGCCGACACAAGCTCACGCATGGTTTTCGGGCTCCTGTTCCTCCTGTCTGTCCTTTGCCGAGGTTTCGAAATGTCATATAACCACTTTGGCGTTGTAGGAGACCGCCTTTTGTTCCGTCCCCACGGGTGTATTCCTTGCTTGGCTCAAGGATAACGACTTTCTGTGCGTCCTTATTCACATAGACACGGCTCTGCTTCCAAGCGGCTTTTTCTTTGAGCTGCGTTGCTTCTGGCATCTGCGCCGATACCAGAATTGCATTGTTTACGGAATAGCGGTCAAACCGTCCCTGCACATCAAGATACTGACGGAAGCTGTCGCCGCTACTCATCATTTCGGAGCAGGTGTTGTCAATCAGCTCATAGGCTTCTTTGCGCTGTGCCTGCTTCTGGGCAGCCCATTGTTCTTTGTCAAACGGCTTGCTGCCGCCGCTGAATACATCATAGATACTCATACTTGTTTACCTCGCTTCTTTGGATTTTTTGTGTTTCTTTTTTCTCTGAGGCTGCTTGTGTTCGGTCTTGCCGTTGGCACTCTTAGCCCTGTCGTAAGCTCCGCTTTTGTCCAGGGCGGAAGTGCCTTTGTCCGCTTCCTGTTCTTTGCGGCTCTCCTTGATTTTCCGCAGTTCCTCTTTGACAGAAGGTTTCTCTTTAGTCATAGTAGCCCCCTCTGCGGATTTGCTTTGCTTCTCTGAGATAGGCTCGGACTGAGGGGATTTTTCGGTCTTTGCCACCGAGGGGTTTGGGGCGTTTTCCTCCTTGCCGACAGGCTTACCCATAAGCTCATCAAGCAGCTTGTCCTTTTCTGCTTTTTCGTGGTGTTGATTTCTGGCTCTGGCTGTCCGTTCTTTTCGTCTTTGGATTTCTCCGCTTCGGTTACGATAGAAGCGGTGTCCACCGACGCAAGGTGGAAGCGTTCCACGATACGGCTGATTTTCGATGCATCCTCCGCACGGGCAATCACATCTACCTCGGCATTAGGGTCGTTATTCTTTGCGGTCTGCAAGAACGCAATAGAGAACGCCGTACTTTTTGGCTTCCTGCGTAAACGTTTCAAGTCCTCGCTTCTTAACGGTAAAGACTTTCAGCTCCTTGCCAGAACGGAGCATACTCGTCAGCCTTGCTTTTTCCTTTGGTTTTTCTTTTCTTCTTTCAGAATGGAATACAGCAGGATGGCGATGTTTTTCGCTCCTGCGCCTGTGATTTTTGCAGCGACCTCAAAGCCCTCCAAGCTCATTCGGACAATTTGTTCTGCCGCTTCGCCGCCTGTGTTCATTCTTTGTCAGCTCCTTTCTTTGCTGTTCTTGTTCATCTGCCCGTATCGCTGCGAGTTTTTCTTTGAGGGTGTCGCTACGGGCGGCGATACCCTCGCAAAGTTTGACCTCCTTTCGCAGAATACTGAGGCGTTTGGAAATATCGGATAGCTCTGCCTTGACCGCTTCCTTTTTCTTCGCCGTCTTATCCTGCGGGATTTGGAAAAGCTCCTTGCGCTTTTCTGAAGCAAGGCGGACATTTCCCCGTTTCCAACGAGCCTTTGTATGACAAAAGCTGCTGTGCCGTATCAATGTGATTTCGACAAAGCAGCCTTGTTTCTTTTGCTATGGCTTCCATTTTCATAAGGTCGTCCTTTAGCAGATAATGAAGCCGAGCATAATTCTGTTTTTTGTTCTTCGGCAGGATACCGAGCTTGTAGCAGTAATGGAGATAAAGTCCACGCAAGCCGCCGATTTTCTTAGCGTTCTTCAAAGAGCCCCTTGACCCGATAGACCTTAATCTGTGCTGTGGGTCGGAGAAATCGGAATTTGACCGCATAGGAATTTTGACTGATACGCTCCGTTATTTTGTCGTTGGTATAATCCTCTCCGAGCTTATAGAGCCGCTTCGGTCTTTGCCAGCCCTTTCCGATAATCGTCCAATACTTGCGATTAGGGTCAAAGCTCACACGGTAGCCCATCTCCGCCATAATGCGGTCAAAGTCTTTCAGCGTAAATGATTTGCTGATAGCTTCATCAACCGCCTTGTCTGGCAACATTATCCCTCGTGGGTCGCCCCTGCTTTTCCGCTTGATAAAGCGCATAGGGCTTTTTCCTGCCGCTTGGGTGTTCAATAACGGACAGAGCATACTCACGGCAAAGCTCATCGGAGTGATGACGAAGCAGCCGTAAATTTGCTTTGTTGTCGTGATAGTGCTTGCCGTCCGCAAAGGAAACGGAGTTTACTACAAAGTGGTTATGCAGGCATTCGGTGTTGAGGTGGGTGGCAACAATTACCTGAAATCTGTCGCCCCACATCTTCTCGGCAAGTTTTACCACCGACCTCGTGCGCCTGCTCTGGCGTGACCTCGCCAGGCTTAAAGCTCTGGAAACCGTGATAACAGACAATCTTGCTCCTGTCGTTCCATTGGGCTTTGGAAATCATCATTTCATCTCTTGCGGTAGTCGGGTCGCAGTTTACGCCCGTGACAAAGAAACGCTGTTCGGTCTTATCCTTATTGGTGGCGTACTCCATTACATCGACCATCGCCTGTAAATCAGCTTCGGTGTATTTGGGATTGGCGGTTTTCGGGATTTTCTGCGTAGTCAATCGGGTGGTCGAGCCTGCCACGCACATCCCATATCTCGCAGACCGCCATTACGATGACCTTTTGCGGGGCAGCAGATACCTTTTTGCGAATGTCAATCTTGAAATTCGTGCCACTTCCTTGCTTCCTCTCGGAGCATCGGCGTGTCGATAAAGCCGAGGGCGTTTGCCTTGACCGCAAGCTGATTGATACGGTTGCCGATAGCCGACAGCTCTCGCATCATTTTATAGAACTCTGAGTCGGGCTTCTCGCAGAGCTGATAGCCCCTTACCATTTCTCTTAAAAAAGCTTCTTTTGAGCGACCCGATTTTCGCACAAGCTCGTTAAGCTGCTCGGCTTCTTCCTCAGTCAGACGGAAAAGTATCTGCACATTTCGTTTTCGCATTTTTCACTTCCTCTCTCTCGGACAGACGGTTTATCTGCAAGCAGCACATACACACAACGCCGAACAGACCGCCGAGCATTGTGCCGATAATGAAAAATAAGAACTCACTCATTCTTGAACTCCTTTCTGTTCTCACGGGGTATTAGGGGCTGACCCCTAACAAGCGAATTTGGCTAACCAAATTCAGTGCTTGGTAAGACATATCATTCTTCGCACTCGTCCTCATACATACATTCTCCGCACACGGGGCAGAAGTACGGACAGTCCGAACAATCCTCATTTTCCTGTGGTGTGTTCTTCACCCGCACCATCAAGACCGTCCCGCTCTGCTCGGTAATATCGGCTTCGCCGCAGGCAAAATCATCATCAGTAAAGTTGATAAGGTCGGTATCGAACAGGATAATTTTTGTCTTTTCCTTTTGCCTGTTCGGGGCTTTCCGCACAGACGGAAACGGTCTTTTGGTAATGGGCAGTAAGGGTTACATCATACTTTTTCAATGATTCATTCCTCGCTTTCTGCATTAAATTTTGATTTGGTTTCAGTGTCGTTCTGGGCAAAAACTGCTACACAATCAACGGACATCACTCCTTTCACGAGCAGGCTTTGGTCTTGCAATTCCCAGATAGGACAATAAAAAATCGTTGAAGTCCTTGCCGACAGGCGGTGGATCATCAACGATTTTGTAGTCTTTCTGCAACAGTTCTTTCAAAGTAGCGGTACAAAGCCTGCCTACCTTATCATTATCCAGATGCAGAACTATGGTCTTAATTTGTGGATTGGCACTCAAAAAAGTTGTGAGGGCTATGGGTATTTTGTCTGTCCTTCATCTCTTTCTTTGGCTGATACACGCCCGAAAGAGAAAGCAGACTCTCCGATTTGCAGTCCTTGTCCTCGCATTTTAGATAAGTGGCATAGGACAGTAAATCAATGGCGGCTTCAAATAAATGCACGGTATCCGTTGGCTCTCTTGCCAGAAGTCGGAACGAATACCGCTTGTCGCTGCCCGATGCGTCCTGCTTGAAAGTGCTGCCGAGAGTACTTCGCAGGGCAGCATATTTCGGTGTTCCGCTTTCATCTTTCCCAATAAAAACAGCATTGTGGTAATCGGCACTCTCATAGAGCGTGCCATCTGCAATACATTCCTGTATGAGCTGATAGTCAATACCACGCCCGAAAAGATACTGTATCACTCGGTTACAATCCTTATTCTTTGGCGGCAGGAGCAGGACTTTCGGCTCATCTTTCTTGGGAGCAGGGGGCGGCTTCCAGTCCGCCATCGTCTGTCCCGTGAGAATTTCCACGGCTTCCACAAAGTCATATTCCTTAACCTTGATGAGATAATCGAGAGCAGAATAGCCGCCGAAACCCCTCGACCACCAATACCATTTGCCGTTGGAAATCTTCAAGCTGTCGTGTTCTCTGGTACAGTAAACATTGCTTGTGCCTTTGACCTTAACGAGATTGCTTGGCTCAAACTCACGCAGATAGGATAACAAGTCAATCTGGCGTACCCGTTCAAGTACATCTGGGTCAATCTGCACATAGTGTCGCTTAGTTCTCAATGGATAAAATCACCTCCAGAAATAGAAAAAGCCGAGGGGCTTTCCGTTAAGAAAACCTCTCGGCTATGTAAATTACCATTATTATTGAGGATTTAATTTATATATAAGATTATTTCTTATATAGATTATTTCGACTCCGTTATCAGCTAAATATTGCATCATTCCTCTGACATGCCCCAATTGAAAATGCATTTTTAAAAGATTGGCATCTGCTTTTGCATTTTCAATATATGTATGAGCGGTATATTTTTCTTCGCCATCATATGCGGTATGTTCAACTGGTGCTAACAAAAACTTGTATTCTGATATAGCATTAAAATCATTTGAAAACGATTCATTGATAACGGTATAATTATCTGACTGTTCTATAATTTGTGTATCCATTGACAGTCTGTCTTGCAGTGCTTCTAAAATCATCGTATAACCAATATATGGACTGTTTTTCCCTTTTACTCTGAAAATTCTTCTATCATTATAGTACAACTCATAAGATACCATATTTCCGTATGGTGGAAATTTAATACCTGTAGATTTTACCGTTTCATCTGTAGAATAAACACTTTTTATCCTCAACCCTTTTGGAAAGACATAGCTAATACAATCAAGCATTTCATCCAATTTAGATTTCATTAAATCAGAAATATCTATCTTTCCTTTTTTCTCTTTCAAATATTCCGCATTAAACAGCATCCAATATCCTTTAATTGAGATGGCAAAAAACAATTCAATCCATATTTACTCGCATAATCAATTCTTTTTTGAGATTTCCCATACTAATAGAATACCGTTCTTTGTCAGTATGCTTTATCTCCAACATGAACTTCTTTTCATTCTGTAACTCTACAAGTAAATCGGAGGTTGCCGTCTTTAATAATTGAGATACCCCCTCATCAAATGCAGTAATACTTTTACACACTTCCATAAAAAGAAGAATTAAAATAAATTCATCTTCCTTATTTTTTTTTTCCCCACCAACCGTCTTTCAATTTCCTGTAACTCCATTCCAAGAGTCGTTGCTAAATTATCTTGCTGCTCTTTATTTAGATATGGCATCATTTGTTGAAATGCCATTATTTTATTAAAATCAGACATATCTTTTCCTCTCAATTGAAAAAAATCCCACTGAAAATCATATCACATAATTACTAATTATTCCCCATACAACCATGAGGAAACATTAGATACCAACAAATACCACTTTAATATGTTCTTTCTGCAATTAGACACTTTAAAATACTATTTTGAATTGCCTGCTTCCCTATTTTCATTTTCTTGCAATTCGGCTAAATTCATTTGTATTTCACTTCTTATTATTTCTCGTAACATATCATCTTGTGCCTCAACTGAACTGAATTTTCCAAGACAAATTTACACTTGATAAAAAACGCTCGTCCTCGTGTAAGGCTTTATGATAGTGATTGAGTTGTGATAACGAATTACGATATACTACCAGTGCTGTTCCTGCAATTAACTCTGTTATAACTCCTCCAATAGCTGGGATAATTGACATCTGAAAACTCAATCTGAATACAATAGGTATCAGTATTGCAACTATCATTAAACCAAATCCAGAAATACACATTATTACAGCTAAAATGAATGATGCTTTAGCCTGCTTTTGACTCAAGTATAAAACTCTTTAATATCCTCAAGGTTAATCATCATACGCTCTAAAGCATCAATTTCCTTTTTTCTTACCTTCATTTCCAGAAATCTTTTTTTCCTCTTGTTTTATTTCTTCTGGAACTATAGCCCGTTTTAATCGTCTTGAATAAGACTCTAATTCTTCTTCATCATCTTCTTGCCATCGTCTTTTCATAATTGATAAATAGCTCGTTAAAAGAGCTACAAAAGCTAACATCACAGAGGCTATTCCGAATGTTATAGTAATAATACTCTCGTCCCCAATACTTCCCATTTGAAAAGGATTTTCCTTAAATAATAGAACAATGAAAAGCATTGCAAAAACATTTCAATGGCAAGAGTCATAATTATCATAGAAGATGTTCTACTGTTTTTTTCCTTTAGATTGCCCTTTCTTATAATATATTTTCTATGTGTCAACACCTTTTCTATCATCAATTGTGTTTTGCATAAATCTTGCTCAGAATCGGAAATGCAGTCGATATATAATGTTCCTTCTATACATTTAGGAACATCTGCCTTATTCAAAACAACTGGAATTAACACTTTATTTCTATTTTCTCGTACTGACATTTGTGCCAACTGCAACTCCAAATTAAGAGGTACACTATCAGAGAATTTTTCATCTATTATCGCTAAAACGACATCTGCACTCTCCATTTTTCGTTTTAGAGCTACATTAATATTTGAACCAATTTCATTTATTGATGGCTTTGAAATAATCTTTGCATTTCTTATGTTGCTTAAAAGTTTTTCTGCAAATGAGATATTATCAAGCGAAGCTAAGATATAAACTTTCATATTCACAATCCTTTCACGACCAAACCTTGTATTATATTATAGCATATTACGACATATTTTTTTACTACCTGTGCCGATATGCAAAAAAGACGGCATCAGCTCAACGCCAATGCCGCCGTTCTTGGTTATAAAATTCCTGCCTTTTTGAGATAACCAACGCTGTCATAGCACCCTCTGAAATAGATTGCTTCCTGCTGCATATCGCAGAGCCTCGCCCGAAGCTCCAAAATTTCTATCAGCGCCGTACACTCCTGCTCGGATAAATCGCTCGGCTTTTCCGTATCCAGAACTACCATCACTTTTGGATACTCCTTGTAGAGTTCCTCTATCCTTTCCTCTATGGAACGGTATTCTGGATTTTCTTTGGGCAGCTTTGCGATAACGGAGCTTAGATATTCAGCAAAGATGTTGCTATGCACATCAACAAAGGTTTCAAATTTGAAATTATCAAGCACACCTTTCACCTCCGACATTTACTAATCTACACCTATTATACTTCCCAGAAATCAGCAATACAAATATACAAACAGCATTATCTCTCTCGATTTGCACATTTTCTTTCGGGCTGTTCTTCTGTCTGCTCTGGCTCTGTATCCATAACGGAAGTATCTTTTTCATTTAGATTCAGCTCAATGTTAAGAGCGTTCAGCCGTTCCGCTTTTTCTTTCAACTCATCTTCAAAGGCAAAAGGCTTCTTGATTTCCTCCTTTGCGGTTTCAAGCTGTGCGATAGTTTCCGCCTTTTGGTCTTGGCAGCTTCCAGTCTGGCAGGGAGCTTTTCGACAGCTCGTTTTCAATTCGGTTCAGATTTCCGAGGACATCAGCACCTAATTCTACCTTGTGCTTTGCTTTCCCGCAAAGGTTCATACAGTAATGGGCGTTGACGGTATCATAATAAATCTCCATTTGGAAACCTCGATAGCTGCCGATTTCGGTAGGTGCAGACATCGGATAGTCCTTGCAGATTGCAAGGAGCATTTCGCCTGCATCTGCCTTTTCGGTGTAGGTCACGCCTTTTAGGGTCATCGGGCAGAACTTATCCTCGCCCTGCGGCTTGTGCTGTTCAGCAAGAGCTGCATCATTTTCATAGCCTGCGATGCGTTCCTCATACTCCTTAATGGTCTGGGGATAGTATTTCAGCACTCTGTCCTCAAGGTCGTAATGCTCGGAAAGGTAACTCTGCTTTAACACTCGGAGCTTGGAAACCTGTATATCCAAATCCATCTTTTCCTTAAAACGCTCATCGCCTGTAGCAAGCATTTTGACCTCGGCAAAAGACAACGCAACCTCGTCCACATCTTCGGCAGAACGGACGGGGCTTTTGCTCGTCATTATCTGGGATAAATTTCTGCTTGCTTTCTACCAACTGATAGAGGTAGGCGTCAAAGGTCTGCTCCGTCACATAGCGGTAAACCTCAACCTCTGGGAACATATTGCCCTGCCGTTCAATACGTCCCTGCCTTTGTTCAAGGTCGGAGGGTCGCCACGGACAATCCAGATTGTGGATGGCATTAAGCCTGTCTTGGACATTCGTACCTGCACCCATTTTCGGAGTAGAGCCTAAAAGAACACGCACTTCGCCGCTTCTGACCTTTGCAAACAGCTCCTTTTTCTGTGCGTCGGTAGTCGCTTCGTGAATAAAGCGTATCTGCTCCGCAGGGATACCAAGGGCTATCAGCTTCTCCCTCATATCGTCATAAACATTGAAAGTACCGTCATTTTTCGGGGTGGACAGGTCGCAAAACACAAGCTGTGTCGCTTTGATATCGGCGTGTTCCTCCCAGATACGGTACACATTATCCACGCAGGCATTGACTTTACTTTCTGGGTCGTCTGGTAGCATCGGGTCAATCATTCTCTGGTCAAGAGCCAGTTTCCGCCCGTCATTGGTTATCTTGAGCATATTGTCGATGTTCGGCTCGACAAGCCTTGCCCTGACTTTCTCAGCCCGCTTCGCAAGGGAAGCTACCATTTCGGTCTGTATCTCGCTTGGCTTGGTCTTAATATTGCGATAATTGACCTTTGGCACGGGGAGCTTCAGCATATCGGCGGTCTGAATGTCGGCTACCTCACGGAACATCTGCATCAGCTCTGGCAGATTGTGAAACTTGGCAAACCTTGTCTTGGGCTCGATAATTCGTGCCTTCGGGTGCAATTCCAGAGCTGTAACCGTTTCTCCGAAGGTAGAAGCCCAACTGTCAAAATGCTGCAAACCATTCCGTACAAAGGGTGTCGTACTGCAAATATCTCTGCACCGAGTACAGCTCCACCATAGAATTGCTGACGGGCGTACCCGTTGCGAAAATCGTTCCTCGGTTGCCCGTGATTTCGTCCAGATAGCGGCACTTCATAAAGAGGTCGCTTGACTTTTGAGCTTCGGTCTGGGCAATGCCGCCGACTCTGCGCATCTTGGTGTAGAGGTACAAGTTCTTGTAAAAATGGCTCTCGTCAATGAACAGGCGGTCAACGCCGAGCTGTTCAAAGTCGATAACCGTATCCTTACGCTTGGTGTCGTTAAGCTTTTCGAGCTTCGTCTTGATTGCCTTTCGGGTTTTCATAAGCTGCTTGACCGTGAACTGTTCGCCTTTGGAAGCCTGCACATCGTCAATGCCACGCTCAATATCATCAAGCTGCTTCTCCAACTGTTCCCGCTGTCGTTCTATGCTCATCGGGATTTTTTCAAACTGACTATGCCCAATAATGACCGCATCGTAGTCGCCTGTGGCAATGCGCCGACAGAATTTCTTGCGGTTGCCCGTTTCAAAATCCTGCTTGGTCGTGACAAGTATATTGGCGCTCGGATAGAGCCGCAGATACTCGGAAGCCCACTGACCGACAAGGTGATTTGGCACAACAAACATTGATTTCTGGCAAAAGCCGAGCCGCTTGCTTTCCTGTGCGGCGGCGACCATTTCAAAGGTCTTGCCTGCGCCTACCTTGTGGGCAAGGAGCGTATTGCCGCCGTAAAGGATATGAGCAATAGCGTTTACTTGGTGCGGTCTTAATGTGATTTCTGGGCTGATACCGCCGAAAGTGATATGGCTGCCGTCGTACTCACGGGGACGGACACAGTTAAAAGTGTCGTTGTAATAGCGGACAAGGCGGTTTCGCCGTTCTGGGTCTTTCCATATCCAATCCTGAAATGCCTGCTTGATAGCTTCCTGCTTTGCCTGCGCTGCCGTTGTTTCCTTTGCGTTGAACACCGCTTTCTTGTTGCCGTGTTCGTCGTACACATAGTCAAAGATACGGGTGTCACGCAGGTTTAAGGTGTCCTCAATAATACGATATGCGGAAGCCCTTTTCTGTACCGTAGGTGCTGTCCGCCTTGACATTCCCCAATCGGAACTTTTATTCTCTATGAACCAGTCTCCGTTTATCGGGGTGTATCGCACCTTTAATTTTTCTGCGGCGTACTTGACGGAGTTAAAAGCTCCATAACAAACTTCTGTATATCCTCCTGCGGTATCCAAGTCGTACCCAGACGGACAGAGATTTCTGCCGCCGATAGGTCTTTGGGAATGACCTTTTTCAATGCTTCCACATTGACTGCAAGCTCTGGGTCATTCTTCGCAGCAAGCTCCGCAATCGTCAGTTTGTTTCGGACATTGCCCGACAGATACTCGTCTGCGGCTACATAGGAAACAGGCTCACAGTTCGGTACTTTGAAGATAACACCTTGTAAATCCTGCACAAGCTCAGCCTGCGTTTTGCCTGCGAGCTGCTCCATATAAGGCAAATCAACACGGGCTTTCTCTCCGATAGAGAGGGCAAGGGCTTCGCTTGCGGTTTCAACCGAAGTTACTTCTCGATGGGGTTTGATAGTCCGCTTTGTGAACATATCTGCCTTCCGTTTGAAGTTACCCTCATCATCAAGCACCTCCAGAGAACATAAAAGGAAGTAGCTCTCATCTGAAGCAAAAGCAAGATAGTTTCCTCGGCTGTTGATTAGACCGTATTTTGCGGTATAAACATCATACAGACGGTTGAGGTTTTCCTGCTCGGTGCGTATCATTTCCTCTGGGTAGTCATCGGTCTGATACTCAATGAGCTTACGAACACAGTCACGAATTTGGATAAGTCCCTTAATACGGTTTTCTGCGGTCATCGACACAGAAGCAGGTTGCATACGGTCATTCTCTCGGAAGTAAACCCTGCCGTCCACCAGAGTAAAAGAGAAGTTACGCACATTCGGGTCAGCAGGAACGGAAAGCTCCTGCTCATCAGAGATTTCATCAACCCCATTATCAAGCTCTGGGATTTCGCCGTTTATCCTCTGAACTGCATTGGACAGAAACTCGGAAAGTGGTATATCCTTACGGGCTTTACAAACAGGCTCAAAAGTACCAAAGCGTGTGCTTTCCATCTTTATCTCGCCCAACACCATTTCGGGGTGTTCGACAAAATATCTGTTCATCGTAACACCGTTTTCGTCCGTATCAAGGTGTACCCAGTCTGGCTCTATATCCATCACTCGGTCACGCTTTTGCAGGATAAGAATATCGCTCGTGACCTCCGTGCCTGCGTTTGCCTTAAAAGGTGTTGTCAGGCAAACGGATTGCGCCTAACAGCACAGCTCTCTGGGCAATATATTTTCTTACCTCTGGGCTTGCTTTGTCCATTGTTCCCTTAGAGGTAATGAACATCACAACGCCGCCGGCACGGACTTTATCAAGCGCCTTTGCGAAAAAGTAATCGTGTATGAGGAACTTCTGGGCATTGTATCGGCTGTCGTTCACACGGATTTCTCCAAAAGGCACATTACCGATAACCACATCAAAATGGTCGTCTGGAAGCTTTGTTTGCTCAAAGCCCTCTATGGCAATATTGGCTTTCTGGTAGAGCTGCTTTGCAATTCTGCCTGTGAGAGTCGATTTCCACGCCGTGGAGCTTGCTGTTTTGCATACTTTCGGGAAGCAGACCAAAAAAAATTGCCTGTGCCGCAGGAAGGCTCCAAGATATTACCCTGTGAGAAGCCCAAGCGGTCGAGCACTTCGTACATTGCCTTGATAACAACGGGCGGCGTATAAAAGGCGGTCAGCGTTGACTCCATAGCGGCGTTGTATTCCTCTGGGGATAGGGCCGCATACAGCTCCTTAAACTCATCAGCCCAAGCCGCATTGTGTTCATCAAACGCCATAGGCAAACCGCCCCAACCAACATACCGAGATAGGATTTCCTGTTCTTCGGGCGTGGCAAGGCGGTTTTCGATTTCAAGCTCGTGCAGCAGGTTGATTGCCGCCATGTTATTACGGAACTTTTCTTTTGCTCCGCCGACACCGATGGCGTCATCGTTAATGCGGAAATTATGACGGTCTAAAGCGGCTGGAGCTTCCGTCTTTTCTTCGGGCAGTAATTCGGTTTTTTCCTGTTCCAATAGCTTTTGGATATAGCCGATTTTCTCCACTCGGTTTATCGGAAAACCCACATTGTTCTGGAATGTGATGTCACGCAGGGACACATCGCCGGGACAACATATTTGCGGTTTGCCGCTGATTTTGCCAATGTTCTCAATGAGATATTTACGGTTATCTATGGCGATTTCCCTGCCTATGAGGTCGTCTGTGGATTGCTCCATTTCAATGGCAGGAGCTTCTGAGCCATTCATTATATCGGCATACGCCTGTGGTTTTTCTTTGGCTTCCTCGGCTGTCCTGTACCAATCACTTTCGGTAGCCATAATCTCATCAAGGAGCTTCTCGTCCTCTTGGGTCAGCTCGGTGTGCTGTTCCAAGAATGGGATAAACTCATCTCTGCCACGGAGCAGGCTTTCTCGGTCATCTCCATATAGCTGTTCGCCCTTTGGCGATAAGGCATAATCGTAAAAATTCTTAATGTGGGCAATTAAATCACCCTCACCATCGCCAATATCAAACCGCCCTTCATAGTTAAATTCCTCGCCGCCGATAACAGCCTTGATAACAAAATCTGTCTTGTGATACCACCCGATATTTTTATCGCCCTCACGCTCACGGTGCTGTTTCTCGTCCAAAACACCGAGCAGCTTGTTTCCAAGGGCAAAGCTCAAATCCGTATAACGGTCATTAAGCTGCCTGTCGTAAAAAGCAGGGTGTTCGGAAAAGCCGATAGAAAACTGTATTTCGTCTGGCTTTTTCTCGGACGGTGCTTCTGTTCGCTCTTTCTCGGTTACGACAACTTTCAGATGGTCGTTTGCGGGATTTTCCTTGAGCTTTTCCTCAAAATCCTCTCGGCTGTATTCCTGCCCCAAGATAGGGGAAATTCGGCATTTTGCAGATAAACCTTTTCCTCGTCAAAATTGCAATTTCATATTTGTCTGCACCGATATACACCACATCGCCCTCGTTGTAGAGGTATAGCGAAGCGGATACAGCTCCCGCAATTCTTCAGAAAATTTCCACGCATTGCTGCGGCTGAAAACCGATGTCGTTTTCCATTGTATCTGGGTCAGAAAATCAAGGAGCTGTTGAACGGTAGCAGGGTCGGACAAGTGGTGTTCCATTTGTTCAGCAGTAACATCGGCAAGGTCGGAACGCTTCACATTGGATAACAGGTCTTTTTTCGTACCTGTCCAAATCACGAATAAAGTCCGACAGACGCAAGGCAAGGGTATCCCGTTTGTCGGCAGGCGGCAGGTCACAATGAGCGTCGATAAAACGCTGTCTTGCCATTTTTTTCTCTGGGCGTCAACCTCATATTGGGGAGCTGACACGCTCTCCAGATAATCGGCATAATGGTCTTTTTCTTTTGGATTGAGATAGCGGTTTGCCTTTATCAGCTCACGCAGGCGCTTTTCAACCTGTGACCATTTCAACAAAGGTCGTGATTGGTATATGACCCGTTTCGGTCAATGGCAAGACCTTTGCTGTCATGCCATTCGAATGACCGCTTGAAACCATCGGGGAAGATGTGCGTTCCGCCGCCCGTTCCATACTCATTTTTAAGGAACTCAATATTTTTTTGTCTGTCCTCGCCCTTTTGAAATTGACGATAGATACGGTATTTTTCCGTCTTGAAAGCCGCTTCCTTTCTTGTCAGAACAGAGTCAATATCTTCCTTGAAACAGTAAAAGCAGAGGATTTTTCGTCCTCTGCTTCAGCTAACATTTCAATCTGTTCTTCTACTGTGGGGAGATTGACCTGACCTCATCTTCGTTTGGCAATGCTTACTTGTAAATCAGTTCGGTCAAGATGACCTCCTCCGCTTGACTGCGGATATTGTTCATCATCCCTACCCATTGCATCGGTGCTTTTTCTTTCAGCTCCTCCGTCACGCCCCCTGCTCCTTTGAGAGCTGCTTCGTCAGAAGCTCCAATCTCTGAGTGCGCTGTCTGTTCGGTCTGGTAGAGATGTTCGTTCAATTTGCCCGATGTCAGCAGATTGAGGTAAGTCACTCGTTTGTTCTGTTCCAGATAATTCCTGTGCATTATAGCGTATCTGCCAAGCTGAATTTCTGGCTCTGTCGGTAATGTCAGGTCGGGAATAAGGTAATCCCCCTGTTTCGTGTAAGTGATTTCGCTCATTATCGTTGCTCCTTTCGGATTGTTTTCTGCCCTTATCATACTGAGCCTGCGTTCTTTGTGCAAAGGTGCGATTCTGGTCTTTTTCCGCCATTTGCACATTTTTGGATAGACTGTGAGATTTCCCGTAACGCCATTTCCGCAATATCGCTCGTGGCAACGCCGATGGCGTTTATCGTTGCAGGGGTATTGAAATTTACAATATCCGCAAAATCATCACGGTCAAAAAATACTCATTCGTATCCAGACCGCAGCGGCTGATCAGCATAAAAAGCAACGCTGTTTGCTGCCAGCCGCCTGTAAACGACTTCTATATTAAAGTCGTCCAGTTCTTCCAAAAAGCTGTCTTTCGTGCAGTCCTTTAACTGAGAAAAATAGTCTTGCAGATTGTCCTCCACGGCGTTCTTTGCCGTTTCCATTAAGGCAGAAGCAAGGTCAGTGCTTTCCATTATCTCCAAACCTGTCCGAGAGCCTTTCCATAACAGCCTGCTCGTATCGCTCATCCATCTGCCATATCGGAACAGGGCGGCTGCCATAATAGCCCTCGTGGGTGTCGGACACATCAAAAATAGTATTTCAGCGTATTCCTGCGACCTTTCGGGTCAAATACGGCAATACCCTTTGCTGTCCTTATTGACCCAACGCTTGAACTGCCTGTTCCAAGTTTCGAGCTTCGCAACGGCGACAGCATCGGGGGCGTTGGGCGTATATTAAAAGCTGTTCGTCAAAACGGCATTTATAGTTGCGGCAGGCAGAGGACAAAAGCCCTGCCACGCCTGCGGATTTTTGCAACCGCAATGCCTGTACGCCGATACAGCTCTGTGATTAGCTGATACTTCGCAGCCATTCAACCTACACCTCCTTATCGTTTTTGTTTCAAATATTCCTGTTTGCTCACTCCGCACCACCGCCAAGAAAAGAAATGACCTTGTTCGATTTAATGCTCTTTTGCAGGTCATTGATGAGAGTAATATCCGCAACCGTGATGCCC
>VOFK01002995.1_pt1 | contig 33690 bp, 82 predicted proteins | sample 5384121 | NCBI WGS metagenome assembly VOFK01 (sample SAMN12384730, study PRJNA508395) | human gut metagenome | isolation source: healthy gut J | host: Homo sapiens | reverse complement strand
TCGTTTTTCCTTTTTATATCCTACCAGCGGTTTTTCACTTTGTTCTGAAGTTCATACAGTTTATTGAGTGCATCCATCGGGGTCATGTGGCTGATATCCGTCCCGCAGTTCCTGAATGATATCGTCATCTTTTACGGTGTCAAACAATGACATCTGTGTCAAAGATCCACCTCATCGAATGCGGTTTTCTTTTTTTGCGGAGGCCCTGTCCTTCCACGGATATATTTTTTTCACCGTTTCCGTAATATCGTTTGCAGGACGCTGGTTGACAATGTCTTTTTTGCGGTTAATCACAAGTTCCGGAATCCCTGCCAGTTTAGCAACCTGTATTCCATAACTTTTGTCTGCGCCGCCCTTTACAATCTTGCGCAAAAAAGACGATGTCGTCTCCTTTTTTCCTTGACCGCAATACGGTAATTATTGACACTGTTTAATTTTTTCCTTCCAGTTCCGTCAGTTCATGATAATGTGTGGCAAACAGTGTTTTTGCTCCCAGTAATTTGGGATTGCTGATATGTTCGACAACCGCCCAGGCAATGGAAAGGCCGTCAAAGGTACTTGTTCCCCGTCCGATCTCATCCAGGATCAGAAGGGGAATTCGCCGTGGCATTGCGGAGAATATTTGCCACTTCATTCATCTCCACCATAAAGGTACTCTGCCCGCTTGCCAGATCATCTGAAGCCCCGACACGCGTGAAAATCCGGTCACAATTCCAATGTTGGCAGATTCTGCGGAACAAAGCTTCCAATCTGTGCCATCAGAACGATCAGTGCGCTCTGGCGCATATAGGTAGATTTTCCATGCCATATTCGGATAATAATGATGGAAATCCGGTTATTGTGATTGTCCAGATACGTGTCATTGTCTATAAACATATCATTGACAATCATTTTTTTCGACAACCGGATGACGACCGCCTTTGATATCAATCACGCCGGATTCGTTGATCTTTGGTTTTGCAGTAATTATTCTGTCCTGCCACAGTGCCAGGGAAACAAACACATCAATCTGCGCCACTGCCCGTGCGGTTCCTGAATACGTGCAACATTATCCGCGATGGTATCCCGGATCTGGCGGAACAAATCGTATTCTAAATTCGACCAGACGATTCCGAACCGAAATCGTATCTTCGAGTTCTTTTTAATTCCCGGCGTAATATAGCGCTCGGCATTGGTCAGTGTCTGCTTTCTCACATAGTAATCCGGCACCTGATCCTTAAAGGGGTCACTTCCAGATAATATCCAAACACTTTGTTGTATTTGATACGCAGGTTCTTAATTCCAGTCTTTTCGCGTTCTTTGCCCTCTAAGTCTGCCAGCCATTTCTTTCCATCCGTTGATGCGTTCCGCAGCCGGTCCACTTCCTCATTGTATCCGGTTTTTTATGATGTTGCCGTCACGTACGGAAATCGGAGGATCATCGTTGATGGAAGACTTCAAAAGTGCACACAGATCTTCCAGACAGTCAAAATGTTCCCGGATTCCGGTGGCAAAGCTCTCCCTTTAAATCCTCAAGCAGTGTTTTTAATCGGAGGCAGCATTTCTAAAGAATTGCAAAAAGCAATCATATCCCGCGGATTGGCGGTCTGGTATGTAATTCTGGTAATCAGACGTTCCAGATCATATATTGGTCCTAAATATTCCCGCAATTCTTCCCTGGGTGATCTCCTGATCATTTAAATTTTGTAATCAGTTCCTGCCGTTTTAATATCTCTGTTTTTGTCGATCAGCGGCTGTTCCACGTAAGAACGCAGAAGTCTGGCACCCATTGCCGTCTTTGTCTTATCCAGTACCCAGAGCAGGGAACCACGCTTTTGTTTTTCCCGCATGGTCTCTACCAGTTCGAGATTTCTCCGGGAAGAACTGTCAATGATCATATATTTCCCGATGGAATACGGACGGAGTTCCAGAATATTAGAAAGGGTGTTCTTTTTGTGTTTCATACAGATATTTCAGTAATGCCGCGGAGGCAATCACACCACAGTCGTAATCCATCAGTCCCAGCCCTTCCAGACTCTGTACATGAAAATGGGACAACAGCGTTTCCTTTGCCAGATCATCCCCGAAATACCAGGAATCCAGAGCGGATACCGCAATTCCCATGCGCTCCTTCATATCATCGATATCTACCCCGCTCATATAAAACGGCTCGTTGCAGATGATTTCTGTCGGACTGAAACGATTCAGCTCGTCCAACAGTTTTCGTTCACTGTCCACTTCCGTTACAAAGAAATCTCCGGTCGTAACGTCGGTCGTCGCAATGCCGTATTTATCCCCGATATATACGATACACATGAGATAATTGTTTTTTTGCCTCGTCTAACGACTGCATATCAATGTTTGTTCCCGGAGTGACTACACGGATGACTTCCGTTTGACAATTCCTTTTGCCAGTTTCGGATCTTCCACCTGTTCACAGATTGCTACTTTGTATCCTTTTTTGACCAGCCGGTTGATATATCCGTCTGCGGCATGAAACGGAACCCCACATCGGTGCCCGTTCTTCCAGTCCACAGCTTTTTCCCTGTCAGCGTCAGTTCGAGTTCCTTTGAAACTGTTTTGGCATCCTCGAAAAACATTTCATAAAAAAATCACCCAGACGGTAAAACAGAATACAATCTTTGTATTCTTCTTTTTTGTCTGCAGATAATGCTGCATCATTGGTGTTACTTCTTGTTTCACTTTTTTCTCTCTTTCTAATAAACCGGATGATAACGTTTCATCACATCATCAGCCAGACGCAGACCGTCCATCGCTGCCGACATAATGCCTCCCTGCATATCCTGCGCCTTCTCCACCCGGATAAATTCCGTGCACACGGCTCTCTCCATTTGTATCCCGCATGATCCGCACCGGAGATGAGGTGCGTGTTTCCATGCCGGAAAGAATCGCATCAGACCGGTCAAACTGCGGAATAATGTTCGAAAAATGTTCCATTCCAAGCAAAAAAGGAATGTTCCATGTCCTCTGTCATCAGACCTCTGAGATTTGCAAAGCAGGTCTGCCCTTTTGTCTGGGAATTAAAAATCTCCATATCCTTGGCTTGCGATATTCTGCCGGTAATCGCCAAACAGCTGCTGCGGAATCTTTCCGTTTCCCAGCTGATAAGTTTTATGTTCGAGTGTTTCCTGAAAGTGCATGCCATCAAGTGGATCCTGTGCTCCGTAATCGGCAGGGGAAACCGAGAAACAATAATGGCAGAATTTGCGTTTTTCCCCACTTCTGCCCGAATAACTCATACCATTGACACAGGTTTTTTCCTTCATGGAGGAAGCATTTACGACATAACCGCCCGGACACATGCAAAAGGAATATACCCCCGCGTCCGTTTGGAAAATTGGACGTCACCTTATAGGGTGCGGCAGGAAGCCGCAGGGCGTTTCTTTTTCCGTTTCCGTACATGGCATCATCGATCATCTGCTGGGGGATGTTCCACGCGGAATCCCACGGCAAAATTTTTGGCTTCCATCGGAAGCTGGTGCCGGTGCAGCATCGTAAAGGTATCCCTTGCACTGTGTCCAAGTGCAAGAATGGCAACATCGGCAGGCATCACCGTATCATCCTCCGTCACAAGTGCATGCAGTGCATTTTCTTTTATCTGAATGTCTTTTAAACAGGTCTGAAAACGAAACTCCGCACCGTGTTTGATCAGGTAATCCCTCATATTTTTGATCACCTTCGCCAGAAATATCGGTTCCGATATGTGGTTTTGCATCATAAAGAATGTCCGATGTTGCCCCAAATTTTACGAATGTTTCCAGTACATAACGGTTTCTTCCGGACGGATCCTTCACCACCGTGTTTAATTTTCCATCGGAAAAGGTTCCTGCCCCACCTTCTCCAAACTGTACATTGGAATCCGGCTGCAGAATACCGGTTTCCCAGAAGCGTTCAACGTCCGCACTGCGGTCTTCTACCTGTTTTCCGCGCTCTAAAATAAGCGGCGCATATCCTGCAAGTGTCAGCTGCCAGGCTGCAAAAAAAGACCACAGGGACCGGCTCCCACAATCACCGGACGCCGGTTTAAACGCTCATGCCCCATTTCCGAAAAACGGTAACCGGTTTCTGTCACAAAGCTGACGGAAGGCTGATGCAGTTTTTTTACGATGCTGTTTTCCTGACGGATCGTTACATAGATGCAATATACATAAAACAATGACGGCTTTTTCCGTGCATCGAGGGAACGCCGCATCACCTCGTAATGAAATGTTTCTTTCGATGGAATACGAAGTGTTTTTCTGATTTTATCTTCCAGATCTTTTTGGTGAATGTCCTACTGGAAGCTTTAACTGATTGATTTTAATCATTATGAACCTACTTTACTTCCTGCGACATGTCCGCTGGACCATGCCCATTGCAAATTATATCCCCCACAGATTCCATCGACATCCAAAAAGTTCACCAACGAAATAGATGCCCGGGACAATCCGTGATTCCAGCGTATCTGTGTGGATTTCTTCCGTGTGGATTCCCCCTGTGCACACCTGTGCAGCAGAAAAAATCCCTTACCTTTTTAAGCGGACAGGAAATGTCTGTATCTGTCTGCTGAGCGTTTCGATCTGCTTTTGGGAAATCCGTTCCGTGTGTTCATGAACCGGAATGCCTGCTGCCTTAAGTATAACCGGAATCAGTTTATGGTTTAAAAGCCCACGAAGTGATTCTGCGGCATCCTGTATCCCGGCATCCCGTTGAAAATCTGCGCTGCAGTTCCTGCGCAAGCATATCTTCGGAAAAATCCGGCAGAAAATTGATGGTAAGTTCTGCCTGTTTTTTCTGATACAGTGCTTTCGAGGCCGGACTGCTGACCTGAAATACCGGAATACCGGAAATCCCGTAATCTGCAAGCTGCAGTTCTCCCCCGTTCCTGTTTGCAGTTCTGTCCATCTATGTACAAAGACAGGAGTGCGTCCGTGCGGACTCCGGATACTTTGGAAAATTCCATTCCTTCTGCCTCAAATCCACACAGTGCCGGCAAAATCGGCTCAAACCGGTGCCCAAACGATTTTATCAGCGAAATCATGGATCCATCGCTTCCGGATTTCGGTGCAGCACGAAGACCTGTTGCAAAAAGCAAGATTGTGGGAACAATACGTTCCCATGGATGTCCGTACCTCAAATCCGTATTTTTGTCTCACAAAGCTGCCGGATGTCACAGGAAGTGACCAGGGAAACTCCGCTTCGTTTCATTTCCGCGGACAGCGCATCCGCAACGGAAGAAGCCTGTCCGGAGTTTGGGTATACATATCCGTTCTTTTCTTTTTGGCCAGATGCCGATCTCCCGAAAAACGCAAGGGTATCTTCCACTGTAAACTGCTTTAAAATTTCCTGTACCAGTCCGTGGTCTCCGTAATAACACCGGGGGAGACATCTTAAGATTTGTAAAATTACATTTTCCGTTTCCGGTTGCCAGAATTTTTTTTCCCCGGCTTATCCATATGTTCTAAGACGGTAACGGACAATCCACGTCTTGCGGCCGTAATTGCGGTCATCATGCCGGAAGCTCCGGCGCCAATCACGAGCACATCCTGTTGTTTTGATTTTTTCTTATCCATAGTCCACCTGTCATTTTATCTGTTAAACCAGTTAAATATTTTATCATATGGGTATAAAATATTCAACTCGAATAGCTTTCAAAAAGTCAAAAAGGCTCTCTTCATCTGCAAATCAATGCCATTTTCCGCCTGTTTCTGCAGTTTTTGACTTAAATTCTCACTTCGAATCCCGGTTTCCATATATACGGTTTTTTCCATCCGGTAAAAAAACAACCAGCCGGCTGTCCTGTGTACGGATAATATAGGCATTTTCCGTTTCTTTGTAAGGAGTTCCGGTCAAAACGGTGTGCTCTGTTTCGGATGCATATTGTTCTTGGGTATTTTTTGTATTTTCTACACCTCTTTTCTGATACCAGATGCCAAAGACCAGCAGCAGAACCAGACAAAGAAGAATGCAGATGCCTGTTTTTTGATTCATATCATCACCTTCTAACAGTAGCATCTGCATTTTATTTCCGTTTTATACCATTTACTTTAATAAATGTATTTTTTTGCAACCCGGACAATCAGAGTTCCTTTCGGGAATTTTTTTTAATCTCCTCTTCGGTCAGTCCGTGCAGTAACAGTAAGACAACTGCATATACGATAACCGCTGCAAGAATTGCAAGCATGGCAGATACCGCATTGATTTTTAAAACCGCATAGCTGCCATGATAGACGATATAGGTAATAATTCCCCATAATAACCGAGGAAATTCCCGGCACAATAAATGTTTTGTGAATTTCCTGATAATAGCCGCTGTATTTTTCGTATTGCCAGCGCATTCATAATACACATTAAAAACGCAAAGAACATATTTGCGATAATGACCGCATAGATATTCATGCGGAAAAACAGCATCAGTATAATCAGTACGATCACATGAGCGACAAGCGAAACCGCTGCATTGATAACCGGAATCTTTAACCGGTCAATGCCCTGCAGCAGTCCGTTTGAAAGCGTAGACATTGCATAAAAAACACAACCGCCATTGCCCCAACCCACATCATGGTACCTGCCATAGGTGCCGTCTGTGCCGTTCCCGGAAAAGCAGACGACAGATCGGCTCTCCCAATACAGCAAGTCCTATGGCACAAAGGGAAAGAAATCACCATGATAAAACGCATGGCAGAATTGATCTGTTCCCTGACTTTTTTCATATCTTTCTGTGCAAAGGACATCGTCAGTGTCGGCACGCAAGAGGCAGCCATCGCGGAGGCAATGGAAATCGGAACATTGATCAGCAGTTTATATTTTCCGGAAAAACGCCCCACCATACATCAATCTTGTTTTCAGAGTATCCCTGCAATAACGCAACATTTTTTTGAAAATACTCTGGTCAATGATACTGCTGATATTGTAAACAGTTGTACTTAAAAAGAACCGGAACAATTGTGATAATGAGGATCTTCATGGTATAGGCAAATGGCTCTACCTTAACGCCTTTTTCCCTGTCTCATTCTTCGCTTAAAGACATGCATATAAGCAAAAAATACGAAAAGTACAAAAAAATCAGCGCAGCGACAGATCCAAGGTTCGTTCCCAATGTGCCTCCGGCTGCACCGTATGCAGGCCCGTAATGTTCGGCATCACCGAGAACCGCCCGATCCTTGTTCCGTAGCGATACAGAACATAAGCTGCCCATACACTGATGATGGCATTAACAATCTGTTCAATGATCTGTGAAATGGCACTTGGCATCATCGTGCCAAGTCCCTGGAAAAAATCCACGCAAAACGCCAAGAACCGCAACAACAACCAGTGCCGGTCCTAAGATTTTAAGTGCAAACACACTGTATGGTGTTTTTTAAGAGTGTTCCGGTAAAAAATTCTGCTCCGAAAAATACAACAAGCGATGCCACAATTCCCGATACCAGGGCAAAAAAGAAGTGCACCTTTTAATACCTGATATACCGACCGGTACTGTCCTTTGGCCGCTTTCGCGGAAACCGTCTTTTGACACTGCCTGTGGCAGACTGTAGGATGAAATAATCAAAATCACGTTGTACACGTCAAATGCACAGGCATAATAACTGATTCCTACATCGCCCAGAATATTGTTCAATGGAATACGATACACCAGTCCGATGATTCTGCTTATAATTGACGCGACCGCAAGAATTGATCCCTGAACCAGAAAATTTGTTCCGTTATTCTTTGATTTACCCATCTTCTAACCTCAATGCTTTTGTTTCTTTTTATTCCGCGCTGATTTTATTTTTGGGATGCACGGCTGTTTTCGACGATCTCTACCCATGTCTTTCCGGGATTTAAAATAATTTCCTGACCATCCTGTGTATAATAATGTGTAATATCATTTGCGGATGATCTTTTTCCATGTAATCGGGACAGCTTTTCCGTTTGTGATGTACATTCCTGATCCACCGGAAAGATAGTCGATATCTAAAGTTCCGTTTTTGGAATCTTTCAGGCTGCTGTAACAATTCTGTAAAATAATATTTTTCACAGCAAGCTGTTCTCCGGTAGAACCGTCAATCTGTTTATCACCAAATTCATAGCGGTAATACAGGCCATCCGTTTCATTGTATACAAACCAGGGCTTCGCGTCAACATAGTATAAGGATACTTTTTTTTGCAACTTCTCCCTGATCCAGCAGATTTTGGGAATCTTCTGTTGTAAAACGATAATGAGATGTATAATTTTCCGGAAGCTTTGTATCATACCCGTATGTCTTCATGGCAGAGGCTAAATTTTTCTCCGGTTGTATACAGATTATGCGGTGCCCTGCGGCTATTGTCCCGGTAATAAAAGGCTCCGCCTTTTCCCGTAATTCCATCCACATTATCAATGAATGAACTATTTAAAACATCAAGTGCATATTTACTTTCGCCTGCATGAAAATAAACCGCCTCAAATTCTTTGGCAAAGTATACGTAATACAGACGACAGCTTCGCACATTTCCCACTTTTTGAGGGAAGCATAATCCTGATAAATTGTCATCAGCCGGGTAATGCCGCCTTCCACCGGACATTCATAGATAATATCCGCATTTCCGATTCCATACTGTGGAAGGGTTACGTGTGTGTTTTTCTGTCATGACGGCAACCGGACGATTCTTTGCTTTTTTTTCATCCATCCACTCTCCCGTATAGAAACTTCGGACTTCTCCTTCGTGGGTTTCCACCGGTTTCCGGCTGATATTCTGTTTCGGCAGTTTCTGCAGGTACATCCTGTGTGGATGAAGGTGTGGGAGCTTCCGATTCTTTTACTTTTGCATCCGGCGGATAAAATGGCAATCGCACAGACAACGCCTATCATTTTCCATCTCTTTTCATAAAACACATCCATTCTTTAATCTCTTACGATATGCATCTCTTCAGTATCTGTTTTTGTTTGGGTTCCATGATGGCCGCATCTTTCGGATCAATGTGGTCATAGCCAAACAGATGAAGCATGCTGTGTACAATCAGAAATGCAAATTCACGCTTCGGACTGTGTCCGTAACTTTGTGCCTGTTCTAACACTTTATCGACCGATATAATAATATCTCCAAGCATGACTTCTCCCGTATCCGGATTAAAATCATCTTCGCTCTCCTCTTCCAGAAAAAGAAAAATCTCCGGCTTTCTCATAAGAAAGCATCGGGAAAGAAAGAACATCCGTCGGACGGTCGATCTGGCGGTATTCCAGATTGATCCGATGGATTTCTTCATTGTCTGTAAGTGTCAGATTGACTTCTGCTTCATAAGGAAAATTCTCATGGGACAGACAAAAGGCAATCACATCCTCTGCAAGCTTAGCATATGCAAAAATCAAACGGTATGTTACATGTTTCTTCTAAATAAAAACTCAACGAAGTAATTCCTCCCTTTGCAAGAAATTCACGAATCTTTAAAAAAATTGGTTCATACTCATTCCGGAATGGTCATAAATTTCACTTGAGGAAAAATCATTCACGGTCTGATAAATTACAATATCACGGTTCCAGACACTTTGTCCCACATTTTGTTCCATCGCTTCCAGACGGATCACAACCGCATCCACCATGTGCACCAGAGCGGATTCCGGTGAAGATGGAAGCTGCTCTTTCTCCATAGTATTCTGCCAGAATGGAGATCAGCTCCGCCGGAAAACATAAGGATTCTGCCTTATTGACCGCATTTTTTTGATATATGGCTCCCCGATCCAGCGCCCCATGCGGTAATAAAAACCTCCGGCAAGACATAAGTTCGCCCGGTATCCCACTTCTTTTTGCACAGCGGCAGGCAATGTCAGAAACTTTCACTGCGTGGCGGTATTCCACCATGGAAAAATCCTTGAGGGCTTTTTTACTTCCGAATAATCCTCGGACACGATATCCAGCAGATGGTTTTCAATTTCCTGATCCGCTTCATGAAGCAGCCGGTGAAACAGAAAAGCTGCTGTCAGAAAAAGTCAGGAATGCTGTTCCAAAAGCATAAAGCAGCGAATATTTCTGCATTTCTTTCGTTGATAAATAGGAAAAAACAGTTCCGGAATCATCAGACTGAAAAAGAAAGTCAGAAGGGATACACCCATACGGTATTTTTTTTTTTAATGCCTGTGCCAGTACAGCAGCAAGCATTGTAAGCATCATATAAGCAGCAAGGGCATAAAAACTTCCCCCGACAGTCAGTGCCAGCACCAGATCGAAAAACAATCCAAAAAGACACCGCCACCATGGAATTTGACACTGCGGTAAGCAGAATCACCGGGATCATCACCGGACGATAAAATTCCGGAAGATAACTGATCGCATAGATCAATCCCCCACTGACCGTATAGGTAACGGAAAGACGGATAAAGGTTGTCTGTGTGTTTGCCGATATTCCTTTCTGCTTTCGTTCATATTCCAGTTCAAACATGCAGACCAGAAGAAAAATCAGGGTCAGAAAAAACATACTGAGCCATTCATCCGGATACAGGTGGCTTTTTGGCACCTAATCCACCCATCACTCCAAAAGTGACAAGCGCGATCACCAGAAGCGATATGACGCGATAGAGGTTTATTGTCTCTTTTGGGTTTCATTTTTTCTCCTGTCTGGCAGACTTACGCGCACTCCGGCTGCTCTGTCTGGACTCATAATCATCATAAGCCTGTACAATCTTTTGTACCAGCGGATGTCTGACGACATCTTTGCTTGTTAATTTACAGATTCCGATTTCTTCCACATTTTTCAAAAACCCGAAGTGCTACATCCAGCCCGGATTTACTTCCCGCCAGATCTTTTGCGTGGCATCTCCGGTAATCACAGCTTTCGAGCCGAAACCGATACGGGTCAGGAACATTTTCATCTGTGCCGGTGTGGTATTCTGTGCTTCATCCAGAATAATATAGGCATTGTCCAGTGTCCGGCCTCTCATATAGGCAAGCGGTGCCACCTCAATCAGACCTTTTTCCATATTTTTTCTGAAATGACTCCGCACCCATAATCTGATACAGGGCATCGTATAAAAGGGCGCAGATACGGATCTACTTTGCTCTGCAGATCTCCCGGAAGAAATCCGAGTTTTTTCTCCCGCTTCAATTGCCGGACGTGTCAGAATGATGCGTCCCACTTCTTCATTCTTAAAAGCAGTGATCGCCATGGCCATGGCCAGATATGTTTTTCCGGTTCCGGCAGGACCATCCCGAAAACAATCATTTTTTTACGGATATTATTCTACATAATCCTTCTGCCCGGAGTGTTTTAGGCTTAACCGGCTTTCCCTGTATGGTATGACAGATCACATCTTTATCAATCTCTACCATCTCAGACCCTTTGTGTTCCTGCAAAAGAGCAAGTGCGTAGTTTACATTCTGTTCGCTGATAACATTTCCCCGTTTTGCAAGCTCATACAACTGTTCAAACACTTCCTGTGCGCCGCTTGTGGCAGATGGAGTACCGATAATTTTCAACTGATCATCGCGTACAACAACCTTTACACCCAGTGTCCGTTCTATTTTTTTTGATATTGGCATCAAACTGTCCGAAGACATTTGCCATATGTTCCGTTGGTATCCGGAGCGATACTTCATTCAGACTCATTTACAGGTTCCTCTCGTTTCATTTCGGTTGGTACTAAAGTTGTGATTTTTTTCACACCCCTTTACCTGACCATAGATATGATAGTTTTTATCTATCTGTTCAATCATAACATTTTTGTCGACAATTGCACCCCATTTTCTTCCAATTCCGAAAGAAATTGTGAAAAATGTGTCAAGGCAAGCTGTTTTACCTGTTCTTTTGTCAGCATAACGGTCTTTTCCTGCAGCTCAGACGTTGTGATTTCTCCAAAATAAACCGGAAGATAAAAACTGTCCTGCAGGCAAAAACTGCCGGGTATCCGTTACAGAACGCTCCGATGCATACTCCGCATGCAAAGCTGGAGTTACCAGACGCCAATTCAGAACCTGTAGAAAATATCGTTTGTGTTTATTACCGGTTTCTTTTTTTTTTTCTGTCATTTTGAAGAAATCCAGTCCTCATAGGGATGCATCGTATATCCATATACATCGGCATCGGCACGTTTATAATAGTATTCCCGCACTTCCCCGTTATCATCCAGAATTTCCTGCCGTCCACAGACCAGCACATCGCCTTTTTTCATTTATCACCCTTTTTTTTCACTTTGGCAAGCCCCGCTCCTTGTAATGACCGATGCAATCGTAGCATCCGCAGATGCCGCCAGATCCATACAGGTGCCCTCTGCTTCTTTCGTTTCCTCGTGAGAAGAAATTTTCTCCTGTATCTGTACAACCAGCCGGGTTCCCGTTTCGTATACACTTGCCCAGATCACCGGTTCCAAGTCCTGACGCAGGGGACAGCTCCAGTGCATCATTGTCGATTTCCTTTGCCGGCATGCCATAGGTAACGTTGTGTGCACTTAAATATTCCAGAATGGCGTCTTCTCCCAGAGAGGAATTCCCTTTGATTTCAATTCTCCAGATTCTCGTACTGAGCACCCAGACTCCTGCCATGATACACAAAAGGACAAAAATTCCAAGTTTTCTTGCGCGGTATTTCTGCCAGAAAAACGGAAAGCCGATCCTTTTTCTGATGTGGATTCTCGTTTTTGTTTTCCGCAGATATGGACGCATTTCATACAGATCCTGCAACCTGATATAAAAAAGAAACCTGCGTCGGAGAATCCGGCTGTATCTTCCAGAACATAATTTCGTGACGTGCACATAAATTTAAAAAACGGGAAATGTTGCTTCCGCATACACAAACCAAAAGACTGCCATTGACGAATCGAAGAAACCTTTCTATCATGGCAGAAATGTGATCTCCTGCATATATCCGGAAATTTCGATAAGATCCGCCGAATATTTCCGGATGGACAGACTCCTTCCGACGATCCGGATATGATAGATTGTGTTGCAATTCCGATCACCTCCGGACAGTATTTGATAATTCCACGGTGGTTAACGATACAAAGTGTACGGTTTCCTTCCATGGAAAGAAGCGGCATCCCCAGGAAAATGTCTTTTGGCAGTTCCATTTGTTCTACGAGATGCTCCTGTTTTATTTTGTGTCTGGTTTTGATTCGAATGGCTTTTCATACTTCACTATATGAAAAAGCGAACCCGTCCTATGTCTCTAAATTCAGGGATCCGTTTCGGTACGCTTCCAAAAATACATTAAATTCTACGGTCATCATCATAATATACATGCAAAAAATACAGCCAGAGCATGATCAGGGCAATGGTTGTCAGGCTTCCATACATGGAAAATCCATTAAAATAATCAACATAGATGGAAAGCCCGAAGGAAAAAACATACCATGCAGCTGCACATGCCGTGGCTCCAGGAAGCTGGCTTTTTAAAGGTAAGCTTTGTATTCGGAAGTGCGGTAAAAATCACGTCAAAAAACAGGATCAGAAGAAGTAACATGATAAGCCCCCCTGAATTTGATTATTATTTTTTTACGAGATGTGCAATAAACGGAAGATAATCTGCCGCTAAATGCCGCAGACTGTTTCCAAAAAACCAGCACAACAAGCGTAAATACAATCGCAACCAGAAAACAATGGTATAAATAACCGCCCAGAATCGGAGTACAAACCAGTTTCTTGTCTCTTTTTAATTCGTGAACCGCATTCAGACCATCTGCCATATACTGAATGCCTTTTGCGGCAGACCATATGGCAATAATTGCCGTGACCGAAATGATTCCCATGGGATCTTGTATAGATTTCTTTTACAAGGGTAACCAGAAACGGAGCAACATACTGCGGCATGACTCTTTCTATGATTTCAAATACCATATCCTCCGTGATACTGGTATATTGAAGCATGGAAGAAAAAACACCATAAGAAACGGAATGATGGATAAAATAATAAAAAAGCGATCTGTGCGGAATAAGCATTTATTTTGTCTTTTCTGGCATTTGGCTAAAAACGGGTAACCAGACGTATTGCTTTTTGCATACCAAATGATCCTTTCTTCTTTATTTATGATATGGTTCGTGATGCATGATACGGTAAGAACGATAAATCTGCTCCAGCAGAATCACGCGCATCAGCTGATGGGGGAATGTCATCTTCGAAAAGCTGAGTCGTGCATCTGCCCGCTTAAGAACCTTGTCGGATAATCCAAGAGATCCTCCGATTACAAAATAAATATGGCTGACTCCGCCAAGCCCGAGTTTTTCAATTTCACGGGGAAAGTTCTATCGAATCCGGCTGTTTTCCATCGATCGCCAGCGCAATCACATAGCCGTCCGGGCGGATGGATTTTAAAATACGCTCCCCTTCCCGGTCTTTGACCATGGCAATTTCGGTTTCGCTTGCCTGTTCTTTTGTCTTTTCATCCGCCACCTCCGTAATGGATAACGTACAGTAGCGGCTGAGCCGTTTGGAATATTCCCTGACGGCTTCCGTATAAAATTTTTCCTTTATTTTGCCTACGCAGATAATTGTTATTTTCATGTTGTTATTTTTACTATATTTCTCTGTCAATTTGTAGTGAAAAAATGATATACTGTAATCAACAAATACAAGAGAGGTAACGAAATTGAAAGAATTACAGGAAAGAATTAAAAAAGATGGAATTGCTGTCAATGAAGATATCTTAAAAGTAGACAGTTTTATCAATCATCAGGTAGATCCGGTACTGATGCAGCACATCGGGGAAGCTTTTTGCGGAACACTTCAAAGATCAGGGCATCACAAAGGTTGCAACCATTGAAAGTTCCGGCATTGCTCCGGCTCTTATGACAGCTATGTGCATGGGTCTTCCCTATGATTATCTTAAAAAAAAACAGCCTTCTAAGATTTTTAAACGACAATCTGTTCCAGACAGAGGTCACTTCCTTTACCAAAGGAACAAGTTATGAACTGACGCTTTCTTCTAAGTTTGTCTCAGAAAAAGATCATGTCCTGATCATTGATGATTTTCTGGCAAACGGAGAAGCAGCTACCGGAGCCATCCGTCTGATCCGCAAAGCGCACGCTACCATTGCAGGTGGTGTCCTGATCGAAAAGCATTTCAGCCGGGACATGAAAACTGGTTTTCTCAGGGATTTGATGTGTATCCCCTTGCAAGAATCAGCCATATGGCAAAAGATGAGATTGAATTTCTGGAAGATTAAACCGCCTCTTCCACAACAGGGAGTGTTGATATGTCCATGCAGTTATAAAGCATCGGCAATCACACTCCCTGTTTGATTTTTAACAATTTCTATATTATTTTATTCTTCTGCATTGTCTGCAGGATCATCTATATCATCTTCTGCTGTATAGTCCTGTGAATAATAAATAAAATTTCCTCTATATATCCGAACTTAATTTCGTCGTATGATCAATGATCACAACCGAAAGAATATTGTTTCCTTCCGGAACTTTTGATCGGCTGCGTATAAAGATGACTGGCAGCAGTCGGCGTACTTCCGTCCCAGGTATAGTAAGCACTGCAGCCGCCCGGAACGGTAATCGTTACGGAAGTTTCCACACCGAAATCTCCACCGTCCGGAGAAACAATCGGTTCATCCGGTGCCGGGATTAAAATTTTTATAGCTTGCCTCTGTTACCTCACTGTAAATTCCCTTTTCGTTTTTACATACCGCTTTTACGGTATAGGTTTTTATTATTTTCATCCAGTTTCACAGGTTCTGTGTATCGCAATCCGCGTTCTTTTGGATCTGACCCGTCTACCGTATAATAAATTTCATAGCCTTTTGTGGAAAGCATCTGTAGTATCTGGGCATTTTTCAAAACTTCCGCTCTTTAAACTGAACTGTGGTCCCTCTACCTGATAATCGGCGAAAAGATCTTTCAGACTGTCATCCACAGCCTCGGAGAGAAAAGTATGGCATCGGTATTGTTCTGCTTCTCATAAATGGCAATCAGTCCTTTGCATGCCTGACGATTTTTCCTGTCCGCACGGATCACTTCCTGATATAAAACAAGTGCCGAATCATAATCGTTTTCTTCGGTATACAGTTCTGCCAGAGCCAGCCGGACTTCAATACTGTTTTTATCCAATGCCAATGCATTTTTCATAGCAGGCAATTGCATTTTTGGTATCTCCGGCTTTTTGTGCTTTTCTCTGCCAGTCCCACCTGGTAATCGAAGGAATTGGCATGATTGGAACGTATTGCTGCTCCAAGAATTAACAGGGCAAAAATAAGCACGCATACGATTCCGAGAACCAGGAAGATAATTTTTTTTTTCTGGCGTGGGTCGAGGTGTTTTTTCCCCGGATGTTTTGTCTCTGCAGGTGCCGGTTTTTTATTTCTGTCCGGTCTGGAACCTGAAATCTTTTTTTGGGATTCTTCCGTAAGAACCTGATTCAGATAATCATCATCGTAAATATTGTAGTCCGGCACAATCTGTACGGCTTTCCCGCATTTTGGACAGTACAGACTCCCCTCTTTTTAATTCCTCACCGCAATAAATACACTTCATCATCTATCCCCTATCTGTTTTATGAATAAAGTTTCATGGCATCTACACAGTTATGCATGAGCATCGCAATTGTCATCGGTCCAATTCACCACCACCCGGAACCGGTGTAATATAAGAAGCGATCTGCTCTGCCTCTTCGAAACGGACATCCCCGCACAGCTTATTTTCTTCATTTCTGTGAATTCCGACATCAATGACAACAGCACCTTCTTTGATATAATCGGCACCGATATAACGTGGTTTTCCAATGGCCACAATCAGAATATCCGCCTCTTTGCAGATTTCTTTTGAGATTTTCGGTCCGTGAATGACAGATCGTAACCGTTGCATTTTCCCGAAGCATCAGAAGCGCCATCGGTTTTCCGACAATGTTGCTTCTTCCGATTACCACACAGTGCTTTCCGGCAATTTCAATATTGCTGCGTTTTAACAGCTGGATAATACCGGCGGGCGTGCAGGAGACAAATCCTTTTTTCCCAACCACAAGTGCACCGACATTCTGCGGATGAAAACCATCGACATCTTTTTGCGGATCAATTGCCTGGATCACATGGTCTTCGCAGATATGTTTCGGGAGTGGAAGCTGGCACAGAATTCCATGAACATCTGGATTGTCATTCAGTTTCTGAATCAATGCAAAAGCAGTTCCTCTTCCGTGGTTTCTTCCGGAAGTTCATACGAAAGCGACTCTATTCCAATATATGCACAGGCTTTCTTTTTATTTCTGACATATACGCTGGATGCCGGATCTGCGCCCACCTGAATGACAGCAAGTGCACATTTTTTTCCCCCTGTGCCGCATATGCTGCAACTTCTGTCTTTAATTCTTCTTTGATTTCCGCTGAAATCTTCTTTCCATCTATGATCTTTTTGCCATGCCGTTATCTCCTTTAGAACAATCCTGTGATTACACCGTCATCATTGACATCAATACCGTACGCCGCCGGGTTCTTGGAAAGTCCCGGCATCGTCATGATCGAACCGGTAACTGCAACGACAAAGCCGGCACCGGCAGAAACATATACTTCCCGGACATTGATCTTAAACCCGGTCGGTCTTCCGAGTTTCTTCGCATCATCCGACAGGGAATACTGTGTTTTTGCCATACATACCGGGAAGTTTGCCATACCCAGATCCGTAATTCGTTTCAGTTCCCGCTCCGCTGCCGGAGAATAGGTAACTCCATCGGCACCATAAATTTCTTTTTGCAACAGTCTCGATCTTTTCTTTCAGTCCAAGATCATCACTGTAGAGTGTATGGAAATGGCTTTCTTTCTTTTTCAAGTGTCTCGAGAATTTTGTTTGCCAGAGCAATTCCGCCCTCTCCGCCTTTTTCCCATACTTTTTTGCCAGAGCAAATTCACAGTCATGCTCTTTTGCAGAACTGTTCTACATAAGCGGTTTCTGCCTCTGTATCCGAAACAAATGCATTCAATGTGACAACGACCGGCACACCGAATTTCTGAAGGTTTTCAATATGTTTCTCCAGATTGACAATTCCTTTCTTTAATGCCTCAAGGTTTTCATTGGATAATTCATCCTTCGGAACTCCGCCATTGTATTTTTAATGCACGGATCGTTGCAACGAGTACCACTGCATCCGGATGAAGCCCCTGCCATCCGGCACTTGATATCAAAAAGAATTTTTCCGCACCTAAATCCGCACCGAATCCTGCCTCGGTAATTACATAATCGGCAAGTTTTTAAAGCAGTTGTGGTAGCACGCACGCTGTTACATCCATGTGCGATATTGGCAAATGGTCCTCCGTGAACGAGCGCCGGTGTATGCTCCAGTGTCTGGATCAGATTCGGCTTTAACGCATCTTTTAACAGAGCTGCCATAGATCCGACTGCTTGCAGATCTTCTGCAGTTACCGGCTTGCCGTCAAACGTATATGCGACGATAATCCGTCCCAGACGTCTCTTTAAATCTTTCATATCTTCGGCAAGGCATAAAAATCGCCATAATTTCGGATGCTACCGTGATTACGAAATGATCCTCACGCACCATTCCGTCCATTTTATTTCCAAGTCCCACAACCACATTACGAAGGACACGGTCATTCATATCCAGACAGCGTTTCCATACCACTTGTCTTGGATCAATTCCAAGCTCATTGCCCTGCTGGATATGGTTGTCTAGAAGCGCCGCCAGAAGGTTGTTGGCGGAGGTAATCGCATGGAAATCCCCGTAAAGTGCAGGTTCAAGTCTTCCATAGGTACGACCTGAGCATATCCGCCACCTGCGGCACCGCCTTTAATTCCGAAACATGGTGCAAGGGAAGGCTCACGCAGCGCAATCACCGCTTTTTTGCCCATTTTTGCAAATGCCTGACCCAATCCCACGGTGACTGTCGTTTTTCCTTCTCCTGCTGGTGTTGGATTGATGGCGGTCACCAGAATCAGTTTTCCGTCCGGATTGTTGTGGCTTCGTGCAATCAGTTCATCGGAAATCTTCGCTTTGTACTTTCCGTACAATTCCAGATCTTCTTCTTCAATTCCAATTGTTGCGGCTACCTCTTTGATTGGCTGCAATGTTGCTTCCTGTGCAATTTGAATATCAGTCTTCATAATTTTCTCCTCCTGAAATGTTTTTTATAAATCCTCTTTTTACTGCCTGTAATTCTTCGGAAGTCATCAGAACTTTCCGCGGTTTCGTTCCTTCCTCCGGTCCAACGATACCAGCTTCTTCCAACTTCTATCCATAATACGGGCAGCACGGTTGAATCCCACTTTTAAATATCTCTGCAGCATACCTATGGATGCTTTTTCCTTTATCTACGATAATCTGTGCTGCTTCATCAAAAAATATGCATCCCTGCCGTCATCCTGCGCATCCGCATCGGAGATAGACACGGTGGTACCGCCGGATGATGCCTGCATGCTGTCCACTTTCTGTACAATTTCTTCGTTATACGATGCAGTTTCATTTTGTTCTTTTGATAAATTCCACAACATCGGAAACTTCTTTATCGGAAACAAATGCTCCCTGTACACGAATCGGTTTCGGTGCCCCCTGCGGGTGGAACAGCATATCTCCTTTTCCAAGAAGCTTTTTCTGCGCCATTCATATCCAGAATCGTTCGGGAATCCGTACCCGAAGTCACCGAAAATGCAATCCGGCTCGGCATATTTGCTTTTGATCAGACCGGTGATGACATTCACCGATGGACGCTGGGTTGCAATCACCAGATGAATCCCCGCCGCTCGTGCCAGCTGTGCCAGTCGGCAGATGGCCTCTTCCACGTCATTGGAAGCTACCATCATCAGATCTGCCAGCTCGTCCACAATGATCACAATCTGCGGCATCTTTTGCGGGCGCTCCTGCCCTTCCGGTACTTCAATGGAATCTACCTTTGCGTTGTATCCATTGATTTCACGCACATTTGCCTCCGCAAATTTTTTCATATCGTTCCGTCATTTCCGCAACTGCCCAGTGCAAAGCACCGGATGCTTTTTTTTCGGATCGGTTACAACCGGAATCATCAGGTGCGGAATTCCGTTGTAGACACTTAACTCTACTACTTTCGGATCAATCATGATAAGCTTGACTTCTTCCGGTGCTGCCTTATATAAAATACTCATGATAATCGTATTGATGCACACTGATTTACCCGAGCCGGTTGCACCGGCGATCAGCAGATGCGGCATCTTTGCAATATCGGTTACTTTTGTTTTCCCGGAAATATCTTTTTCCAACTGCAAAACTGATCTTGGACTTTGCCGTCTGAAATTCCGGCGATTCGATCAGGTCACGGAAAGCAACCATAACAACATTTTCTTTTGTTCGAACTTCAATTCCTACCGCTGCCTTTCCCGGAATCGGCGCCTCGATACGGATATCCGCAGCTGCCAGATTGAGTTTGATATCGTCGGTCAGTCCGACAATCTTGCTGACCTTTACTCCCATCTCCGGCTGCAGTTCATAGCGCGTCACGGCAGGACCGCAGCTGATGTTGGTAATCGTGACATTCACGCCGAAATTCTTTAAGGTCTGCTGCAGCTTATCCGCAGTTTCACGCAACTGATGTTCAGTATTGGCAGACTTTTTCCCTTCTCCCTTTTTCAACAGATCTATGGATGGAAAAACATATGCTTTGTCCGGTTTGTGTTCCAAACCCGACGTCTCCATTTCCTGTGCTACTTTCTGTACTTCGTTTTGGATTTCCTGTTCGTTTTTCTTTTTTTTGTGTTTTTTCTGCCGGCTTTAATACGTCTTTGGCCGGTGCCAATCCTGCAATATGTTCCGAACCGGTGCCGCCTGCGACGGTTCCGGGTGGAAAAGTATCCGGCATAAAATCCCCCCGAAATCTCCGGCTGTATTTCTGCCGCGGGTTCTTCTAAAACCGCCACTGGTGCCGGAGAAGAAATTTTTTCCGGCATCGGAGATACTGTGGTATCCGGCATCATATCAAATGCAGGTGCCGACAGTTCTCCCATTTCATCCGTTTTTCTCTTTTTATTTTTTTGCCTTTTTCTTCAATCCGTGTATCGATGGATACCCGGACACTTTATGATCCATGCGGCGTTCTTTCCGCTCCTGTGCACGGTATTCCCTGTATTCCCGATACTTTTCATTGCTTTCCTTTGCGGATTCATAGACCTTTTTGCCGCCTTTTTGCATTCCACGCAATGCCGAACGCTCTGTAATCAGTACCATACAGACGATTAGCACGATAATGTCAATAATAAAAGACCCGATCAGTCCAAATGCCTGACACATGTAATAAGCCAGACATCCGCCGATGATGCCGCCACCGGTATGCCGTTCTGCACAATATGTATATGCGTCAAGTGGATGGATCCGGTCGTTTCCATTCATGGCCAGTCCCATAAATGTACATAAAGACCAAAAATACAATTGCCGCAATCAATTTTACGGCTGCCAGCTTATTTCCACGGTTCGATACCGCAAAAAACTGCCCACAAGAAGCAGCACCGGAAGAACATATGCCATAAGTCCGAACATACCAAAAAGAAAGCCGCTGACGGTTTTGCCAACGGCTCCTCCGAATCCCAGATTACTGATAAAAAGCAGGCAGCGCAGCTGCAACAACAATCCACAACGTTACTTCCACGCGAAATGCCTGTGCTTTCTCCATTTCCGCCATACGCTCTTTTTTTTGTCTGTGTTTTTTTTTATTTGATGATTTACGGTTTCCCGCAGCCATTGGACACACTCCTTCATACAAAACTCCTTTTTATTTTATCATATTTACACCAGAATGTCACCCATCAGCTTTTTTAATTATTTTTAACTATTTTCCCCCTATCAGCTGATACAGCTTTGCAAATGCATCCGAAATTCCCCCGACAGCATCAATAATGCCTTCTGACACTGCCTGTTTCCCGACAAGAATCGTGCCGAGATCCTTGGTCAGCATCTGCGTATTCATCATCATTTCTGTCATCCGTTCCTCCGAAACGTGACAATGGGAAGCCACGAATCCGGCAATCCGATCCTGCATCTGTTTAAAGTAATCATATGTCTGTTTTTGCCCCGATCACGGTTCCACTCATCCGTACCGGATGGATCACCATGGTTCCGCTCGGAACAATAAAAAGAGTAATCTGTGGAAACGGCCAGCGGAACACCGATGGAATGGCTCCCACCAAGCACTAAAGAAACGGTAGGTTTCGAAAGCGACGCGACCATTTCCGCAATCGCAAGTCCGCTCTCCACATCTCCACCCATGGTATTGAGCAATAACAAAACGCCATTTACACTCTCATCGTCCTCAATCGCTGCCAGACGTGGCAGGACATGTTCATATTTTTGTCGTTTTTGAAGTTGACGGAAGACATTCGTGTCCTTCAATTTCTCCGATAATTGATAACAGATAAATGGTTGTATTTCTCCGGTCTGCATGTAACATTGCCTGTCCGAATTCAATAATGTCATCATTTTCTTTTTTGGTATCTCCCATTGTTTTTTCACCTTTGCCATTCATAAAAATAAGAACGGATACAAATGTATCCGTTCTTATCTTATGAATTATTTTCTGTTTTATTCACCGAGAAGATAATTATACAGTCCCTCATAGCGGAATTTTGACGCATTCCATGAAAAAAATCATTTGCCATTCCACGGTCTACCATCTGGTTCCACTGGCGCTTGCGGTCATAGAAAATATGCTTGGAATAATTAATCACCTGCAGCATTTCGTCAGCGTTGTAATTTGTAAAGGAGAATCCATCTCCACTGTTATCATATTCATTGTAAGCCTGAACCGTGTCTTTTAATCCTCCGGTTTCTCTTACAATCGGGACGGTTCCCCATACCGGAAAGAAATCATCTGTGTCAGACCACACGGCTCAAAGCGGGAAGGCATTAAGAACGCATCCGCTGCCGCATAAAGCTTGTGTGCCAAATCATCAGAGTAACAGATATTTGCAGAAACCCGGTTCGGATATTTCCATGCGTAATGCCGGAACATATTCTCATACTGTGGTTCCCCGGTTCCGATGACTACCAGCTGGGTAAATTCATCTACCAGTCCGTCCATGACGGCATTGATCAGATCCAGCCCCTTTTTGATCGGTCAGACGGGAAATGAGTCCGATCATGTATTTCTTCTTATCTACTTCCAGACCAAGTTCTTCCTGCAGCCGTTCTTTGTTCACATACTTCTTTTTCCGGAAGTTGGACGCATCATAATTCATGTAAATCTTGGAATCGGTCTGTGGATTGTAAGTCGTATAATCAATTCCGTTTACAATTCCCTGCATGTCAAAATGACGTGCAGATAACAGGCCATTTAATCCCTCGCCGTAATATTATTCTGTCTGAATCTCCTGCGCATAGGTATCACTGACGGTAGTAATATAATCTGCATAAACAAGTCCGCCCTTTAACATATTTGCATCTTTATTAAATTCCAGCTTATCCGGAACAAACAGATCACTTGAGAATCCCGTAAGTCCCTGCATGGTTTTTACTATCCCAGATTCCCTGGAACTTCAGATTATGTATGGTCATAATCGACCGGATGCCCCAGAAGAAAGAATCTGCCTGAAATTCGTTCTTTAAATAAACAGGAATCAGTCCGGCCTGCCAGTCATGACAGTGAATGATATCCGGGCGGAAACCGATCAGCGGAAGCATGGACAATACCGCTTTGTCGAAGAACGTGAATTTTTTCAATATCATAGCGCATATCTCCATACGGTACGAAACAGTTAAAAATACTCCTGATTATCAATGAAATAATAGGTGACTCCATCCAGTTTATATTGTAAAAAAACCCCTACATATTTACTTGGAATATAAGAACCGCATGCCCATATAAAAATGGGTCACATACTCAAACTGGCTGCGGTATTTTTCCGGAATACAGCTATAATTCGAATAACCACCCGCACATCCCAATCCTTATGATCAAATGTTTTAGGCAAAGCCCCACATACATCAGCAAGTCCTCCTGTTTTAATAAAAGGAACACATTCGGATGCTGCAAATAAGATTTTCTTCATACCTGCCTCCTAATTTAAAAACCCTGTTTTGCGTATGACGCATTTTTTACAGTATGTAATTTTACTCTTCCCAGTTGTGATATACTTCCTGAACATCATCATCGTCATCCAGGAAATCAAGAATTCTTCCGATATTTGTAATATCAGCCTCATCGGTCAGCGTCACATATGTCTGTGGAATCATGGTTACTTCCGCAGATGCCATCGGAATGTTCTGCTCTTCCAAGTGCCTTATGTACCGCATCAAAATCTTCCGGAGCGGTAGTGATCTCAAAGCTGTCATCCGCATCGGAAAAATCTTCTGCACCTGCATCAAGTGCAAAGCATCATCAGATCATCACCATCCATATCACATTCTTCTTTGTCAATGATAATCTGTCCTTTTTTCATCGAACATATGGATACACATCCCTGTGTACCGATACTTCCCTGTCCCTTGGTAAATGCATTACGCACATTGGCTGCTGTACGATTCTTATTATCCGTCAGGCACTTTACAATAATTGCTGTGCCGCTTGGTCATATCCCTCATAAGTTGTTGTCTCGTAATTAACACTGTTTCCATCGCCTGCCGCTTTTTTGATACCGCGCTCGATGGTATCATTCGGCATATTGTTTGACTTTGCCTTTGCGATTACCTGTGCAAGTTTGAAATTATTTGCCGGATCCGGACCACCCTCTTTTTTACCGCAACAGCAATTTCTCTACCGATCATGGTAAAGATCTTTCCCTTTGCTGCATCATTTTTTTTTTTGTGCTTGATATTCGCAAATTTGGAATGTCCTGACATTGTTAAAATCCTCTTTTTCTAAATTGTATTCTATCCTGTAACCATCCATACTTCATGTCATTCGTACAGAAGCATTACCTGTATTTTATTCTATCATTCTTTGCCGTTTCGCGCAAGTGGGTCATCCTCCGGCCGCTGATGCTTTGCATCTGCTTTTTACAAGAACCTCACGGATCATTTTATCCTTCACTTTCCGAATGGAAAATTCATATCCGTACGCCTGCAATCTGGCAGTTTCACCATCATTTGGAATTTTTTCCATCAGGGAAACCAGAAAACCGTTGAGCGTGTCAAAATCATCATCATTTACCGGAATCTGTAACGTTTCCGCCACGTCCGAAAGACTTGCAAATCCGCTCATGGTATAACTTCCATCCGAATTCTGGCGAATCAGCTGTTCTTCCTCATCATGCTCATCCTCGATGTTTCCGACAATTTCTTCCAGGATATCCTCCATGGCTACCGCACCGGATGTCTGTCCATATTCATCTACCACACTATGACCAGATGGCTCTTTTTTTTGCCTGCATTTTCTGGAAAAGAGTATGAATATTTAATGTTTCCGGAACAAAATCCACCTCCCGGATCAGCCCCTTAATGTCTTTGATGGAAGTACGAAATACCTCATTTTTCTGTGCAAAAAGCAAATGCGTCTTTAATATGTAAAAACACCGATAATATTATCGATGTCCTCCAGATAAACCGGATATCTTGACTTATTGTTTTCAATGATGAACGGAACAGCATCATTATAGGAAAGTTCCCCATCGATCGCGATCAGATTCTTTCGATGTGTCATAATATCTTTGGCTTCTTTGTCACCGAATTCAAAAATATTGTGAATCATCTCTGCCTCCGAAGCACGAAGAACTCCCTGTTCGTGTCCTTCATTTACCATGGAAATAATCTCTTCTTCGGTCACATCATCCTCATGGGAAGACGGGTTTAAAAATCCTATAATTTTTTAAAAATATTCGTCCTGCCGGAACTGGCACTATCGTCCATTTCGTTTCTCCTTTAATGTATATAATACTCCAAATCATACCATGGGAACTGTATTCCGTCAAGTTATGTATACAATTCCAGGCTGATCTCCAGTGCTTTGTCAATTTTCAAAAGAATCTGATGATCCAGATGACATACTTTATCTTTCAGCCGCTTTTTGTCAATAGTCCGCAACTGTTCCAGCAAAACGACAGAATCCTTTGCCAGATCGTATTTGTCACAGTTTAATTCGACATGTGTAGGAAGTTTTGCTTTTATGCATCTGCGAAGTAATCGCCGCACAGATCACAGTCGGGCTGTAACGGTTCCCCGATATTGTTCTGAATAATCAGCACCGGGCGGACACCTCCCTGTTCCGATCCCACGACCGGGCGCAGATCTGCATAATAAACATCTCCTCTTTGAATCAACATACGTTTTCACCCCATACTTTGTGATACTAAAAGTATTTCCATATTTCTCACATGTATTCAAAAAAGATGATTTCATACTATATGTTATTCAAAAAAGGGAGACATCTGTGTAATCTTATGATTCCTGTATACAGATTCTTGGCACACGCGGTGTGATCAGACATGCAAATTCATAATTGAAACGACCGGATAATTCGCCAAGCTCTTCCATCGTGATACATTCGCTGCCGTCTTTTCCGAGAAGGGTCACCGGATCACCTTCTTTTTGCTTCCGGAATTTCAGTCACATCGACCATAAACTGGTCCATGCAGACTCTGCCGCAGATCGGAGCCTTCTTCCCGTGAATAAGAACATAGCCTTTATTGGAAAGCCCTCTTGCATAACCATCCGCATAGCCGACCGGAATGGTTGCAATTCTTTTTTCTGACGGTGTCTCATAGATACCGCCATAACTGATCTTACGCCCTTTTTTCCCAGTGTCTTGACAAAAGCGATATGGCTCTTTAAGGACATCACCGGATGAAGGGAAATATTGTGTGCCACTTCCTCCGATGGCCACATACCATAAAAAAGCGTGATTCCCGCTCTTACCATATCCATGTTTGCCTCCGGGATATCGACAATTCCTGCACTGTTGGAGCAATGATGGATCGGTATTTTTAACATTCCGTTCCTCTAACATTGTTATCATCTTCTGAAAAAGTGCAATCTGCTTTTTTGGTTGGAGTTTTATCATACTCATCTGCCTGGGCAAAATGTGTAAAAATACCTTCAATCTCAATTCCAGGAAGCTGCGCAATCTTTGCAACCAGATCGGCACTCTCCTCTGTGACCTGCAGACCGATCCGGCTCATTCCGGTATCAATTTTTAATATGGATATGACAGGTTTTATTTTTTCTTTCGACAGCGATATCCGAAAAGAGCTTTTGCCGACTCATATTCACAGATTGCAGGACGTATTTCTTTTTCCACTATGAGCTCATAATGTTCTGGAAAACTGATTCCAAGGATCAGAATCGGTTTCTTTCGCCCATCCGCAATCAGCATCTCCGCTTCATCTGCAGTTGCCACGGCAAATCCCCATACATACGGAAGGTCCTCGATTGTTTTTGCTACGGTCAGTGCCCCATGCCCGTAAGCATCTGCCTTGATGACGGCGGCAATTTTGGTTCCTTCTTTAATATTTTTTTATGCATGGATTCCATATTATAGCGCAGTGCATCTAAATCAATGCCTGCATAAACACGATTTTTTTTTTTCATGATTTTCTACCTCTTTGAGTCCTTCTATGATATCGGAAGCCATCATTCCCCGGACTCCACATTTTTCTTTTTGCGGCATCTCCCGCCAGCCCGTGCACATACACCCCAAGAGGTACTGCTTCCTCTGCTTTCATTCCCTGGGCAAGAAGGGAACCGATCACACCTGCCAGCACATCTCCGCTTCCGGCCGTTGCCATTCCATTATTTCCCGATAAATTTACATACGTCATGCCATCCGAAACGGCAGTAACCGTATGAAAATCTTTTAATACACAAATCACATGGAAACGCTTCGCAAAGGTTTCGGCAGATTGCTCCAGTGTGGTCAGAATTTTCAGAAACCGGTTTTTTGGTCAGCCGGGACATTTCTCCGGGATGCGGTGTCAGAATAATGTCCGTCTTTGCCTGTTCTAAAAGTTCTGGCTGATCCGCAATGATATTTAACGCATCGGCGTCCAAAACCAGTGGAACGCGGCATTGTGCCAGAACGGTGGATGTCATGCGGCGTGCACGCTGTCCGGTTCCGATTCCCGGCCAAATACTACGGCATCCGCCCACTGCAGCTGTTCTGCCAGCAAAGTTTCTTCCTCGTTTTCCTGCCCGGTGACAAGAACAGCTTCCGGAACCTTTGTCTGCAGAATCAGCCGGTTTTGTTCACAGGTGAATACCCGCACCAGGCCACTTCCCATACGATATGCAGCTTTTTGCACAAAAGCATGCCGCTCGGACATATTAACACTTCCGGCAATAATTAGCAACTTCCCATACGAACCTTTATTGGTATGTGCCATACGGGAGGGAAGTTTTTTTTTTAAGTCTTCCGGTTCCAGAACAGCCGTATGCGGCTTATGATCCAGCCAGCTCTCCTGTGTAATTCCCATGGAAACCACATGTACCTTTCCGCAATATTCATTGCCCGGCCACAGATACTGTCCCTTTTTTCCAAATGAAAATGTAATTGTGTCGTCTGCACGAAAAGCCGTGCCAAGCACTGCTCCATCATCGGAACAGATTCCGGAAGCAATATCCACGGCAACTTTCCATCCGGATAATTGATTGAGCACGTCAATATCGTTTGCAAGCTCTCCGGATATTTCCCGGGACAGACCGGTTCCAAACAGGGCATCAATGACCACATCATAGGATGCCTCCCCTGCGGAAACCTTCTCCTTCTGTACAACCGGAATGGAATAGGCACTGCAGATCTGTTTTTGAACATCATGGGACGAACTGGTCCGATGCCCTTCTTCCTCTCCTGCCAGCCATACGAATACAAAAATCCCCTGTTCCCGTAAAAAGTCTGGCAATGGCCAGTCCGTCTCCTCCGTTATTTTCCGCTTCCACAGGCAATTAATGCTGTCGATAATTTATTTTGTTTAAGCAGTAAAAGCTTCTGCACAAAAGCCATCGATGCCTGTTCCATCAATACCAGTTCCGGTACATGAAACACCTGCGATGTATTCTGATCCAGAAGCTTCATTTCTTTTCCCGATACAAGATAACGCAAGATTTCTAACTCTCCTCTTCCTTTTGTGATTCTTTCGTATCGTTTTGTTTATTTTGTGCGCTGTCCTCTTCCACATCTTCATCTTCATAGTGAATATCGAACAGATCCAGAGTGGATGGTAGAAGATATCATGCAGATACGCATAAATCTCACGATTGTTGATATCCCGATTCTGCTTACGGATGATATTTTTCTTTAAATCCACACGAACCTGATTGATCCAGGCATCAATATCATCGGATTCCTTTTTTATTGACACGTATTTTTTTCGTAAAAAATATCCCATGCTCTGAAGCATCAGTTTCCGGTTGACATCACGGATCTGACGTGGAATTTCCAGCAGTTCGTCCTCATTTTCTTCCATTTTCTGATTGGTTTCATCAATCAGACGTTTATCTTCATCCAGCTTTTTTTCCCGCTGTGCATCCATATCTTCGGATGTAGTTCCGTCCATGTTTGCGACAATGCTTTCCATCAGCTGCTTTTTTACTTTTTTCAGCTGTTTTAACTCTTCATTCAGTTTTCCCTGTCTGGCAAGCAAAGCATTCAGCTCGTTTTCCGTTTCATGAATTTCGTCCGGCTTACCATGCACAGCAAAAAGCCGATGCCACTTCTCATCAAGTACAAGAATCGGCACCTGTTTGTCTGCCAGCGCTTTTTTAAATTCTTCATCATCCTTCATCGTATCACCTCTTTGTGTGCTACTTGGGTTCTTCACGATATTATATGATAACTGCATCAGACTATCCGACAGATGAACATTTTCGACAACCACACTTTTTATCACTTAAATCCAGATCCACATGTGCAAAATTCCAGATGGCGCCGAATTCCCAGATTCACAAGATGCTGTGCGGTATCTTCTGCCTTTTCTTTCGGGAGTGTTACGGCTGCAATATCTACTTTATTTATTTTTTTTGCAGTAATCATCCAGTTCATCCATCATATAAATCGGAATATCACGAACGGTCTGTCCTTTTTAAAGATGGTTTTACATCAAACAACGCAGTAATGATAAAAACCAAACCGTTCAAATTTTACATAATTTGTAATTGCCTGACCAAGATTTCCGGCACCGATCACGATAATATTATGGGTCTCATTTAACCCCAGTATTTTCCGATCTCATCATACAGGTATTTCACATTATATCCGTAACCCTGTTGTCCAAATCCGCCAAAATTATTCAAATCCTGGCGAATCTGAGAGGCCGTCACCATCATCCGGTGACTCAGATCATTGGAGGAAATGCGCTCAACGCCTTCCTCCAGCAATTCTCCCAGATATCTGTAATACCGCGGCATTCGACGAATGACAGCCTGTGATATTTCCTTTTCCACAATTTCATCCTCCAATCCTTTTTATTTATGAAAGAGAAGCTTACAGTTCTGTCCGGATTGCCTTAATAAAATTCTCACTGTTTAATACCACCGGATTTTCAATGGTCGTAATCAAAGCATGTTCCTTTGTCATCTTTCCGGACTCAATGGTCTTTAAGCATGCTGCTTCCAGTTTATCCGCAAAATCACAGAGTGCCTGATTTTTATCCAGTTCTCCGCGCTTTCTGAGTGCTCCTGTCCATGCAAAAATGGTTGCGACGGAGTTTGTGGAAGTTTCTTCACCCTTCAGATGCTTATAATAATGACGCTGAACGGTTCCGTGAGCAGCTTCGTACTCATAATATCCATGCGGGGATACAAGTACGGAAGTCATCATGGCAAGAGAGCCGAATGCAGAACTGATCATATCACTCATTACATCGCCATCATAGTTCTTGCATGCCCAGATAAATCCGCCTTTTGACTTCATAACGCGTGCAACTGCATCATCGATCAGAGTATAAAATACTCAATTCCGGCTTTTTCAAATGCATCCTTGTAATTCTTCTCAAATACATCCTGGAAAATATCCTTAAAGGTATGGTCATATTTTTTTTGGAAATGGTATCTTTGCCTCCGAACCACAGATCCTGCTTTTGTATCCAATGCATAATTAAAGCAGCTGTGTGCAAAGCTTTCAATGGAATCGTCCAGGTTATGCTGTCCCTGTAATACACCGGCTCCGGTAAAATTATGGATCAGCTCACGCACGATGGTTCCATCCTCTGCCGTAAATACCAGCTCAGCCTTACCCGGTCCCGGAACCATCATCTCAGATGCCTTATACACATCACCATACGCATGTCTTGCAATCGTGATCGGTTTTTCCCAGGTCTTAACATTTGGCTCAATTCCCTTTACGACAATCGGCGCACGGAATACCGTTCCGTCAAGCATGGCACGGATGGTTCCGTTCGGACTCTTCCACATCTCTTTTTAAATTATACTCTGTCATTCTTGCCGCATTTGGAGTGATCGTTGCGCACTTAACGGCAACATCGTACTTCTTTTTGTTGCATTTGCAGAATCAACCGTTACCTGATCGTTTGTCCGGTTACGCTCTTCCAGTCCCAGATCATAATACTCTGTTTTCAGATCAATAAACGGAAGTAACAGCTCATCCTTGATCATTTTCCAGAAATTCTTGTCATTTCATCTCCATCCATCTCTACCAGTGGTGTTGTCATTGTAATCTTGCTCATCGCTTCATTCTCCTTTTATTTTATTTCATCAGATTTTCCCAAACCGACTTTATCCATGTTGGATATCGTATTGCGGATATGGAGTCTGGCACACTCCTCCGCTGTCCGGGCATCCCTTTGCCTTTAATGCCTCGGCAATTGCCCGGTGTTCATTGATCGACGCATGAGCCCGTGCTTTCTCTTCCAGTGTGATCCGCCGGATGCGCCGCAGATAATGATGATAGTCACGAAGCACGTGTCAGTTTCTTTGCTTTGCGCATGCCTCATATACCATTTCATGGAAACGGTTATCCAGTTCCAGTATCTGATCCCAGTTTTCCTTTTTGGAATAGTGAAAATCGGATAAAAAATACGATTTCTTCCAGTTCCTCCAACTGTTCCTGCGTGATCCGCTCCGCTGCCCACCGGGCACATAATCCCTCAAAAGCGTCCGTATCTCATAGATATCTTTGATATCCTGAAGGGTAACCCCTTCTACAAACGCTCCCCTTGTTTGGAATGATATGTACCAGTCCTTCCAGTTCCAGCTGCCGAAGCGCTTCCCGGACAGGAGTCCGGCTCACTCCAAGATCGTCGCCAATATTCTTTTCCTTTCAGTTCCTCATTCGCCTGATATTTTCCATTTAAAATATCTTCCCGAATGGAATGAAAAACTTTGGCACTTAATGAATAATGATCTTCTGCCATAATTTCACCTTATATAATATCGAATTTTTGTCTATAACACAATACCAAGCTCTTTACAAACGGAAGTAATTTCTACAACAAGTTCCTGATCCGTCATAACCGTCACGCGTCCGTCATCGTATTGTGTGTCTACCCAGTCTTTGATCCGGTGTACAAGTTCTGAGTTTTTGTCCACTTTCCGGTCATCCGGTAAATGATAATAATTGTTGATCCAGTGTGCAATCCCTGCCAGACCTGAGGTATTCGATACTGCTACCAGAGGTGGACGGTTTAAAAATTTTCCGGTATCGAAAATGTTATAGATTTCCTCGTTTTTCAGTAATCCGTCTGCGTGAATACCGGCTCTTGTCACATTAAAGTTACTTCCGACAAACGGCGTCTGCGGCGGCTGTTTGTATCCCAGTTCTTTTTCATAATATTCGGAAAGTTCTGTGATCACGGTCGTATCCATGCCGTCGAGGTGCCGCGCAGCTGTGCATACTCAAATACCATCGCTTCCAGAGGCGTATTACCGGTACGCTCTCCGATTCCAAACAGAGAACAGTTGACACCACTCCTTGCTCCGTACAGCCATGCAGTGGTGGAATTGTTGACTGCTTTGTAAAAAATCATTGTGTCCATGCCACTCAATCTGGGAAGAAGGAACTCCGGCATGTGTTGTCAGACCGTAAATGATTCCCGGCACACTTCGCGGAATTACGGCACCAGGGAAGTTTACCCCATATCCCATCGTATCGCAGGCGTACCTTGATCGGAATCTTGTACTCATCCTGCAGTTTCATCAGTTCCACACAGAACGGAATTACAAATCCGTAAATATCGGAACGTGTGATATCCTCAAGATGACAGCGCGGACTGATGCCGGTCTCCAGACAGTCGCGATCACGCTCAGGTACAGATTCATAACCTCCCGTCTTGTCATTTTCATTTTATAGAAAATATGGTAGTCAGAACAGCTGACAAGAATGCCTGTCGCGAAGACCCAGGTCTTGACCAGCTGAAAGTCTGTTTGCTGGCACGAATCCAGGAAGTACCCTGAAAAATCCGATAGCCACGTTCCATACATTTATATACCGCGTCGCAGCGATAACAACACTATATAAGAGAGAAAATTCACTCTGACGAATCTTTCCCTTCGGGACCGCCAAGTTTATGTAAGTAATCATAAATCGTCACGATCTGTTCGGTGGTATACGGAGCACGGGACTGCTGCCCATCACGGAATGTGGTATCTGTAATCCAGATTTCATCAGCAATATGCGAACAATACGATCATTGGCGCAATCTTCGGAATCTCCTCATAGGAAAAAGGTTCGGAATGTATTCGGTTTCATCCACATCTACCAGCTGACAATGTTCTTCCAGTACACCAACAGAGTTTGATTTGTCATTCATTACTACTTCTCTCATGTGCTGACTTCTCCCTTTTCATACATGAATAATTGTATACAATTATTACGTTATAAAATCATTTGCGCATCTGTTATGTGAAATCAATGAATTTTTTTTTGAAAAATATGGAACCCTTTTGCTGCTGTCTCATACATTATACTGTAAATATATTT
>VOFK01002560.1_pt1 | contig 33699 bp, 39 predicted proteins | sample 5384121 | NCBI WGS metagenome assembly VOFK01 (sample SAMN12384730, study PRJNA508395) | human gut metagenome | isolation source: healthy gut J | host: Homo sapiens | reverse complement strand
TCAATGCTTCGTTCCGGTTACGTATTGCTAAATGTCCACGATTTTCGCAAAGTCCTCCCTTTTGCCTCCCTTTGAAGATCGGCAGCATACAGGTAATGCACCATCTTCGGGCGGGCGGACACCATATAGGGGACATTTGCCCGTTTGCAGGCTTCCTCAAAGTCCGGCAAAGCGCCGTAGAGCACCTCGTCGGCAGAATAGAAGAAGTGAATATCGCCTACGCCGGTAAAATTTCCCCGGGAGCCGGAGAGCATATAGTCCGGCACATTCTCGCAGCCATGCCGCATGAGCTTCTCCACCGTCACCATGAAAGCATAGTCGATGGAAACGTCCCGTTTATTGAGCGCCTGCATCCGCGCCTTTTTTTTTTTTGTTCCACGGCACCTCGCCGGGGGATACGGCGACGATGTGCCGCGGCTGCGGCAGCGGCTCGGCTGCGCGTTGTTGTGCGCCGCAATGCCCAGCGCCAGCGCACCGCCGGAGGAAAAGCCACAAGTGCTGACATTTCCGCCGCCGTACAGTGTAATCATTTTTCGATAACATTCGTACACCATCGCGTATGTTTCAGTAATGCAGTGTTCCATGCAGAGCGGGTAAAACGGAAACCACACATCACAGCCGGTCTCGCGGCAGAGCTTACGCATCACAGGCAGGTCGCCCTTATCGGGGCCGATCACCATGCCGCCGCCAAAGAAATAGAGGATCGCGCGCTCGGACGGCTTCGGATGCTCTCGCACGATCAGGCAGGGAAAGCCGTTTACCGCGATCGTTTCATAATATGCCTTGCGGTCGGTGGGCGTAAAAACGCCGCGATGCCGGTTCTGCTTTTCAATTTCCTTTCGCAGTGCATCCTCCGGCAAGGCAAACGCCTTTTTCGCGCCGGAGAGCTTGTATGCGCTGCGTAAGATAGATGCAAAGATACTCATGATTTAGCCCCCCTCATTTCCGCGCCGTGATGCAGAGCCAGCTTTTCTTTTTGTGTATCTGCACATCGTGAAAGCCCGCCTGCTCCAGATACGTCTTCAACTCGGCGTCCTTGTAGATGGTCATGCCGCCGATGATCTCCGTCCACTTCTCGTCCTTGTCCGTGTCGCCGTTGCTTTCGTTGCAGATGAGAAATGTCCCGCCGGGCTTCAGCACCCGGTAAACCTCCCGGAAGCACCGCGGCAGATCGGGCCAGAAATAGACGGTCTCAAAGGCCGTCACCGCATCGAACCAGTCGTCTGCAAACACCATATCCGCCACACTGCCTTGCAGAACGGTGCAGCGGCCCTCCGCTATGGCGGTCTCGTTGACCTTTTGGGATTTCTCCACACTGACGGGGGAATAGTCAATGCCCTTGACAATACCTTCGGGCATTTTTTCAGCAGTCTCTTGATGTTCGCACCGCCGCCGCAGCCGCAGTCCAGCACCTGGCGTCCGGAGTAAGCTCCAAAAAGCGAAGTCCCCACCGTGCCACAGGACTGTGTCCCAGGTTCATCATGGCGACCATGATTTTCCCGCCAAGCCCCACAGGCTTTCTGGTGTTCTCAAAGAATGACATCTTACACCTCCAATTTCACACATTCCGCATAGGTCAGCGGGAAGGATGCCTTTAGAACAGCGCTTTTCCGCACCGCCCAGCCGTTTTGACGTAGGAAGCGCAGGTATTCCTCGCTCGTCCACCTGCTGTGGAGGGGAAAGCCCGCCACGCTTCATAAAAAATGCCTTGACCTTGCCGGAAAACGAGTTTCCCGCATGGGTAAAGGTGGGCGCGATGAGCGTGCCGTCGTCCTTCAGAACCCGCTTGATTTCTTGCAGGGCTTTTTCTGGCTGCGGCACGATGTGCAGCGCGTTGGACACGATCACTACATCGAAGGACTTGTCCGCATAGGGCAGGCAGAACATATCCTGCACCGAAAAGTGCAGCTTCGCCGAGTGATTCTCCCGCTTCGCCTCGGCGATCATCTCCGCGGGAGGCGTCCGTCGCCTCGATGTGCGCCGCCGCGTTCACAATGTGCTTTGCAATCAGCCCCGTGCCGGTAGCAAGCTCCAGCACCGTCTTGTGCCGCACGACCGGCCGGATCAGCTCATACATCTCGTCATACGCCGCCCGATCCTTTCGCATAAAGCGGTCGTACCGACCGGCATTTCTGTCCCAAAAACTCTTGTGTTCTCGCATCTCTGTCATTCCTTTTAATGTTAGATTCGACTAACCGATACGCGCAGTTGTTCGGTTAGATGGTGCTAACCGTTGTGCCTTGGAAAAGCCGCATTTCTGCGGCCTTTCGCTCATTCAAATAACGCCCTGCAAGCGCCGTACACCAGCGTTTCCAGCACCTGCGGGTACAATTCTCCGATTTGCTCCTTGTGTGAGACGGTCAGAATCAGTCCGCGTACTGTCGCGGCAGCCAAAGAAGCCCGCGCCTTGAGCATCAAATCATATTTTTCCAGAGAGCTGACGAATATGCGTTTCGCCATCGTGGTAATGGACATTTTTGATGTCCTCCGGCAGTCTTTGCAAAAGCAGCTTCGCATCGTTTTCAATGAAAACCATGTCGCCGGTATCGGACAGCCTCCGGCAGACGGCAAGAACCGCCTTTGCCGCACGCTCCGACGGTGGCAAGCCGTCAGTTTCGCTCAGTGCATGGTCAGCCACTCCCGTAAAGCTCGGAGTGGATACTTTCCAGAACCGCGAAGAAGGCCATCTCCTTGGATTCGTAGAATTTATAAAACGAGCCTTTTGCAATACCGACCGCCTTTGTCAGTTGATCCACGGAGGTTTTCTTCATCCCCAGCGTGACGGCACAATGCCTCGTTTCCTTCAGCAACGCCTTGCGGAGCTGCTCAGTCTCGTAATCGGTAAAAGCCAAGGTCGCACCCTCTCTGAAATATGACCATTTCGGTTCTTTTGGTCATATTATACCGCGCTTTTTTCTGCTTTGCAAGGGGTGTGGAGAAAAAATCGCTAATCAAAAGGAGTGCAGTGTTGCAGAAAGAGACGACGGAATTCCGGTAATCGTTGTCGCCGCGGTAAAAGAAACTATATCGTAAAAGGGCATCAGAACGAAGCATCCAAACGCTGCGTTCTGATACCCATTTTGTTTCATATTGCACAGATGGGGTGATTGCAAGGAGAAGAACAGAAATTCACACAACATGAATGACGTACTCACATAATACTATTGCTTTTGCGCTAAGATAATCACCCTCCTGACGGTAAGTGCCGCCCATTTCCTCAAATAGAGATTTCATAAAGTTCAGCTCCTTTTTGTGTTGATTTGCAGCGGTTATAAGGCTTTTTTTGGCTCCTTTCCTACAACTGCTGTTCCATTCACCACAAATGAGCCGCAGTCATATGTATTAGGTGGGAGAAACCACCCTCTACATAGTAACTCTTGATTTGACCGCTGCTGCACATTTTGCGATCCAACTGAGCTATCCTATGTCATATCTCCAGCATTTCCTGCAATCCCGCGCTGGCGGCCTTTTTGTTCTTGTCGAAGGCGTGTGTGTAGATATCCAGCGTGGTGGAGGGCTGGCTGTGGCCGAGGATGCCTGCTACCGTTGCTACATCCGCACCGCCTGCGATCATGAGGCTGGCGGCGGTGTGTCGGAGGGAATGGACGTTCAGCTCCTGCGGCAAGCAGTTCTTCTTGAGGAGCAGCTTGAAGCGGTAGGTGAAGGTGGTGGGCGTCATGGGGAGCCGCGCTCCCTGACGGCGGAACAGAAAGTCATCATCGGTCAGCTCCCGCTGGTCATAGGTTTCGGTGATATACCGGCATTCTTTTTGGTACTCCCGCAGGAGACTTTCCATCTCGGCTGAGAAGTACACATAGCGGTCACCTGCGCGGGTCTTGGGTTCTTTTACGAAGATCTCCTCGTCCGTCACCTTGACCGCGTTGCGGCAGATGTGGATGGAACGCTGCTCCCAATCAATGTCGCACCACTTCAATCCGCAGCACTCGCCCCGCCGCATTCCCGTGGCGATGAGGAGCTTGAAGTAGGTTTCGTACTTGATGCTCTCGCCCTCCAGCGCGGCGATGATCTTCTGCGCCGTTTCCTCGTCCGCGATCTTTTTTTCGCACTTGCGCCCAGTGTAGCGGTAGGTGCGCCAAGCCGGGTTATGCGAAAGAAAGCCACCCTCCACGGCATCAGAGAGATGCTGCACAGCGTCGCGTACACGCCCTCAATGGTGTACTCGGAGAGTGGCTTTTTCGTTTCAATGCTGATGACTTTTCGCAGCTCTGCGTAGAAATTTCGGAAGTGTTCCGGCCGCAGCTCGGTGAGCTTGTAGTGGCCCAGCGCCGGAAGGATGCGCTCGATGTTGTCCCTGCCGGTCACGGCGGATGGTGGACTTCGCCAGCTTGCTGGGTGCAACCGTCTCCAGCCACAGGTCGATGTATTTTGCCAGCGTGAGCTGCTGGACGGCTGCGGCGTGTGGCGGCAGTCTCGTTCAAAGAGGACAGCCTGTTCGTTGAGCCACTTTTCGACCTGCCTGGGCGTCAGCTCCTCCGGCGGGTGGACGGTTTTCTGCCGGGGGTTGATGCGCTTGCCGTTGTAGTCATAGCCCATGGAGACCACGATAAGATAGCTGCTGCCGCGCTTGCGGATGCTTTAGTGTCGGACACGACAAACAATCCTCTCAGCGTAGAAATCCTATCGGTGGCATGTGTAATATTCAACCGATTACATATTTTCCAGCCGTTTTGCCGTTTCCAAAAACATGAAAGAGATCCGAGGAAGAACACTTTCGTCCAAATCAAAGTCCGGCGCATGATGGATGCCTGATGTGCCGGGGCGGCTGGGTTGACTGCCAACAAAGCAATAATATCCTGGGAAAGCATGCAGAAATTCTGCGAAATTATCTGAAGCAGAAGAATTTGGCATATCAAAATGGTTATGATAGACTAATGAACGAGGTGCATCATGACGGAACAACAAAAAAAGAAAATCGAATTGCTGAAGAGGATCGCTCAGCGGTTGAACGAGGCCCATGTGCAGTGGGCCTTGGGTGCGTCGATGCTGCTGTATTTCAAGGGCATCACCTCTGCGTTCCACGATATTGATTTAATGGTTGCTGACCATGACGCCGAATGTGTCCACACGATTTTATTGGAAATGGGCGAGCTCCGCCCATCTGACCCCGTGCCGAATCCCATGTACCGGACGAAGAGCTTTATGGAATTCCTCATAGAATCGATCGAGGTCGATGTCATGGCAGGCTTTGCCATCGTGCATGAGGGAACGGCCTATGATTGTTCTCTGCGTGAAGAACAGATCGTGGAGAAAATGCCGCTTGGGACAGAAGTCATCCCGCTGCAATCGCCGCAGTGATGGTGCAAATACTATCGGCTGATGGGACGGCCTCAGAAGGTGGACATGATTGAGAAAGCATTGTTGTGCGGCATCACATCGCAGCAGTCTTCTCGAAATAATATGGAATAAAAAGCGGCATCGGATGAGAAAAAATCATTTGAAATTCCGATTTGCCTCTGCTATAATAGGCGTACAGCGTGTGGCGTTTCTGCGTAAATCCAGTTGCAGAGCGCCACGCGCTTTTTTGCGGAATCGGGTGAGAAATGGCAAGATGGGAGAAAACTTCATAGGCAAATCGTGTAGCAGAAATGCGTAAGTCCGGATGTTTTGGGACTTACGCATTTCTTATTTTTTGAAAGAAAGGTGATTTTTTTGGAAACCGGAAATCAGTTCTTGGGGACGGAGCGTATCGGCAAGCTCATGCGGCAGTACGCCATCCCCTGCATCATCTCGCTGCTGGTGGGCGCGCTTTACAACATCGTTGACCAGATCTTCATCGCCAACGCCAGCTACCTCGGCTCCTACGGCAACGCCGCCAACACAGTCGTGTTCCCGCTGACCGTCGTGGCGCTGGCCATCGCCGTCATGGTGGGTGACGGCTGCTGTGCCTTTGTCAGCATGGCGCTGGGCAGAAACGAGGTGGATAAGGCCAAGCGCAGCGTGGGCAACGCGGTGGTGTTATGCGTCGCCAGCAGTCTTGTCCTGACGGCGGTATATCTCATTTTCGCAAACACTATCATCGCCATGTTCGGCGGCACGGTCAACGAGGAAACCTTCCGCTGCTCGCAGGAGTACTTCTTCTATATCACGCTGGGCATTCCGTTCTATATGTTCGGGCAGGCGATGAACCCTATCATCCGTGCAGACGGAAACCCTAAGTTTGCCATGATCTCTACGTTGGCGGGTGCTGTCATCAACATCATCCTCGACCCGATTTTCATCTTCGGCTTCCAATGGGGCATGATGGGCGCGGCCGTTGCCACGGTCATCGGTCAGGTGGCAACGGCCGCGCTTGCCGTCTGGTATCTGCTGCACATGAAGATCATCAAGCCCGCGTCCGGCGACTATGCCCTGCGGAGAAGTATCTGCGGACGGATGCTGACGCTGGGCATCACCAGCTTCCTCTCCCAGATCAGCCTTGTGGCGGCTATGGCGGCCATCAACAACATGCTCCGTCAATACGGCGCACTGGACCCCGTATTCGGGCAGGCGCAGTACGCCCAGATCCCCATGGCGGTGGTGGGCATCGTGATGAAGTTCTTCCAGATCGTCATTTCCATCGTGGTTGGCATGGCGGCAGGCTGCATTCCCATCGTGGGCTACAACATGGGTGCGGAGAAGAAGCTGCGCGTGCGGGAGCTGTTCACCAAGCTGCTGGTTGCCGAGGCACTGGTGGGCGCGGTGGCGCTGATTCTGGCAGAGGGCTTTCCCCGTCAGCTCATCGCCATTTTCGGCGCGGCCAACGAGAGCAGCTACTACACCGATTTCGCCATCAAGGCGTTCCGCACCTATCTCTGCATGATGGTGCTGGCCTGCGTCAACAAGGCGTGCTTCATCTTCCTGCAGGCGGTGGGCAAGGCGCTGGCTTCCACGCTGCTGTCCATGTTCCGCGAGGTGGTGTTCGGTGTTGGCTTTGCCCTGCTGCTGCCGGTGTTCTTCGGCTTGGACGGCGTACTGTATTCCATGCCGGTATCGGATATTCTGACCTTTATCATCTCGGCCATTATCATCGTGAAAACCTATCAGGAATTGCATACGGAAGGAGTGCAGACCGCATGAAAAACAGAGTTATTACCATCAGCCGCGAGTTTGGCAGCGGCGGACGCACCATCGGCAAAAAGGTAGCGGAAAAGCTGGGCATCCCCTGCTATGACGCGGAGATCATTCAGGAAATGGCGAAGGAGACCGGCTTCGCGCCAGACTATGTGAAGGAGGCGGGAGAGTACGCCCCCGGCGGCTTCCTCTCGAACGCCTTCTCCAACCGGATGTTCGGCCCCACCAACGAGGATATTCTGTGGGAGCGTCAGTACAAGGTCATCACAGACCTTGCCGCAAAAGGACCCTGCGTCATCGTGGGCCGTTGCGCGGACTACATTTTGCAGGGCAAGGCGGACTGCCTGAAGGTCTTTATCCATGCGGATCTGGCGTTCCGCGCCCACCGCATCGTGGAGGTCTACGGTGAGCGGGAGCAGTCCCCGGAGGAACGTTTGCGGGATAAGGACAAGCGGCGGGCGGCGTATCACCGCTTCTACACCAATATGAAATGGGGCCACGCCCAGAACTACCACCTGACGCTCAACAGCGGCGTCTTGGGCATCGACAAGTGCGTGGAAACCATCGCGGAGCTGTATTGAAAGCTTTCCAAGAAGCGGCATAATCGCGCAGGCAAAACGAACACAAAAAGCACTTTTCTGACAAGGTTGTATGGGGGGAAGCTTTCCTTTGTGTGCTGTATAATAATGGCACAGACAAGGAGGTGGTTAGTATGATGAAAACGGGAGTGGCTACATCTGGCGCACAGACTACTATTTGACTACTACCACGAAAAATCTCGGAAGTCTTGCCCTGTAAGGCTTCCGAGATTTTTCTTCAAAATGGCGGAAATTTGTGTAACACCAACCAAACCCTTGCCCTGCAGGGCTTTCCGGCTTGACGGCCTGATAACTCCGACTCTAAAGGCCGCTGGTTCGAATCCAGTCGGGCGTACCAAAAAACGTCTCAAGCAATATGCTTGAGACGGTTTTTATATGCAGAAAGTTAGGGAAATTGAAACCTGATTTGACCACTACTGCACATTTTGCGATCCAACTGAGCTATTACGCTATGTCATATCTCCAGCATTTCCTGCAATCCCGCGCTGGCGGCCTTTTTGTTCTTGTCGAAGGCGTGGGTATAGATATCCAGCGTGGTGGAGGGCTGGCTGTGGCCGAGGATGCCCGCCACCGTTGCCACATCCGTGCCGCCCGCGATCATCAGACTGGCGGCGGTGTGCCGGAGGGAGTGGACGTTCAGCTCCTGCGGTAGGCCGTTCTTCTTGAGGAGCAGCTTGAAGCGGTAGGTGAAGGTGGTGGGCGTCATGGGGAGCCGCGCTCCCTGACGGCGGAACAGAAAGTCATCATCGGTCAGCTCCCGCTGGTCATAGGTTTCGGTGATATACCGGCATTCTTTTTGGTACTCCCGCAGGAGACTTTCCATCTCGGCTGAGAAGTACACATAGCGGTCACCTGCGCGGGTCTTGGGTTCTTTTACGAAGATCTCCTCGTCCGTCACCTTGACCGCGTTGCGGCAGATGTGGATGGAACGCTGCTCCCAATCAATGTCGCACCACTTCAATCCGCAGCACTCGCCCCGCCGCATTCCCGTGGCGATGAGGAGCTTTGAAGTAGGTTTCGTACTTGATGCTCTCGCCCTCCAGCGCGGCGATGATCTTCTGCGCCGTTTCCTCGTCCGCGATCTTTTTTTCGCACTTGCGCCCAGTGTAGCGGTAGGTGCGCCAAAAAAGCCGGGTTATGCGAAAGAAAGCCACCCTCCACGGCATCAGAGAGGATGCTGCACAGCGTCGCGTACACGCCCTCAATGGTGTACTCGGAGAGTGGCTTTTTCGTTTCAATGCTGATGACTTTTCGCAGCTCTGCGTAGAAATTTCGGAAGTGTTCCGGCCGCAGCTCGGTGAGCTTGTAGTGGCCCAGCGCCGGAAGGATGCGCTCGATGTCCTGCCGGTCACGGCGGATGGTGGACTTCGCCAGCTTGCTGGGTGCAACCGTCTCCAGCCACAGGTCGATGTATTTTGCCAGCGTGAGCTGCTGGACGGGCTGCGGCGTGTGGCGGCATTCCCGCTCAAAGAGGACTGCCTGCTCGTTGAGCCATTTTTTCACCTGCTTGGGCGTTAGTTCCTCCGGCGGATGGACGGTTTTCTGCTGGGGCTTGACGCGCTTTCCGTTGTAGTCATAAGCCAGAGGTTTTGATTTTAAGCCTTGCCGCCGTTATGCAGTCTTCATATCTTGACTATTACCATTTAACGGCTGGTAAAAAAAGGCTGTGGGCCACCCAGATGGGCTCCGCTTTCTGGATCAGCTCCGTGGTCGGAGGCCACCACAATCTCATGCTCAGACGCCAACAGCCGGGAGAGCACCCGATCATCGACCCGGCGCAGGAAAGTCTCCTTTTCCGCCGAATCGTGGCGATGGGCCGCTTCATCCGCCCCGTTGATATGCAGCAGCACAAAGGGGCAGCGTTCCGCCGCTCGCAGAGCTGCCTCTGTCTTGGCGTCCAGATCCGTATCCACATCGCCAGTAGCCCCCTTTACCGGGAAAAGCTCCATGTGCAGCAGCCGGGCAATCCCCTTTACCAACTCCTTGCCGCAGATCACGGCGCTCTTCTGGGGAAATGGCGGCAGTGCTACCGGAACAGACTGTCCCCACAGAAGCATACATCGTTCTTTCGTCAGCAGTCTTTCAAAGGCATGGCGCAGTACCAGGCTTCCCTGCGGGCACAGTGCCCGCTGCCCGCCGGAAGGAATCTGCGTTACAATGTTATTCACAGTATGCGCCATGTGGGGAAATACCAGCAGTGCCTGATAGCCGCCCAGCCGGTAATAGGTAAATGCAGGATCCTCTACCTTTGCCGGGGCACAGCAAGGCATGGTGCAGCAGCCCTCTCCATCCAGCGTGTAGCAGCTGCCCCGCAGCAGCAGGTCATCGGGCCGGACGGGGATTCCGGCCCCCAGCGCCTCTACATAGCCTCGGAGATGTACCGGCAGATCCGTTACCCCCAACAGGCGCAGTACGCAGTGCAGTGTTTCCGGTGGGAAGCCGCCGCAGGTATCCACATACCGCACAGAACCCATGGACGCCAGATGGCCATATCGCTCCACCTGAAAGTGGGGATCCGTCATGCCGTCAATCACGCATAATATCCTGCTCAACTCTCTCCCTCTTTTTCCATTGGAACTTGTTTCGTTATACTTCCCGGCGCAGCACCCGGTAGACAAAGGACATATCCAGTCCGCCGCGTACCACGTCCGCCAGCAGGTCGTACTGCCGTTCCTTGTAGCCGCAGGCGTCAAAGGTTGCCAGCGCGTCAAAGGACACACCCTTTCTGGCGCACAGTGCTTTCAGGATCGTATCCGTGATGCCCGGCGCGTCAAAAATGCCGTGGACATAGCTGCCGTATACGTTTCTGCTGCCGGTGAGGGCGGGCATCTGCTGCTGACTGCGGCCCATGTGGATCTCGTACCCCTCGTAGGCGAGTCCGTTCAGGCCGGAGAGCATTCCCTCCACACCGTAAAGACGCCTCGCGTCTGGGTCTGCACCTTTTCACCCCGAAATTCGGTGTCCATCTCCAGCAGGCCCAAACCGTTGATCTCCGTGACACCGGCGGACTCCACCTGCTCCGGGTCGGACACGGTGCGTCCCAGCATCTGATAGCCGCCGCAGATGCCGAAAACCAGCGTGCCGGCGTCAGCCGCCTTCAAAATGGCCGCCTCCAGACCGGACTGCCGCAGCCACCGCAGGTCGGCAATGGTGCTCTTGGTACCCGGCAGCAGGATCATGTCCGGCTGGTGCAGGTCACTCACCTGATCCACATAGCGCAGCGACACGTTTCCGTAATGTTCGAAGGGGCTGAAATCCGTGAAATTGGAGATGCGCGGCACACGGATTACCGCGATATCCAAGAGCTTTCGCTCTTTGGAGCGGTCAAACCGCTCGGTCAGGCTGTCTTCATCGTCGATGTCTACGTGGGCGTAGGGGATGACCCCCGCCACCGGGATGCCGCACAGCTGCTCCAGCGTCTTCAGTCCCGGCTCCAGAATGGCCCGGTCACCCCGGAATTTGTTGACCACCACGCCCTTGATGCGGCGGCGCTCGTCCTCCTCCAACAGTGCCACCGTACCGTAGAGCTGGGCGAACACGCCGCCCCGGTCGATGTCGCCTACCAGCAGCACCGGCGCGTCCACCAGCTTGGCAAGGCCCATATTGACGATATCATCCTGCTTGAGGTTGATCTCCGCAGGGCTGCCTGCCCCCTCAATGACGATCACGTCATACTCTGAGTTCAGACTGTTGTAGGCCTCCAGCACAGCGGGGATGTAGTCCCGCTTGCGGTGGAAGTACTCCATGGCCTGCATATTGCCCCGCACCTGTCCGTTGACGATGACCTGACTGCCCACGTCGGTGGTGGGCTTGAGCAGGATGGGATTCATGCGGGTGTCCGGCTCGATCCCGGCGGCTTCTGCCTGCACTACCTGCGCCCGGCCCATCTCGCCGCCGTCCTTGGTGATGAAGGAGTTCAGCGCCATGTTCTGGCTCTTGAACGGTGCCACGCGGTAGCCGTCCTGCTTCAAAAAACGCGGCAGAGTCCCGCCGCCAGCAGGCTCTTTTCCCGCATTGGACATGGTCCCCTGAATCATAATATTCATTGCCATAGTGATTTCTCCTTGCAGAATTGCCGGATGGCCGTTATCAATGCTTCATTTTCCCCGTGAGGCCTCACCGCAATGCGATACCACCCGTCACCCAGCCCGTTGTAATTCCCACAGCCACGGATGGCGATACCCTGCTGCAGCAGGCCCTCCCGCAGCCCCAGCGGCCCACGGAACAGCAGGTAATTGGCATGGGACGGGCATACCCAGAAGCCCAGCGCCGTCAGGTTATCCGTGAGCCACCGCCGCTCCGTGTGGACGAGGGACAGCGTCCTTTGCAGGAAGTCCCGCTCCGCCAGCGCCGCCACACCGGCACTCTGGGCCGGCGAGGACACGTTCCACGGCGGGGACGCGGCCGCCATGCGGCGCAGTAACGCATTGTCGGCGCACAGGCAGTACCCCAGCCGGATGCCCGCCATGCCGTAGCTCTTGGTGAATGCCTTCAGGATCAGCAGCTCCGGGTGCGCTGCCAGAAGGGACTTGGCGCTGACGCCGTCCTCCGTGAGATCGAGAAAGCACTCATCCAGAAACAGCCGCGCCCCTTGTGCCGCGCAGTATTGCAGGATCTGCTCCAGCAGAGGGAGCGGGATCAGCCGCCCGGTGGGGTTGTTGGGGTTACAGAGGAATACCACCTCCGGTTTTTTTTCCTCTAAGAAGGGCAGAAACCTCTCGTCCAAATCGAAATTCTGCGCCTGATGCAGGAAATACCGCTCTACGCGGCAACCCACCTGCGCCAGTCCCGCCCCATATTCCACAAAGGTGGGGGCCAGTTCCACCGCCGTCCGGGGCCGCAGGGCGGCGCAGTATGTAGAATCAGGTCTGCCGCGCCGTTTCCGCAGAGAATATAGGACGCCGGCACCTGCTCATGGCCCGCGATAGCCTGCACCAGCCGGCGGCAGTAGGGGTCGGGGTAGCGGTGTAGCCGGGGCAGAGCCCGGCACACCGCCTCCAGTACGCCGGGAGGCGTACCCAGGGGGTTGGTGTTGGCGGAAAAATCCAGCGTGATACCGCCGCCGTATACATCGCCGCCGTGTTGATTTTTTGTTTGATACAGCATCTATGTCTCCTTCACAGTGCAAAGGGTAGCTTGACCCCGCAGCTCAAAAGCAGGGTGAGGATCGCTGTGACGGTCATCAGGCGGCACACACGGGGGATGTCCTCGTGGGTGATCTCCCGCGATGCGTCGCCGATATACTCCTTTTTGTGCAGTACACCGTGGTACCACGCATCCCCGGCCAGACGCAGGCCCAGAAGCCCGGCGCAGACAGATTCCGTCTGGGCTGAGTTGGGACTGGCGTGCTTCCGGTGGTCGCGGCGGAAGATCCGCCAGCCCGCTGAAATATCCAGTCCCATCAGGCCGCCCGCCGTCAGCATCAGCAGGGCGGACAGCCGCGCCGGGATATAATTCACCACATCGTCCGCCTTGGCGGGTACAAGACCGATGTTCTTATAGGGCGGCTCCACATACCCCAGCATGGAGTCCATGGTGTTCACTGCCTTGTAGAAAAATCCCAGCGGCGCGCCGCCGATGGCCAGAAACAGCAGCGGCGCCACCACGCCGTCGGAGGTGTTCTCCGCCACCGTTTCCACGGCGGCACGGGTCACGGCGGCATCGTCCAGCCGGTCGGTATCCCGCCCCACGATCATGGAAACAGCATGGCGGGAGGCGGCCAAATCCCCGCTTTCCAGCGCGTCATAGACCTTCATGCTCTCGTCCCGCAGGGACTTGACGGCCAAGATCTGCCAGCACATCACGCTTTCCAGCGCCAGACGCAGCCACGGGCTGACCAGACCGCTCAGCCACAGCAGCAGAGCCGGGACGGCGGTGGATACGATGACCACCGCTCCCCACAGGATGGCGCCCGCCGCCCGCTCACCGGAGGGCGTTTTGGGGCATATGCACCGCAGCCCCCGCTCCAACACACTGATACATTTTCCAATCAGAACTACCGGATGGGGAAAGCCGTGGGGGTCGCCCACCAGAAGGTCTATGCAAAAGCCGATAACAAGTGCCGCAAGCGACCACATCATGCCGTTTCTCCTCCGCCCTGCATCGTAAAAATATAAATGGGATTCTGTCCGCTCATCAAGTGGTAGCTTCCGGCTTTTCTGTCCCGCGCTGCTTGCAGGGACACCACATCCGTCTCCGCAAAGGGGAACGCCGACAGGCAGTCCGTCAGTTCAGCCACGGACTCCAGCGAAACGGCCGTGGCCACGATGCGGACATGAGGATTTTTTGCCAGCAGCAGCGCCACGATCTCGTGCATATTGCCGGCACTGCCGCCGATGAATGCGTGAGTGGGGGCTGGCAGACCGACGCAGGCCTCCGGCGCGCTGCCGCAGACCACCTGTAAGTTTTCCAATGCAAACCGATTACGGTTTTGCCCCAGCAGCGCTGCGGCATCCTCTCGCCGCTCTACGGCGCAGACAAGCCCTTGCTTTGCCTGTAAGGCCATTTCCACCGACACTGAGCCGGTACCGGCACCGATGTCCCAGCAGACGCTCCGCTCCGTCAGCCGCAGCTTGGAAAGGCACACCGCCCGCACCTCACTTTTGGTCATGGGAACCACGGGCATTTCCTCCGCACTGCGGGAGAAAGGCGTCATCCGGCAGACCCGGTGTGACCACCGCGTCGGGATGGGGGTTTTCGATAAGCGCCACGCTCAGAGGGGCATAGACACCATCCGTCAGTTCCGCCGCCGTGCCGCGCACGATGCGCTCATCTGGGTAGCCCAGCCGCTGGCCCACATACACAGAGACATGGCCCAGATCACCCTCTGTCAGCGTACGGCACAGATCGTTGATGCCGCGCTCGCCGCCTACCAGCGCAAAGAGGCGGCTGGTTGCCCGCCCTCCGGCAGAATGTTGTGCTGCCGCCCGTGGAGACTCACCACCCGGACATTCTCATAGGAGGTCCGGAGCCGGGCGCACAGATAGGACAATGAACTCAAACCCGGCAGCACCGCCGTGTCGCAGCCCTCCAGCAGGGGCAGCAGCTTTTTCGTGCCGCTGAAGAAGCCGGTATCGCCGGACATGACCACCGCGAAGCGGCGGTACTCCCAGTGGGTGCGGATAAAGTCCGCAATATCCTGCGGCGCAATGGCGTCGCAGGTGTGCTGTCCCGGCCGCGCCACAGCCTCCAGCATCCGTTTTGCACCGATGAGACAGTCCGCCGCCTCAATGGTTTCACTGACCTCACGGGTCATAGCCTCCCGGCTGCCGGGGCCGATGCCGACGATCCGCACCTGCGGCCGGACGGTGCAGCCAAACCGCTTACACAGCACATCCAGCACCGCCGCAAAGGGAAGCCCCTCCCGCTGAGGCGGGCGGCCAATGACCACCAGACCTGCGCCCGTCTTCCGGGCGGCGGATGCCTTAGCGGGAAAGCCGCCGGCTTCGCCGCCGTCCTTGGTCACCATCCATGCGGCGTCGGCAAACCGCAGTGTGGCCAGATCCATCTCCTCGGAGAAAGGGCCCTGCATGGCGATGATATGGGCGGCCTTCAGCCCTGCTGCGCGGCAGGCCTCCAGCGAGGCATCCATGGGCAGCACCCGGGCGTATACCCGCTGGGTAAAATCGGGGATGCCGCTATACGCCGCCAGTTCCTTACTGCCGGTGGTCAGCAGGATATTGCCTCGCGTACTCTCCAGAAATGCGGCGGCCGCCGCCGCATTCTCCACGCAGACCACATCCTCCGTCTGTCCGGAGGATTGCCGCAGCAGGCGCAGATACTCCGTCTCCGTTTCCCGACAGGCTGTGCAGATGCTCTCGGTGATGGAGGTGGCATAGGGGTGGGTAGCGTCGATGACCAGATCGAACCGCATCCTTTGCAGCATCCGGATGATGTCCTCTACCGGGATGCGTCCCGCCAGAATCGTAATGTTTTCCGCCTCCGGCAGCAGCGTTTCACCGTACTCCGTGGCCACGCATACCGTAGCCTGCACCGGCTGTCCGGCCAGGAATTCCACCAGCTCCCGGCCCTCCGTGGTGCCGGCAAACACGCAGATATTACACATTGCGGTATCCTCTGGGTGTGACCAGTTGACCGGCCACCGTTTTGACGACGGCGCTGCCGATCAGCACGGTGCAGAACATATCCACCTCCGCCTCCCGCAGCTCTGCCAGCGTCAGGATGCGGCTGCTCTGCCCCTCACGGCCAATATTGCGCACGATGCCGCACAGCCGCTCTCCCGGCAGACGGCGCAACAGGATATCGCAGGCCCGCTTCAGGTGGTCGGGTCTGCCGTGGCTGGCGGGGTTGTACAGGGCGATGGTCAGATCCGCCGCCGCCGCGCAGTCCAGCCGCTTTTCGATGGTTTCCCACGGCGTCAGCCGATCGCTGAGGCTGATGACCGCAAAGTCGTGGGTCAGCGGCGCACCCAGCACCGCTGCGGCGCTGCAAGCCGCCGTCAGCCCCGGCACCACCTGAATTTCAGGCTCCTGCGACTGGCCCCGCAGCTCATAGACCAGCGCCGCCATGCCGTAGATGCCGCTGTCGCCGGAGCAGACCATGGCAACGGTCTTACCGCTGCGCGCCAGCTCCAGCGCCAGCTGGCAGCGCTCGGCCTCCCGTGTCATGGGGGTGGAGTGAAGCTCCTTGCCGGGGTAGCGATCCCGCACCAGATCCACATACACCGGGTAGCCTACGATGGCGTCACACGCCCGCAGGGCGGTATCCGCCCGAATGGTCATATCCTCATAGCTGCCCGGCCCGATACCTACTACAGTTACCTTACCCAAAGCGCACCTCCCAATGCTCCGCCGCAACGGCGACGGTCACGCCGTCCCGCGCTGTTTTTTGTACGATCAGTTTTTCGGCATCCAGCAGCGCCGCCCGCTCACAGACATTGTCCACGCCGGTAACGGAGCGGACGAAGTCGGAGGGAGTGAAGTCACCCGCCACATCCCGCAGCTGCTGCGCCGTGTAAAAATGCACCGGCCAGTTGTTTTTCTCACAGGCGGCCAGCAGGCCTGCCTCGTCCTGCTTCAGGTCGATGGAACAGACGCCGCAGATGGCCGCCGTGTCCAGCCCATTTTCCGCGAACACTGTCTGCACCGCACGCACCACCGCCTCGGCGGAGATGCCCCGCCGGCAGCCTACACCTACCCGCAGTACGCGAGGGATAAGCCGCAGGGTGCGGGCGAAGTGTGCCTTTGTGCGCCAGCCAATGAAAACGCCCAGCGGGCCACTCTCCCCGGCAAACGTACCCTCCGGCAGGGGGGCGGGCAGAGAAAACTGGCTGCAAAGGGGGATATCCTCCTCTAAGATCGCCGCCGAAACCGCCTTGGCAAGCCCCATGTCAGAGATGACGCAGCCGTGCCGGGCAGCCCATGCGTCCACGGAAAATTTGCCGCGGACATCGGTGGCGGTGGTGACTACCGCCGTGGCCCCCAGCTTTTCCGCCAGCTCCACCGCCAGCGCGTTGGCGCCGCCGATATGGCCGGAGAGCAGGGGGATCACAAACCGCCCCGCCTCGTCGATGCACAGCACCGCCGGGTCGGTCTTTTTACTCTGTACATAGGGGGCGATCTCCCGCACGGCGATGCCGCAGGCCCCCACAAAGATCAGTGCGTCCATGGAGGAAAAGCTCACGCCATATACCGCCTTGTCCAGCGGCAGAAAGCCCGGCTCTTCAAAACGCGGCATGGTATAGCACATCCATGCCTCCTCCGGCAGCGCCGCCAGTATCCGCCGCGCCGTGGCGCAGCCGCCCCGGCTGAAGGCAAACAGGGCGGCTCTCATTGCGCCCCCTTGCGGAACTCCGTTGTAAAAATCAGGGTGGTACAGCAGGGAACGCAGGTAGTTGTCGCCCAGACAGTTGCCCACCACGATCAGCGAGGTCTTGGTCAGACCGTTGCCCGTCACCGTCTCGTGGAGCGTCCCCACGGTGCAGCGGAAGATCTTCTCCTCCGGCCAGGTGGCCTTATACACCACCGCCGCCGGGGTGTCAGCGGTATAGCCTCCCGCCAGCAGCTCGGCTTGCAGCAGTTCGGTCAGTGAGGTGCTGAGAAACAGCACCATGGTGGCCTGATGGGCCGCCAGCGAGCGGATGGACTCCCGCTCCGGCACCGGGGTGCGGCCCGGGGCGCGGGTGATGATGACGGTCTGGCTCACATCGGGCAGGGTGTACTCCGCCCGCAGCGCGGCCGCTGCGCCGCAGAAGGCGCTGACGCCGGGGCAGACATCGTAGACAATGTCCCGCTTTTCCAGCTCGTCAAACTGCTCCCGCACCGCACCATAGATGCTGGAATCCCCCGTGTGCAGACGCACCGTGGTTTTTCCCTCCGCCTCCGCTTTCTCGATGAGGGCGATAACCTCCTCCAGCGTCAGCTTGGCGCTGTCGTGGATCTCGCAGCCCTCCCTGGTGTAGTCCAGCAGCGCCGGATTCACCAATGAGCCGGCGTAGATCACCACGTCGGCCTCGCCCAGCAGCTTGGCGCCTCGGACGGTGATGAGGTCGGCAGCGCCGCTGCCCGCTCCCACAAAATGTACCATTGTCAGTCCTCCTTTATCCGGCGCAGCAGCTTGGATGCGCCCTTCGTCTCACAAAGATAGCCATATTCCTTGGAAAAGAGGATGGCTCCCGTCTCTATATCACTGCATTTATAGTGCATCATGTCGTCAATGCGCCCGGCCAGCCGGTGCAGCACTGCGTCATAAAGTCCCTGCTCCTTCAACAGCCGCAGGGCGTTATCACAGGTGGCGCAGCAGAGCATCTCCTCCGCCGCACCGCCTTGCAGCCCCTCTGCGGCGGCACAGGCCGTCAGGATGTCCATGCGGCAGTCGCCGTAGCGGGAGTGGGTGTTCCACATACCGCCCGCCAGCTTTACCAGCTTGCCGATATGACCGATGAGCAGCGCCCCTCTGAAGCCCAGCTCCCGGCATATCTCCAGCGCGTCGCCGATGAAGTTGGAGGTCATCACCGCCGTGGCGGGGTCGATGCCCATGGCACCCTTGATATAGTCCGCGCCGTAGTTGCCGGGGGCCAGCAGTACATAATCCGCGCCGCCCTCCCGCCGCTGCCGCAGCTCTACATGGATGGTGTCCACCAGCGCCTGCTCGCTCATAGGCTCTACGATCCCCGTGGTGCCTAAGATAGAGATGCCGCCCTCAATGCCCAACCGGGGATTGAAGGTCTTTTTCGCCAGCGTCTCGCCATCGGGAGCGGAGATTACCACATACAGGCCGCCGGTGTATCCCAGCAGGCCGCAGACCTCCTCCACGGTCTCCTGGATCATCCGGCGGGGTACAGAGTTGATGGCCGCCGCGCCCACCGGCTGGTCAAGACCCGGCTTGTTACCCGGCCCACGCCCTGTCCGCCGTCGATGACAATGCCAACAGTCTCTGTTTTCCGCACCTCGGCATAGATCAGGGTGTCACGGGTGATATCCGGGTCATCGCCGCTGTCCTTCCGGATGGCGCAGCGCACACAGTCCGGGGACAGATAGATGTCCTCCACCGCCAATGCCAGCTCCATGCCCTTGGGTGTCAGCAGGCGGATGGACTCCTTTTTGCTGCCGCTCAGCAGCATCCATGCGGCGGCCTTGGCCGCCGCCGCGGCACAGGAGCCGGTGGTGTAGCCCAGACGGAGCTTTTTTCCGTCCCGTATGATAAATTCCTTCATAACCTACCGCCTGATCTGGTAGAGCATGGCGTTGCAGATGGCCGCCGCCACGTTGCTGCCGCCCTTGCGGCCCCGGGACACGATGTAGGGTGCGGCAGCGGCCTCGATGATGCGCTCCTTGCTTTCCACCACATTCACAAAGCCCACCGGTACCCCGATGATGAGGGCGGGACGGAGCTTGCCGGCCTCCATCAGCTCCTCCAGCGAAAAAAGTGCCGTAGGGGCGTTGCCGATGGCGAAGATGCAGGGCTTGGGCAGGGCTGCCGCCCGCTCCATGGATACAAAGGCACGGGTCACGCCCCGCTCCTTAGCCTCCGCCGCCACGTCCGCGTCCGACATGAAGCAGTGTACCTCTCCGCCCAGCGAGGCGAGGATCGTCTTATTGATCCCGGCCTTGACCATCTGGGTATCGGTGACGATGTCGCAGCCCGCCCGCAGGGCGGCGATGGCCTTTTGCACCGCGTGGCCGGAAAAGGCCAGATTGTCCACATAGTCAAAATCCGCCGTGGTGTGGATGACCCGTTTGATGACCAGCTCGTTTTCCGGGTCCAGCCGCCGGTCGCCCAGCAGCTCTGTGATGATGGCGAAGCTGCGCTTCTCAATGTCCATAGGCTTCATTTGCTCCATCATAGCGTCTCCTTTCTGCAAGCCGCCAAAAAGCGCTGTGCCATGACCGGCTTGGCGTAAAAATGGAAGTGGGGGAAGCCCGCGTACAGCGTATCGGTGGCGTGTACGCAGGTCCACTGCTTACCGGAGGGCTTTACCGCCAGAAAAGCGCCGCCGGGCTGGGGGGTATCCCAGTGGTGGAATTCATGCATGGGTACCTGCTCTCCGGCGCGGCAGAGGAGGCTGTCCGCCTGCGCCGTGGCGGTGATGTAGCCGAACCGGGTCAGCCTCCCCGTATCAAAGCAGTCCCCCGGCAGCGCACCCACCATGGCGCGGCCTGCGATGGACTGCGTCAGATACATGAAGCCGCCGCACTCGGCGATACAGGGCATCCCCGCGTATACAACGTCTCGGATTTGCCTGCGCAGGGCGTGGTTTTCCTCCAACTGCGCCGCGTAAAGTTCCGGGTAGCCGCCGCCTAAGTACAGACCCTGTACACCGTCGGGGAGCCGTTCATCCGTCAGGGGGCTGAAGGGCACCAGCTCCGCGCCCAGCTGCCGCAGCAGATCGAGACTGTCCTCATAGTAAAAGCAGAACGCCCTGTCCCGCGCCACGCCGATCCGCACCGGCGCGCCCGCCTCCGGCAGCACCGGCGGCGTAAAGCGAAGCGGCGGCGCGGCAGCCGCAATTTCCAGCAAGGCGGCTATGTCCAGCGTTTTTTCTGCCTCGACCGCCAGCTTGCGCAGCTTCTCTTGCAGATCCGCCACCTCGTCCGCTGTCACCAGCCCCAGATGGCGGCTCTCCAGCGTACACTCTGGCAGCCTGGGCAGATAGCCGCAGGCGCGGACGCCCAGCCGGCTTTCCAGCTCCCGCGCCAGCGCACCGTAGCTCATGGCACTGCACCCGTTCAGAATGACGCCCTGCACGTTGTTGTCCGGCGCGAAGTCCAGAAAGCCCTGCACCGCCGCCACAACGGACAACGCCGCCCCCCGTGCGTTCACCACCAGCACCACGGGGCTTTCCGTTTCCCGCGCCGCCTCGTAGGTGCTGGCGCGGGTGGAGGTGAGCCCCAGCCCGTCATAGTATCCCATGACGCCCTCAATGACCGTCACATCGCACTCCTCACCATTGTGCGCCAGCAGATAGCGCATGGTGTCGGGGTCAAAAAAGAACGGGTCGAGGTTAGAGCTTTTCGCGCCGATGACCCGGCTGTGGAACATGGGGTCAATGTAATCCGGGCCGCATTTTGCCGCGCCTACCCGCAGACCCCGCGCTGCCAGCGCCTGCAAAACGGCGCAGGTGACGGTGGTTTTGCCGCAGCCGCTGTTGGTACCGGCCAGCACCAAGCGGGGGACTTTTTGCTCCATAGCGACCTCTCAATCCGCCACGATGGTGGCAAAATAGCTGATCTCCTCCGGCAGCTGCCGCAGGTCGGTGTAGACCTGCTCTGTTTCCAGTCCGCAGTCCGCCACCATCCCGGCATTTGCCAGCAGGCCGCGGCGCTCCAGCGCCGCCGCCGTCTCGTGGATGGCCTTGCCGGACTTCATGATGACCTTCGTTCCCGGCAGCGCCAGCGCACTGTCCAGATCGGCGCTGCCCGGCAGGATGTGGAGGGGCTCCTCCATGCGGGTGAGGCTGCGCCCCAGCCGCGCCGCCACGGCGCAGAAGCTGGTGACGCCGGAACACATCACCGTTTTAAACCCGTCAGAGCGGATGCGCTCCAGAATAGAGTAGGCCGTGGCGTACACGGACACGTCGCCCAGATTGACCATGGCCACGTCCTGCCCGGCCGCCAGTGCCGTTTCGATGGCGGCAGCCGCCGTGCGGTAGCTGTCCTCCCGTACCGCCGCGTCACGCGCCATGGTGAAATCCAACGGCAATATGGTCTTGCCCTGCATATCCACAGCACCGGCGGCGATGTCCAGCGCCAGCATCCGCCCGGACTTCATCCGGGGAGCGGCCACCACGCCGCAGTCCGTCAAGACCCGGCACGCCTGCCGGGTCAGCAGCTCCGGGTCGCCGGGACCCACGCTGACGGCGTAAAAAACACCTTGTTTTTCCATGATAGCACTCCTTACGGCACAAATTCCAGGCTGTCGAAGCAGGGGTCGTACTTCCCGTGCTCCATCCGGTACAGCTTTGCGATATACTCGCGGGTGAAAATCTCCTCCGGGGTGCCGATGCGGTCGATGCGGTCGCCCGCCACGCACACCACCGTGTCGGAAATGCGCTCCGCCAGCTCCAGCTCGTGGAGGGACAGCAGCACCGCCAGATCGTTCTCCCGCACCATGCGCTTGAGCACCGTCAAAAGCTCCAACTTGTAGCGAATATCCAGAAAGCTGGTGGGCTCGTCCAGCACGATGATCTCCGGCTCCTGACACAGGGCCCGGGCCAACAGGATGCGCTGGCGCTGTCCGTCACTGATGGCGGAGAAGGGCCGGTCAGCAAACTCCATGCCGCCTACCTGCTCCAGCGAGCGCTCCACGATGGCCTGATCCTCCGGCTGCAAAATGCCCAGCCGCCCGGTATAGGGGTAGCGGCCGCTGCTCACCACGTCCCGGCAGGTCATCAGCTCCGGCTCCATGCGGGCCGTCATCAAAATGGCCATGCGCCGGGCGATCTCATTGCGGCTGCGCTCCTCCATGGCCTTGCCGTCCAGAAACACTGTGCCGGACACCTTGGAGAGCTGGCCGATAATGGTTTTTAAGATGGTGGATTTTCCCGACCCGTTGGGGCCGATGAGCGTCACGATCTTGCCCCGCTGCACATGGAGGGCGACATCTTCAATCAGCGGCTTGCCGTGGTAGCCCACGGCAAGCGCCTTGGTTTCCAGATATGCTGCCATACTCACGCTGCCTTTCTGTGGATCATCATGTAGATGACGATGGGTGCGCCGAATACCGCCGTGACGGAGCTGATGCTCACCTCTGTGGGGGCAAAGGCGGTGCGGGCGACGAGGTCGCAGAACAGGCAGAACACGCCGCCGCCCAGGAAGCAGGCTGGGATCATACACAGCGGCTCCGCCGATTTGAACAGGGACTTCATCAGGTGCGGCACTGCGATGCCAACAAAGGAGATGGGGCCGGCAAAGGCCGTGACGCAGGCGGACAGCACACTGGACAACAGGATCAGCGCCGTCCGGAAGGCCCGCAGGGGGACGCCCATATTCTGGGCATAGACCTCGCCCAACTGGTACGCCCGGATGGGCTTGGAAAGCAGGAAGGTCAGCAGCAGCGTGATGCCGCAGACAACGGCCATAGTCTTTACGTTGTCCCAGCTCATGCCGGAGAAGGAGCCGAGAGACCAGTTGTGCAGATTCACGATGCTGGAATCGTCGGCAAAGGTCACGAGAAAATCCGTCAGTGCCGAGCAGATATAGCCGATCATCACGCCGCAGACCACCAGCAGGCTCATGCGCTTGACCCGCTGGGAGATCAGCAGCACGAAGCCCATGGATACCATAGCTCCCGCGAAGGCCGCTGCGATGAGAATGGCGGAGGAGGTGGTCTTGCCGCGGCTCAGCAGCGCCAGCATGGCCACGCACACCGTCATCTTTGCGCCGGAGGAGATGCCCAGCACGAAGGGGCCTGCGATGGGGTTGTGGAAGAAGGTTTGCAGCAGATAGCCGGACAGGGACAGCGCCCCGCCCAGGATCAGCGCCGACAGAAGCCGGGGCAGACGGATCTTTACGATGATCTGGCTCTGGGTAAAGCCAACATCGCCCTCCAGCAGGATCCGCCATATCTCAGACGCGGAAAGAGAAACGCTTCCCGCGAAGATATTCCAAATCAAAAATGTGAATAAAAGCAGGAGGAGCAGCAAGAAGCCTCCCCAGATGCGAAGTGTTCGGTTTCTCTTCATGCCGCTCCTCCTTATGATGTAAAAAATGCTCACTTCATCCGTGTCAGAAAGTGAAAAGCCGTATCCGGCGCGTCGTTCAACGCATGGTTCACGTCCAGAATGAGATCGCTCAGATCCAGCGACTCCTGATAGAAGTTTTTGGTCAGGCACCACACATTACCGCTCTTGACGGCCTTGAAGTCGGCCATCAGTGGATCCAGTGCCACCAATTCGTCCAGCGTGTGCAGCTCGCCATCGATGATGCTGTTGTAGATCAGCACATCGGCGTCCACTGCACCGTGGTAGAAGGATTCCATCTGAATGTTGACGGTGGACTGGGCGTTGTCCTCCGCCGATTCATCGAAGGAGACATAGTCTCCGCCTGCGATGGCAACGCACTTCGCCACATAGTCCGTGGACTTGCGGACGTTTACAGCGCCGCTGCTGGTGATGTAGAAAAACGCCACAGTCTTGCCGGTGGGCTGCTGCTCCAGTACGTCCGCCACGCTGTCCATCTTCTCATTAAACAGCGCCTCGGCCTCGTCCTCCTTGTCCAGCAGCGCCGCGTACAGCTTGATCCACTCCATCCGGCCCATGGGCTGGGTCTCGTAGCTGGATGTCTCCACCAGCACGGGGATGCCCAGCCGCTCCAGTTGCTCCAGCACCGCCGGAGAGTGATAGATCATGGTGTTTTCCACCGCCAGATCGCAACCCTGTGACAAGATCAGCTCATAATCCGGCTCGGAGTACTTGCCGGCGTATACCAGCGCTCCGCTGTCCATGGCGTCCTTGGCACGTTGGATATACCAGTCCGACTGCTTTTTGCCGCTGAGGGTGATGCACCCGACGGCGTCCAGCTTGTCGAAGTAGTCCATGGCGGCGGCGGCTACCAGATAGATCTGATCCAGCGGCTGGTGCAAAACGGTGATGCCGGCGGGTACGCCCTCCGGTACCGCCGCGCCCTCCGCTACCAGCAGGTACACCCGGTCGTCGTGGATGGTAATGCGCTTGTAGCTGTCTCCGGCATACTCTACGGTAAACTGCTGGGCATAGCGCAGGGGCATGGTACGGTCAAAGACTAACTCATCCCACGATACGGAGACAGTTTGTCCATCTGTTTTGGCAGGGGCATCTGCCGTGCCGCAGCCACAGAGGGACAGCATCAGCAGCAGCGCCAGTACCGCGGCGGTCAGCCGTTTCACTGGGCTGCCTCCACCACCGTGGTGGAATCAAAGGTCAGGGTGTACTCGATCTCGTGGGGGGTGCTCATAGCGGTGGTGTCGCCGATCACCGTCAGCGGGGTATCCAGCGCCCGCACGGGGATCTCGAAGGTGGAGCCGCCCTCGGTGGTGAGAACGTCATAGCGCTGGCCGTCCACCAGCATATAGTCGTACTTCTGGCTGCTCCACACGATGGTGGCGGTGGCAGCGCCGTTCTCCACCTTCAGGGTGCAGGGGGTCAGCACATGGGACTTACCGGAGCCGCCCTCAAAGCCTACCTCAATGGTGTAAGTGCCGTCCGCCAATGCGATGGCGGCAGCGTCATCGCCGTCATCCTCCTTCAGAACAGGGTTGGAGACGGAAACCTTGTGGTCATACCACACGCCCTTCTTGCCGATGAGGGCCACGTCGAACTCCGTGTCCAGTGCGGGCACGGGGATATCAAAAAGCCGTTGACCGTCTCGGTCAGGCCATCGGGATAGGTGACGGTATCCTTGGTGGGCTGCAGCAGCACGGCGCCGTCCTTCTGTGCGTCCTCCTTCAAACCGGGGAACAGATTCACGATGCTGGTGGAGGCGAGACTGACGTGAATGGTCATCTGGCCGTCCTTCACGGTCAGCACGCCCTTGCCGTCACAGGTCTCGTTGGCGTGGAACATACTGCTGTCGGTGTTGAAATCCGCGGTGTAGGTGCCGTCCGCCAGCGCGGGCTCGGCGACATCGCCGCCATTGTTGTCATCTGTTTTCTGCTGTCCGCAGCCCGTCAGCAGCGATGCCGTCATCAGCAGTGCCAGCAGACAGGAAAGAAACTTCTTCATTTTTATGTGTCCTCCTTGCTCTGAAAAAGGCTCCGAGGCGATAATATACCGCCCCGGAGCCCGTTCAGTCCTTGTTACGCGATAGCGTCGATAGCCGCCTTGGTGTGGGCGACATACAGCGCGTGGATGGCATCGATACGGCCCAGACCGGAGATCTGGCAGTTCACGGTGAGACCGGCGGCCTCAAACATGGTCTTCCAGGAATCCTCGTCCGCACCGGCCATGTCGTTGTTGGCGTGGTCGCCCGCCACGACCATCAGGGGACGCAGCACCACGGTGGTGTAACCGGCTTCCTTGACAGCTGCGATCACGGCCTCGCAGGAGGTATTCTCAGGCTCGCCCTCCACGGTGCCGATGAACACGTTCTCATAGCCCAGCTTGTCCATCTGGGTGGCCATCTGGCTGTAAGTGACCTTCGCCACATGCGCCGTACCGTGACCCATCAGCACATAAGCCACACCGGCCTCCTTGGCGGCGGCGGTGGACTCGTAACCGCTCTCGCTCAGAGCAGCGGCGACGACGGCCTTGGCAACGGCTTCCTTATCGGTGTTGATGACGGTGGCGTCGCTTCCCACCTCACCCAGCATGGGCTCGGCGATCTCAACGGACTCGAACTTGTCACGAACCTTGTCAATGGCGGCGCACATCTCGTCGTACTCAGCACCGTGCATCAGATGGGTGGGCTGCACCACCAGCTGCTTCACGCCGTTGGCGACAGCGCGCTCCAGAGCCTGCTCCATGTTGTCGATCTTCTCGCCGTCACGGGCCTGGATGTGGTTGATGATGATCTGAGCGGTGAAGGCGCGGCGCACGGACCAATCGGGGTTGGCCGCCTGCAGGGCGTCCTCAATGCTCTTGATGTCGGCTACGCGGCTGTCGTTGAAGGAGGTGCCGAAGGACACCACCAGCAGCTCCTTCTCGCCGATCTCGTCCTGGTTGCGGGGATCGTCCTTGGAGGCGTCACCGGTGTCCAGACCGAAATAGTCGGGGCTGGCTTCCTCACCCTCCACCAGTGCCTTCTGGGCGTCGGTCAGGGCATCCCAAGCGGCCTTGGCGGCCTCGCACTGGGCATCGGTCTCCTCGGTGCGCTCCTGCACGTAGATGGCGTCGATGAGGGCGGCGACCTTATCGGCGGCGGCCTTGTCGGTCTCCTCGGTGTTCACGTCGTTGTTGTCCTTGTTGCCGGCATTGTCCTTGTTGCCGCAGGCGGTCAGCATGCTCATGAGCATCACAGCCGCCATCAGAAAGGCAAGTGCTTTCTTCATGGTTGATCTACCTCTTTCCAAATATTTGTTCTGAAAGAAATATAAAAGCGGCTGTGTTTCACACAGCCGCCCTCGGAGCTTCTTACTACATATACATCCGTGCGGCGCTCCGCGACGGATCATAAGTTTGTAGGAAAACCAACCCGTTGGCAGCAGGTTTGAGATTCCACACAGAGGCAGGTCTCCTGACTTCGTTCGTCACGGCATTGCCCTTCCCAGTTTCCCAGTGGATTGCAAGGCCGCTCCCGTACACAGTGACTGCATCGCTCCGGATTCCCACCGGATTCCCTTCTCATCTGCTTTTGAGCAGATACCTCTGTGCTACAACTTTATATTTTTCCAGACAGTGGGATTATATCACATTTTGTCGAATTGTCAATCCGTTCTGATGGTGGGGCTATCTAAAATATTTGAGGTTTTTCTGCGTTGAATTGTGACATTTTCGTAAACGCTGCCTTCTTCCATTACTCACGGAACTTTATGACTTCTTGAATACTTCCCGAAAAAGAAAAGCCGCCGTCGTTTGACAGCAGCCTTTCCGATAGCTTGTTATGCGTAAATCAGATCGCTTGAAATAATCTCCATAAGCTGATACAACTATGGCATCGCAGGGCCATGCTGTCAACTGTCAGCAAAAACGGAGACGGCAACAGCGGGGGCAACTTTTACGCCGCGTGCGGGCGTATCCGAAGGGAGATGATGCAAATGCCTGAAATCAAGATCAAAATTCGGGACAAGCGGGCCGGAGGCACAGGGACCGTGATCTGCGGCAACAGCGACTACACGGTGGTGTGGGCCCTGGACAACGAGTGGACCCCCTATGGCACCAAAACCATGCGGGTAAACCTGGCGGACGGGAGCTATCAGGACGTGGTATTCACCGGTAGTACGGCGGACCTGCGGGTGCTGCCGTCTGTCACCACCCCCGGCGGCGCTCCGGCAGACCCGGCGGAGGATGTGTACGATCAGCTCACGGAAAAGCTCAATCGGCTGATTGCGGTGCAGCCGGAGAGCGTCGCCCAGGCGGTGGCGGATTATCTGACGGAGCACCCGGCGGTCTCGTCCATGCGGGTGGAGGGCGGATACATCCAGTTTTCCGGCGATGGGAAAAACTGGGACAATGTGGTGGCTCTGGCCAATCTGAAGGGACCCAAGGGCGATACCGGCCCGCGAGGCCCCGCCGGGTCCGACGCCAGCGTGACGGCTTCCTCCATTGCCGGCGCAATGGGCCTGTCGGGGCTGTCCGCAGGCGACCAGATTGCGGTGGATACCGTCGGGGCGGACGGACGCCCTGCCAGCTGGAAGAAAAAAACCGGAGGCATCCTGAACGTCCGGGACTTCGGGGCCAAGGGTGACGGCAGCACGGATGACACGGCGACCATTCAGGCGGCCATTGACAGGGCTGTGTCGACGCTGGCCATGGCCGTGTATGTCCCGGCGGGCACCTACATCATCACCGCGCCGCTGGTCATCCAGACCTACAGCGATGCGGTGACCACCATCGACGGCGTCAAATGGTGGGAGGGCCGCAGTCCGGCGCTGATCGGCGAGAATCCGTCCACCGCCATCATCAAGAAAACCGGCAACGCCGCCAAAACCATGCCTACAGTGGACAGCTGATCCGGCGGCTGGCGGACCTGTATCTTGTGTGCGCCTCCAATGCCGTCCACATCGACTACGGCACCAGTACCGTCCTGGAACGGGTCTATTGCAGCGGCGCGGCCAACCCGTATATCATCCAGTCCGCCTACAGCACCCTGTCACAGGTGTGCTGCGACGGCGGCACAGGGACGATTTTCAGCATCACCGGCAATGGCGTGGTGCTCAACGGGTGCGGGGCCGAGTCCAAGGACGCGGCGGTGTATGTCTCCGCCGGGGTAGACAGCAATCTCACCATTAACGGCTTTTATGGCTGGCGGCAGACGGCAGGCGTGCCCATCATGATGGCCAACCGCGCAACGGTCACCGTGTGCGGGCTCCAGCTCTACAAGCGCAGCGCCGACACCTACACCAACACAGCGCTTGTGGACGTAACCGGCCCCACCGCGCAGATTGCGCTGTCTCTGATCGGGTTTTCCATCATCCGGTCCGCCGGTCGTACCGGGCAGCTGCCCGACCTGCTGGCCACGATCCCCAGCGCAGACAGCAAGATTTTTCTTGCGACAGATGGGCTTAACGGCTACTTCTATCCTACCCCTTCCGGGCTGGTGCCCTACGATGGCTACGCCAGCGGAAACCGGCAGTATCTGGCGGATACCGTTGCCCTGCCCGGTCAGGGCGGAACGCTGGACGCGGATAAGTATTACCCGGGTATGTCCGTCTGGGACAGCAGCCTGGGCAAGCCCAAGTGGTGGACCGGCTCCGGATGGTGGCAGCCTGTCGCCGCGCCCATCACCCCGGCGGATACCTCGTTCGTCCAGGCCGCCGAGGGTGAATACCAGCAGCAGCCGAATTTTACGAATGCATTAAATACGGCTGACCCAGATTTTAAGCCCAACACTAGACTCAATGGCTCCGGCGGAGAAAGCACGGACGTGCGGACCTACACCATGTGGACAAGCAATTACATCGGATGCAAGTCCGGGGACGTGATCCGGGTGCGCTGCCCGGATGGCACCTTTGAGAGCGGCGGCGGCTCCATCTGGCCCATTGCCGTGCAGTACAACGCCATGAAGGAGTCTACTGGCGCTGTGACATACAAAGCCACCTCCGGGACCTCCTACGATGCAGTATTCGACAGCGACGGCAAGGGCTTTAGTATTACCATTAACGATCTCAGTGTGGCGTTCATTCGTATCGTGGGCAACGGTGATGCCGCCGGGGCCATCATCACCAAGAACCAGGAGATCGCCTATAAGCAGGTGTGGGTAGGTACCCCCATGCAGTTTGGTGATGAGGTCAAGCAGAACATGGCCAACGTATTTGTGCAGGCCCCCAACGGCACCCTGTACACCATCGCCGTGGACAACAGCGGCAATCTGTCGGCCAAGGCATTCACGCAGTAATCACGCCGCCCAAGGCGGCAGGAAAGGAGATTTTACATGAAAGAAAACACGATCAAGGCCGCGCTGGCGGCCGCCCTGGGGGCGCTGTGCGCTTACGGCATCCAGCTGCTGGTGCCGGTGCTGGTGCTGCTGGTGGTGATGGTCCTGGACTACATCACCGGCATGGCCAAGGCCTGGCACGCCGGGGAGCTGTCCTCCCGGGTGGGCCTGTGGGGCATCCTGAAAAAGGTGGGCTATCTGGTGATTGTCGGGGTGGCCTGCGTGGTGGACTGGCTGCTGCGCTACGGAAGCGGACAGCCTGGGCTGGAACTGGCCGGTGGACTTCCTGTTTGCCAGCATCGTCATCATTTGGCTGGTGATCAACGAGCTGCTGTCCATCCTGGAGAATGTTTCGGCCATTGGCGCACCGGTGCCGGGCTTTATGCAGGCCCTGCTGAAAAAGCTGAAGGTACACACTGAGGACACGGCAGAGGAGAACCTGCCGGGAGAGGAGAATAGCGATGAGTAAGAAGGTCTACATCAGCCCCAGCGACCAGGTGAGCAACGCTTACGCCTGGGGCAACACCAACGAGCACGTTCAGTGCCAGAAGATCGCCGAGGCAGAGGCGGCGGCCCTGCGCCGCAGCGGCGTGGAGGTGCAGGTGGCGGCTCTGGGTTCCACCATGGCCCAGCGCTGCGCCCAGTCCAACAGCTTCGGTGCGGACGTCCACAACTGCGTCCACACCAACGCCTGCAACGGCAAGGTCATGGGCACCCGGCTGTTCTGCTACGCCATCCCCGGCAAGGGGTATGACGCCTGCAAGGCGGTGTTTGCGGAGCTGGCCCCGCTGACGCCGGGAACGTCCGAGAACGTGCAGAAGAACCCCAACCTTTACGAGGTGCGGACTCCGGCGGCTCCCACGGTATACTGTGAGTGCGAATTCCACGACACGGTGGAGGGTGCCAAGTGGATCGTGGAGCACACCACGGAGATCGGAGAAGCCATCGCCAAGGGCCTGTGCAAGTACCTGGGTGTGACCTTCGTCCCGGCCAAGGCGGAGGAGAAGCCCGCCGAAGAACCCAAGGCCGACACCGAACAGGTGCTGTACCGGGTCCAGGTGGGAGCCTTCGCCGTCCGCGCCAACGCCGACAGGATGCTGGAAAAGCTGAAAGCGGCGGGGTTTGCCGGGTTCGTGGTGAAAGGGAAGAAGTAAGACTATAATTGCCCCTAAATTTAAAAAGTTTAGGTGAGGAAGGTGAGTAATCGGGTACATTTCCCTATAACTATTTCTATATACGCGCGTACTAAGAAGAAGTTATAGGGATTTTAGCCCGATTACTCACCTAACTCACCTAAGTGCCTTAGATACAAAGAAAACACTCCCTACCATTACGGTAAGGAGTGTCTTTTTGTTTGGACAAATACCGTTCCCCACGCAATGTAGGGTTCGGATATACGTCCAATGGCAACAGCTGATAATATTGATACGGTTTCAACAGGTTTCATATGGTTTCACTTAAAAATGAAACCATAGCGGTATAAATAAAACCATACTGATTCATTCATCAAACTGAAGTTGTCGCTCAATGCAGTAGTATTTGAATGCTCCATCTTCTCTGCTAAGGTGAAAGCCCACCTTTTCCAAGACATGCTGACTTCGGGTGTTCTTCATAATGGTATCTGCATTGACTGCAACCATTCCCAGCTCGTCAAAAAGCATATTTTACCGCCAATCGCTCGGCTTGTGTTCCATAACCTTTATCTTTCACTGCGTCGTTCTGCATATGAATACTCAGTGTACATTCTGCTTTTTCCAAGTCTATCTGTTTCAGCTGTAATTCTCCAATAGGCTTGCCGTCAAGCATTATGGCAAAAATGATACGCGAGGGCTCATTTTTTGAATCAAAATACCGGTCAACGGACGCTTTATTATAAAAAGTACGGCTTAAACAGGGACATATCCATATAGATGGATGCATCGTTGCTCCAGCCCTTATACAACTCATGACAGAGTTCTCTTGTCATTTTCTTTTTAATTCGACCATTTTGCTTCCTTTTTTCGCAAGATCCCGATTTATCAAACAGTACGTCTTATTAGGCGACGCTCAACGCGTCCAGTCAATTCAGTTCCAGATGTTGATCAGCACCTCGGTTTGTCGTTGTTCTGCGGATGAGGCGTTGACATATTGCATATAGGCGTTCTTGACCGAAGCGGGAGATGTCGGAAGGCATCAGCGGAACGTCGGCCATCGAAAAATGCACGTTGTTCAAGATCGTAGCTGCGGAACTGGTACTCTTCAGGCCATCCGGTCATTTGTAGAGACATTGGATCGGTTCCCGTGACATCCCAGATGCACGTAGCCGCCGGAGTTCCGTCACGGTTTCCCGATGTGGATTCAGGTGTGAGTGCGGACCACGCCACGAGAGCGCACACCAGAGCCGGAGTTATACTCCCGAGTTTATGCCCGTCCACGATCAGGCAGCGTCGGGCGTCACGTTGGTTGTAGGTATGCCCGTCACGAAGCGGACGGTGACGTGCCATCCGTCGAGGATGTCGAAAAGCCGCAGGGTGTTGACCGGATCATGAGTCGATCTTGACATCCCGATTTGGTCAGATAGAACACCTGCGCATGCATGGCAGCGACGACGGGGGTCGTCTTGGCCACGCACGACAGGTCTTTCGCCAGCCAGTCCAGCTGCTCGGCGGAGAGGCTCTTGACATAGTTGCGGGGAAGTGGCTCCCGTCAGCCCAGCTGCTGACAATCAATGTCGTCCATGACGACGTAATGGACTGCTGCCGATGTTGAATGAATAGTAGGTCGGGTAGATCTGATCCATATTTGACCGCATCGTGGTCCGACCTGGTCTGGAAGTCGGTGCTCAGTGGTTGCCCATGGTGTGGAAGATCTGCGATTCTTGATCCTGGCTGTTGACGGTGTTTCGAAAGATTGCTGCCAGGAAATAGCGGCTAGTTTCGAATACCAGTAGAGGTCCCAGGTCATGTGTCGAGGTGAGCGCATACATCTTTCCTCGCACTGCCGTGGCCGGGTCCATGTGAGTCCGTAAGGTCGGAGGTGAGACTGGGCAGCGCACTTAGCAGGTCGCCGTTCGGATTGGCAGTGCTCAGCCCAGCATGAAGATCTTGTAGGAGTCTGTCCGTCGAGCACTTTTCCGGGCTTGAGTGGCGGGCACGTTCGGCGACATAAACGTTTATTTTGAGCGCGCGGTGGAACTGCGGGAGCACCCCGACGGACAGAGGAACTTCGTAGCCGCTCGGGACGGAGATGAAGACATATCACTTTTGGCCGATTTGAGCTGGTAGATGCCGCTGCGTCTCGTGCGGCGGTCACCTCACGCACGTCAGAACCACGACATTCTCCACGCCGGCATGACCGACGACTTCGTCCCGCGGAGCCGTGGTGCCTGCATCGAGGTTTGAAATCTATGTCTTCGACGATATTTGATGTAGATTCTTCCGAACGCGATTTTTTGCGCGCGTCTCTTTTGACGAAGACTTTTGTAGTAACCCGTTTCACACCCAATCGGCCAAGGCGTACGGTGAAACTGTCGAAGAGTGTTGACGATGGGGCAGACGTAAGGAATGCTGCGTCGGCTGGAAAGC